>Ga0209083_1000919_pt1 | contig 37365 bp, 40 predicted proteins | sample AM7aDNAmetaG_FD_184132 | JGI IMG/M metagenome (GOLD analysis project Ga0209083, IMG submission 184132) | Freshwater microbial communities from Finland to study Microbial Dark Matter (Phase II) - AM7a DNA metaG (SPAdes) (version 3) | ecosystem: Environmental > Aquatic > Freshwater > Lake ... | reverse complement strand
CTTCTTTGAATTACTCAATACTGCTTCCCCGGACGATGACTTTGCTGCCTCGTCCAAAAATGTGTTCTGGAACATTTTGTTCCCCCCGATTATCCGCCATTTGCGCGGGATTTCTCATATGGATTTTACTCATAAACACCTCAAAAACACTATCTATTGATTTGCGAGTTAATACTACCACTACATATAGAACCTGTCAATAAAAAAAAGAAAAAGACGAATTATTTTTCTTTTGCGACTTTTTTTGGTTTTTTTCGGGCTTTTTTTGCTCTTTTTAGGGGAGTTTTGACTCCAAATTTGCGGTCATTCTCGGGAGAGTTTTAGCCGGATTTTTACCCGGATTTTTTAATCTAAGCTTTTTGGGAAATTTTTGGAGCGGGCGAAGGGGCGGCTAACTACAATTGCTAATTACTAATTGCTGATTGCTAATTTAACCAGGATTGAACAAGGTAAGTGAATTGGAGCGGGCGAAGGGGATCGAACCCTCGACGTCCACCTTGGGAAGGTGGCATTCTACCGCTGAATTACGCCCGCATCGTAGAATATACTAACATCCACAAAGTGTTTTTTCAAGTTCATTTTTGGACCGCTTTCAGATTACCCGAGTGTGCCAATTTTGTGCCAATTTGTTTTGGCAGGGTAAACAACACTGGAGCATCTGATGTTGACGCCTCCTTTTCTTTCCCAAAATAGGCTTCAAGTTGCACGATAGCAGCCTGCTTATGCTTGGGAGCCAAGTGGGCGTAGATAAGTGTCGTAGAAAGCTCTGCGTGCCCCAAAAGCTCCTTAACAGTCACTAGGTCTACACCAGCCATAACGAGATAACTAGCAAAACTATGGCGAAGATCGTGAAACCGGAAGTTCTGTATGCCCGCTAGCTGTACGGCCTTTCGGAAAGCAGCAACATCCCGGTACGGCTTTCCATCAGGGCTTGGGAATACACAAGCTTCCCGATCCTGAGTACTCTTCTGATACTTCGCCTGAAGCAATTCATACACCTCGTTGCTCATCGGGATTTCACGGATCTTGTTACTTTTGGTCTTAACAAGAACAATCAACCGGTTACGCAGGTCAACATTGTCCCACGTTAAACCCAGAATCTCGCCCTTCCTCATGCCCGTATGCAAAGCCACCAGCACAATCTCCTTCATGTACTCAGGGCAACAGGCAAGCAACCTTTCTTTCTCTGCTACCGACAGAAACCGCACCTTGTGTTTTAGGACCTTGTACAGTTTTAATCCTCTGACAGGATTTGCCTCAGTTAGACCCCATTCAATTGCCAAGTTAAACATCCGCTTCAAGATCACCATCGCATTATTGGAGTTGGCTGCGGAAACTCTTTCTTTTATTTTGGACTGAACATCAAGGACAACACTTTTTGTTATTTCACTGAGCGTCCGGCCGTCAAGGTACACCCGCAAAGTTTTAATTGTCGGGGAATAAACCTTGTCGTACCGCTCAGTCTTGTCTTTCGCATATACGAGGACCTTATCCGCCAGTTTAGAGAAAGGCACTCTTGTTGGCCTTTTAAGGTCAAAGTAGCCTTTCTCATAGGCATTAACCATCATTTTCCCAACGCGAACCTGAGCCATCTTGGGATCTCTAGTTTTCAAAGAACACCGAATCCTGTTCCCGCTCGGATCGGTAAAATTGGACCGCCAGATCCCGGTTCTACCGCGTTTCATATAAGAGTGCAAACCCGCGTCAATTTTCATATAGCTCTCCCGTCAACGCTGTTTGCTCCACCCCATAGCCCCTATAATCTATATGTTTTTGGGTCAGATTGCAATACATCGGCGTTAGGGGCCCCCTTGTCATAGTCTTTTATCCACTTATCTATTTCAAGCCTGTCAAAACGTAATATACGCCCAACCTTATTAACGGGCATCATGCCACAACGACTCCATTTGTATAGCGTTTGCACGCTGAAGCCAGTGTACTCTTCTGTCTCGGAGATGTTCATATACCGGCTTGGTTGCTTCCGCACACGCTCTGCCGTCGACTGCGGAGTATTTTCTTGTGGTCCATCTACCGGCCTTGAGACAACTGCAAGTATTCCAGATTTAAATCCTATTTTCATGGCCTTCTCCATAATGTATAAATACGGTATCTGACCAGCAGGAAGCGCACCCTAGGCGTGCGCACCTGCCGGCTTCTTACTTCCGCAACTTCATTAGTCTCCGCCAGAACTTCAGCAAACGATGCATATTGACGGAATATTCATCGTCTTTCATAACCTGGCTGTCTTTGAAAAACTTAACGACAGCGATACCGTCCCTGATCTCAGCCGGTGACATTACGACTATGCTCTTTATTTCAGCTGATGGTATGTCGTCTTCAGCTGGTAGCTCAACGTCGTCATCACCCTTTATAGGGACTTGATTCTCTGGAGCTTGGGCTCCGAATTCCGCACTACTCTTAGCTTCTTCAACCATTGGTTTCTTCACCCCCTTTTTCTCAGTCTTATCGTCAACGGCAGTTCCGGTTCCCGGGACATCTTCCGAAACGCCGTTTCTTTCACTGTTCTTATTCTCGCCTCCCCAACAGCGAGCCGTGGAGGGTCCTGGCTTGACTTCGCTGGGCAGGGTTGCATATGAAACCGCAATCCTTTGTTGTGAGGGGCGTTACACCCCTTCAAACCCCTAGCATAGGTGCCGTATCGCACACCGATGCTAAAGCGACCGAACGAGCACCCCCATCATAGAGCAGGCGGAAAGCAGCTCATGATTCAAGGCAATAAGATCGTCAGCCACAGCCTTAGGGAGAGGGTTTTGGTTGTCAATATGGCGTTCTGTAATAGTCTTCACGATTGATACGATGTGCCTTAATTCGGATACGAGCGTTGCGGTGTCGTGATTTCTATTCGGGTCTTCCCCTAAAAGTTGCCGAACATACTCTTTGGTCAGCTTATGGGTCATATTGCAGCGCATAACTTCAAGAACTGCCATATCCTGCTCCTCGTGAGGGAGCCTAGCCAGGGCAAGAGCCTGTGAGAATTTTAAGCGGCGTCCGCTGACCAGAGCGATTATATTGGGGCTGTTTCTTTCTACAAGTGAAATTTTATCACTAACCCAGTGTTGTCTCTTCCCCAAGCTAGTAGCAATCCTTTCATGTGACCAGCCGTACCCATCCCGAATCTTTTTAAGCGTAATTCCAATTTCCTCGTCGGCTAGTGTGCTTTGTAACAGGTTTTGCCGCAAGGCAATACACAAGATATCTGATTCTGACACCGATGTGTATATTTTTGCCCTGAGCGCTTGCATGCCCGCTTGGACAGCACCCCTTAGCCGACATTCGCCGTCTATGAGCTCGTAACGGTCCCCTCGCTGTACAACTGAGACAGGAGAATCCTGCCCGTCACGCAGCATCCAACGACCAAGGTTCTCCGAGTAATCATTGTCTATTCTAATCCTTGGGTTCCTACCGGCTACAACATCAATCCTGTTTATTTCAATTTCACGAATTTCCATGGCAAACCTCCCGGTTAATTCTGCCCGCTATGGGCTATTGCGTTTAATTTCTCTACATCAAAAACAACACACGTAGCTTGTAAAACCCTATTTGAATCATTGGGATCTTCAAACCTGGGACGGGAAGCCTTTATTACAAACTTGTGCTTCTTTAAACCCTTGGATAAATCCTCAACTCTCCACCCTGAATACCTGGGGTCAGCCCCTCTTAAAACTGTTACCATCCTATCCAAACGATAAAAACCACCCTCTCTATCCATCTGGTAAGTGCCCATATACCAAAGTAGCGCTTCAGCAAAAGCTGTACTTTCGATGTTTGATAAATCCCGTTCTGCTTCTAGCCTGTCCTTTTGAGCGACACCAATTTGCAAAATAGAATCGTAGAACCCATACCCGGGGCATATCTCATCAAAAACTGTAGCTATTGACAAAAGAACTCTGAATATCTGGAAGTGACGGCTGGCTCCTAGTTCGGGAACACGTAACCCCGCGTAAACTATACCTATCCTTTCTCTTTGTTGCTTAAGTATTAAACTCTGCATCTCTCTAAGATGCTTCAGTTCGATCCTTAGCGTATTCACGTCAGCAAGTTCTTTGTATTGCAGTGTCTTTTTGGTAAACAATGTGACACACCGAGACTCCAAGGCAGGATCTTTTATGTGATAGTAAGTCGCAAATGCTTTCGGAGCGAAGACATTGTAATTATGAACCTCGCCGGTGCGCTTCCCTGCTACTTGGATTGTCCCTCCTGAGCTGTAGGCTCCAACTCTCAATAGAGTTAGTATATTTTCAGGAAAAACAGTTGGCTGCTCATCGAGAAAAAAGGCCCTGTCATTGTTATGCCCTATTTCATTCCTCAATGAAGCGGCGGTATAGTTGGCCAAATACTTAAACCGATTAACCATCCCGGCGCAGTATTTGATTGAATTTGATTTGCCGGAGTCATGCTCCCCTTGAAACTGAAGAATCGGTGTACAGGGAAACATTTTGAATATGTCCACATGAACTATCCATATTAAAAGAAGCTTGTAATACCGCGCATCAGGGTAATAAAGATACCTGTTTTGTGACTCAAATACCCCACGTACATAGTCTCCTACATTTATTTCATCATAACTCTCAATCGTCATTTTGTCCTCCTTTGTCGAGTCAAACCACACTTTTGCCGACGCAAGTACACCGGCATTACCAGCCCCGTGCCCGTCGCTTAAGGTAATCCAGCGAATAGAAATACTGAGGAGAAAGTTTCATAAAAACTTCGTCTCTGCCCAATATTCCTTTAAGCAGGATATTGTATTTAGTAAATTTCTCGAACGCTATTTCAAGCTGATAACGGGCATCAGGGCTTGCCAGCAGGCCGTTAAAATACTTAATATTAGCGAATGCTTCTGTCCCTATTGACATTTCCATGTGGCCAAACTTCTTGTAATGCATCCGGTAGTAATAATAAAACCAGAGCAATAACATGGTCTCCAGCGGGGATAGGGCATCGTAAATGCTAAAAATGTGCTTAGACATCAAGACAAAATAGTTTTGTCCCATAAGGCAACCGTCTGTCACGTTTAAAGTAACCGATAGTCCACCTTCTGCACACTGTTCTATCCCAACAAGCTCTCCAGCGAATACTTCCCCTTTGTTGTCAGGATAGCTGTAGAGATCCTTCTGTACAACAAACCGGTTATACTTGTATTCTAAATGCTTCTCGGAGAGCTCTTGTAGTTTATCCGATCCAATTTCGTTCGCTTGTTCTTCCGTCAGGCTGAACTTATTCCCACTACCGCATTGACGCCAAATCCAATACAGCTTCATCAGCGCCAACAGTGCGGCCTTGCTGAGTTTGTCTTCCTCTGCTTGCCCACCGGTAAAGTTAACGAACCCTGGTATATTACCGACAAGATGCATCGGAACCGAATAAAAGCTCATCTTCCGCTGAAGTTTCTCTTCTGTCTTCATTTTGTCTCTCCCTGAAGGGAGCCACTAAATGGGCTCCCCCTCATTTTGAATTGTTTATAACTCTGGGACTCGTTGGGCAAAAGCCTTCAGTTGACACTTTGATTTTGCCGTACAGTTTGAAATCCCGCCATAAAGCACTTCTCCGCAAAGACAAAAGAATGTATACTCATCCGAGTTACCTTCCATGTGACGCAGAAATTGACAGGGCTTCCCCTTCAACACCGGATTCACTTTTGTGTTAGTCATTGAAATCACCACCCCATATGCACATAGATTTAATTAGTAGTGCATCTATCAATATAAAGGGCAGTAAGCTGGGGACAAAACAGAAACAAATTGGGACACAGGAGTGGCGAAACGTTAATTGGCGGTGTAAATTCTATCGAATTCCTTGATGTATGCTTCTATATTTCTTTTCAAATAGTACCGATTATTCTGCTTGTCTCTTGGTGGAACTAACTCTTTATCCAACTTTTTGGCCGCAACAGATTTTTCAAGCCGGTCAATCATTTTTTCCGAGGCATCAATATTCAGACTATATTTGCCAGCAAAATAGCGTGCTAATTGTCCTCTCGTCATACTGTCTTTGATTATCTTATGTCTTTTCCCATCCTGCTTTTGATTAATTAATGCTCGTATCTGCTGGATATCTTCCGGCCGGCAAACGTACCCATAATACTTCGTTCCATCGGATCTTCTACCATCTCCAATCTTCCAAATTAAATTACTATCACCCTTTCGGGAATAATTCTTTAAGGTTCCTCCATCGACGCCTAATAACTCAGAAACGTATCTAACAGGTAACAATCTTTCACCTTTGTGGCTTATGAAATGGTCCCTATCATCTTTGGTATCATGCGCAATTGAATGTCTTGGATCGACTTTTTCATCCTCATCAGAATAATTACTTATTAGCTTGGGCGTGATTTGATCGGTTGTCGTACCAAAAAACTTAGTCCGTTTTTTTCTAATACTGTCAGACTCCGGCTTAACAAATTTCAATAAGAAGTCTTCATCATATCCGTAGTATTTGTTGTCCTTCCATTTCCAACGTTTTATGTTATTTAGAAAATATAATGCTACCTCTTGGAGGAAATCATCGAGGGAATCATAATTGGAGTTTTGATCGCTTTTGCTTATATGCTTTTTAGCATACTGGTTGAATTTGTCTACAACACGGGCTTTGTGTTTGCCAGAGTAATTTGTATTCTTCACTAATCCATACAGCATATAGTACGAGTCAATCATTTTCTGCATCGCTTCGCATAATTTTATTGCTTCCGGGTTGTCTTTGACTTCTTTGTTTTGCAATAACCCAGTTATTTCCCTCTGATAGGCTCTTAAATCATAGCCGGGAGAAGCCAAGATTGCAGCACATTTACCCGAGTAATTATTCTTTCTGCGACCATACTCGACAATACCAACAAGAGATTTTACATTGAGATATAAAACCTTCTGTAGTTTCTTTCTGAAATCCTTAGTATTTAATTCCATAACCGGTACCTCTAACTAAAATTGTATATCAATCTGTAGTTTGTGTCTAGAAAAATATTAGATATTCCGGCAACGGGAGGGCATTACTTTCTTAAGGTTGAGACCTCGTAGCAAGCTACACTAGATGCACAACGCCCCTATATAACATATAGTAACTTATAGAGGCGCTATTTCTGCTTCTTGATGTTATTTGCCCTTGAAGCCGAAACCTTATTATCTTTTCTTGCGTCAATGAGCACCACATATTTCTCACTGGAAAGATTCAGATCCGCAATAATTTTCTTAGCTCTGGATTCTTCTTGAGCAGTGAAGAAAAGAACAACCTTTATTGCCTTATTGGTGTCATGGGCTTGTTTGTATACTTCTACTTGGTTAGCTAGGTTTTGAGATAATCTTGGATTTGACGCCAACTTAAATTCTATCAACGATTTATCAAATGCTCCTCTTGATACTTTGAAATCAACGGGACCCCTTCCATCATTAGCTTCTGGAGTTACATCATCAGAAGAGGCAAACCATGTTAACCGGAACATTACATGAATATCCGTCTCTTTGTGTATCGGTTTTCCATTATAGTAAAAGATTCTATGGCCACCTTTATTCTCAATAACATTCTTCAAAAACATTACGCGATCATAACTTTCAGAAAGAGTATCGCCTTTCTTCTTGTAGAACGCGGTATTCTTTGACAACCATTGAATGAATTGTGAGAGCTCTACCACAAAAAGACTGTAGATTTCCTGTACACGCCCTTCACTTATGGATTTTGCTTTAGAGCCGTTGTCCTCTTTGAATTTAATATAGTAATCTAAAAGTTCAGGATACTTGCTTATTACAGACCTTGTTGCTATTGCAATTTCTTTCTTACTAGGCTCTTTATCAGTCCCATCTTTCTTCTTCTCAGGCCTTGGCAAACTTAACGAGAAGTAGAAACTTAACTCGGACCGCAATTGATCGTTTGATACTGAAGCAACTATTGAATCAAACTGCTCAATTAAGTCAATCTTGTTAATCCATGTATCGTCTTTGGTCAACAAGTCCTTTGGTGTAAGCAAGACATAATTATCATCGAAGGCTGGCAATTGAAACTTAATGGTTTTCCACGTGGATGTTTCGTAATTGAATTCTGCATGTGAAACTGAAAACTCCTTCAACATGCCGGCATCAATATTCTTCTGAGCAAAAGTTTGTGTAAATCTAAGCAAGTACCCTTTAATTAGATTTGTTACAAAATCACTGATGTTGTCTCTACCAATGTTGTCCTTAATTAGGCACAATTTCTCAAGATGAGAGCTTTTTGAAACAGTCTGTTTATCAAAACCTGAAAAAACTCCCCTAAGGTTTTCGTCAAGGGCCTTGGCGAATTCCATCCCCGGGCCCCTACCACTATTACCGATTTGGCTGTAGCCTAACCAAGTTTGCTTAACTTCTGGAAAACAATACCAGCTTCTCAATAGTCCTTCATTTGTAGATTTCGCAACCGAGCGGTCTCGAAGAAAAGCTACATACTTGAGAATCTCCGCATGCATGGCTTGATATTCTGGCTTATCGCTATTAAAGAGAAGGAATGGGTCAACAAACAAGGGGAGGTCATTCACCAAGGAAATATTGAAAGCACCATACGCTTCAACAATCTCAGGCTTAACATTAAAGATATCAGAGAAGTATACTTTCATAAGCTAAAAGCCTCTCTCAGAATTGACTGCATAAGCATTTCAGATTTTACTCTTCTTCCTAAAACCTGTTTTTCTAATTCATTAATTGAACCCATAATCCTATTAAGGTGCTCGACTATAACCTGTTGTTCGCTAAGAGGAGGAAGATCTATCATCAATTCTGACAGTGTTGGTATTTTGATATTCGGTTGTCCGGCCATTTGATAAGCAGCTTTGCGTATTTCAGGCTGTTTGGAACGGAGAAGAAACAAAACATACTTTTGATTTGAATTTAGTGTCGGCTGAATTCCAATCATGCTATCAGGAAAACACATATCTATTCCTAAAACACCTAGATTTCCGATAGTGCCACCCACTATTGCAATTACTACTGTTCCTTTTTCAAATTGTTTTGAAACGGAGAATCCTTTTTCGTTCAACGATTGTTTATAATTTAATATTATGTCCCCGTCGTTATTCAAGGAGCCGATTTGAATAAAAGGGTATTTACCACCATAGCAGCTCTTATCATTTCTGGGCCTTACAGAAAAACGGCCTCTTTCAAATAAGACATATTCTCCGAATCGACACCGAGCCCACCCTTCAGGAAGTGCAGGCTCATTCTTGAAATTAGAAACTGCCAAACTGATATTTTGCTTCTTGGCTCTCTTGCTTCCTGCAAGCCTTTCACGATCATCCTTAATTCTCTGCAGCAATTTGGTTGCGTGATGCTCTCCACTTATCAATTTCGAATTATTACTACGCCATTTAGCCGTTAGTTTTCCTGCTACGGCTTCTCTTAAAACAGATTGGCGCAATCTTCTTATAATTTGTAATTGCTCCTCGTAATTGGATCCTAGGGATTTAAGTCTTTCGCGCTTTGAATTTATAAGATCTACGACTTGCTTTTGCTTCACAACATCTTTGTGAATTGATATTGACTGGTGAAGGAAAGCAGATTCCTTGATTCTTATTCTTCCCATACCCCTTGTAAGCTGACACAACATTCGTAGGAAGTTTTTCTGAGATAATTGATACATTAAGTAATCCGGCAAAACAACTTCAGTATTAATATTAAAGACTGGCATTTCGCCTGAAACAACAGCACCATCTAATATCGATGGTACCAAACCGAAACTTCCGGTATGAGCTGCAAGTCTGGAATATGTAAAAGATCCCTTCTTTACACGAAATAGCTTGTTTGCTTTAATATCTATTCCTTGTTTTGTACCGCGCAAGCTGACTTCGCCTATGTTTGAAATTGTAACAAGCTTATAATGTTGTGTCGGATCAAGGTCAATAGCTTCTTTATATTGATTCAGCATTTCCCCAAGTTCTACTTTAGTAAGCTCAATCATCAACAAAATCCTTTTTCAATTTTTCAAGTAGATCATCGCTTTTGCGAAAGGACTCATGAAGCAACTTAACCAACTCGGCACTTGAATAATCATGTTCTTCTTCGGCTATATTGGGGTTCTTTATATCAAGAATATATCCATTACCAACAATGGTATCGATAGGTACTTTCCATGCCTGATCGTTTTCCTTACGCTTTGACCACCATTTCTTTAAACTTTCAAACTCGTCCTTGTGAATAAGTTTGGTCTTGCTATACGCTTTTACACCTTCTGGAAGCTTATGCTCCCAGTACCAGATCTCTTTGGTCGGTTTCCCTTTCTCAAAGAAAAGCAGATTGGTTGCTACGCTTGCATAAGGTTGAAAAACAGAGTTTGGTAGTCTTACGATAGTGTGTATATTACAGTTCTCTAGAAAATGTTGACGAATCCGTTGTTTCACCCCCTCCCCAGTTAATGAGCCATCTGGCAGGACTATACCTGCCCTACCTCCATCTTTAAGGTAACGGACCATCGACAGAAGAAACAGATCGGCACTTTCAGTTGTCCGAAAATTCTGAGGATAGTTAGTTTCAACTCCATCGGTAACCGAGGCTCCGAACGGAGGATTGGCGAGGATCACATCTACTTTGTCTTTTTGCCCAATAGAGGTATACTCCCTGTTCAAACTATCCGTATAGTCAATATTTGGAACTTCTATATCATGGAGTATAAGGTTTGTAACACAGAGCATAAATGGCAAGGGTTTTAATTCCATACCATGAATAGTCTTCTCTAATGTTTTAAGATCTTCAATCCCTTTGACATCCTGTTTGCGAATATTCTCTATAGCACTGGTTAGAAATCCACCGGTACCGCAGGCAGGGTCAAGTATCTTCTCTCCCAAACGTGGGTTTATCATTTCCGTAATAAATTCGGTAAGAGCCCTGGGCGTGTAAAATTCACCATAATTTCCGGCACTCTGAAGATCGCGCAAAATCGTTTCATAGATGTCGCCAAACATATGCCTGTCTTCGGAACTGTTAAAATCAATCTGGTTTAGTTCATTAAGTACTTGGCGGATTATCGTGCCATTCTTCATGTAGTTATTTGTTCCGTCAAATATTTCATGAATGATTAGGGCACGCTTACTCCCCGAGCTTACATCTAGATTCTTTAAACCTTGGATCAGTTTGTCATCAATGAAGTCTTTTAGCTCGTCGCCGGTCATGCCTTCATCATTAGCAGCCCAATTACGCCATTGGAGCTTCTTTGGCATAGGAGAGACATACTTCTCATTAATAAGCTCTATCTCCTTATCCTTGTCATCCAGTATCTTGAGACTTATCATCCAACCAAGCTGTTCAATGCGTTGTGCGTCCCCTGAGACTCCTGGATCCTTACGCATAATGTTCTGTAAAGTCTTAATAATATTACCAATGTTCTTCATTCCTACTCCTTAAGCAACTGCGTAGATTTGTTGTTCCAATTCTTTAATTGCATCCATATACTTCTGTTTTCCACCAAAAACCTGGACAATCTCCGCAGGGGTACCAAGCTGGTTAAACGGATCTATTCGTAACACCTCAAGGTCTTCTATATTCTCAATGCCTTCATCAGCATACTTATCAAGTAAGGCTTCCATAATCTTTCGGGTTTTATCCCCATACTTTGTGAAATAATTGCGTTTCTTAACATTCTCAGCTCTTTCACGCCGACTAAGGGCAGGTTTATCCCATGCAATGTGACAGACAAGATCAAACACATCGAGATCTTTCGTTACCTCAGACATTAAATTCTCAAGAATGATGCCGTGTGCTTCCAATTCGTCAATCACAGCCTTCTTCTTTACAGCGCTATTCCAATGGGAAAGGAACGCATCAAGCGAACGAAACTCCTTTAGGATGTTCTTCTTGGTGTAGTCCTTAAGACTTTCTGTAATAAGCTTTCCATTAGCATCCAAATGCTGCACGCGCTCATTTAACACGGAAACATCAACTCCAGCCACATAAACCTTAGGACGGGGTTCAGAAACAATCTCTCCTCCAGGAATTATAACTGGTTTGGTAGAATACTGAGATTGTTTGTTCTGTTCAAAATCAACAGGCTTTCCTGTTTCTGGATCTAGGATTTCTTGGTCTTCCTCTGGATGAATATCCTGATCCGTTAATTCTTCCTCGCCCTTAACGGTTTTAATCATTACTGGATCACCGTCAAAAGCCGGGTCAGCAAAGAGGTCGGTGACATTCCTGAAATCCATTATGGCAAAGAAGGTCTTTCCGTAATCTTCGTTAATGCGGGTGCCACGGCCAATTATCTGCTTAAACTCGGTCATTGAATTGATATTGGAATCAAGGACTATTAGCTTGCAGGTTTGAGCATCTACCCCTGTGGTCATGAGCTTTGAGGTTGTAGCAATAACGGGGTAACGTTCTTCGGGGTTTATGAAATTGTCAACTTCGCGTTTGCCTTGGTCATCGTCCCCTGTAATCCTCATAACATATTTATAATTCTCTTTAACAAGATCAGGATTCTCATTAGCCAATGCTTGCCTCATACGTTCAGCATGCTCGATGTCTACACAAAACACGATTGTCTTATCAAAACGGTTGGTCTTTCCCAAATACTCAGAGATCTTGTGTGCTACAACTTTTGTTCGTTCATCTATTACCAAATTTCTATCGAAGTCTTTATCATTATAGAGCCGATCTTCTACCTCATTCCCGTCTTTGTCTTTCTTTCCGATCTCAGGACGCCAACCCTCAAGATCAGTATTTAAACCTACGCGAATTACCTTATACGGAGCTAAGAAGCCGTCTTCAATCCCTTGTTTAAGCGTATATGTATAGAGCGGGGCTCCAAAGTATTCTGTATTGGAAATCTCTTCAGTTTCTCTCGGTGTGGCAGTAAGACCTATTTGTGTGGCAGAACTGAAATACTCAAGGATGGAACGCCAAGCACTATCGGCAGCCGCACTACCTCTATGGCATTCATCCACTATAACGAGGTCAAAGAAATCCCTACTGAATTCTTTATAGGCATCCTTATCATCGTTGTAGTTCGTTAACCCTTGATATAGAGCGAGATAAATCTCATAGGCTTTGTCTATTTTCTTCTTCTTGATTACCGTCATGCGGTCTTTGAAATGTTTAAAATCATTCCGCTTGGTTTGGTCAAGTAAAACATTACGGTCAGCCAGGAATAGGATGCGTTTCTTGCGGTTGTTCTTCCATAAGCGGTAAATAATTTGGAATGCAGTATAGGTCTTTCCTGTTCCGGTCGCCATTACCAGCAAAACCCTGTTCTGCCCACGGCCGATAGCTTCAACTGTCCTGTTTATGGCTATCTGCTGATAGTATCGAGGAGAACGGCCGGAACCATCAAAGAAGTAATCGAAAGAGGCAATTTGTTCCTGCTCTGTAGACTCAATCTTCTTGTATTTCTTGTACATTTCCCAGAGTGCTTCTGGAGAGGGGAAATTCTCTAAAGAAAGTTCTGTTTCTATCTTGGAAGAATAACCAGACCTATCATGCTGGATAAAACTATCACCATTGGAACTGAAAACAACCGGAACATCAAGTATTTTGCCATATTCTAAAGCTTGCTGTAACCCGGAACCTACTGAATGGTTGTTGTCCTTGGCTTCAATGACTGCGATGGGAATATTGGGTTTAATATAGAGGATGAAATCTGCTCGTTTTCTTTCACCCCTGGCAGTTTTATTGCCCTTTACGAAGATGCGTCCGTTAGTAAAAAACACTTCTTCACGAATCTGCTTTTCAACATTCCAACCAGCTTTAACCAACGCCGGCAGAATGAATTGCGTACAAATATCCCTTTCTGACAAGTCCTTTTTACTGCTCATTTTCCACCTTAGCCACTCCTGTATTGCTTAAACGGTATAAATTTCCTCCAATCTTTTTAAAGCAGGGTTAGCTGACCGATTTCATTCAGTATATCATTATGATGGGATTATTTAAAGTGAATTACCTTGAGTGTGTTTACCTTGAAAATGCGCTAGTTACACATGCTGCACAGCGTTAACCATGTAACATATAGTAACTTATCCGTGCTTCTTTATATCACATTCTATTCTGCAAGGTAATATTCATCATTCATCTCTTTGAAAGGATATAATTCTTCATGCAATATTTTAATATTGCTAGTTATCCGCTTGTCAATGTTTTTTGAAAGCTCATTAATTTCGGCACACTCTTGCGGTCTTATGTAGAACCTTTTCGCTTGAAAATACCCCATTAACAAATTAAATTCTTTACTGTTTATATCTTTTTGTTTACCAATTTCTCTTAACTTAATGATTGCATCTGCTATTTCCGAATGCCGTATTTGCGGTCTCAAATCCGGTATAATATCTACTCCTCCATCAACTGATACCACGACAATTACACAAGCACAATTCACACTCTCAACATATCTAATTGCGGAATTATATCTTGCACCCCTAGAAGAAGTCCCATTTTTTGAAGCCATACCATCTAAAATAACGCCTATTGCAAAGCAGACCGCCTTTTCATTTATCAAAACTGCTCCGTCAATCGATGTTACCTGTCTAACAAGATCATCATTTACAAGTTTCGGCTCAATATTCGTACTCTGATTTCCTAAGCGAACGGCTTCATTTATTGCATCCCTTGAAATCACAATAGTAGTTCCATGCTTTTGATGAATTGCGGCGTTTATCACATTTGTTAGTACTTTAATATTGTCTTCTGTGATATCAATAAAAACTCTCTTAATAATATTTACATATTTTTCAATATCAAATGTCTGTTTTGGAAGTCTAGGTTCGCCATAGTCAACAAGCATCATTGCATGACCAAAATGCTCCACCTCCCAAACAAAATGTTTCTTGAAACGAACTACAAATATGTCTTCCTTACTTTCTTTATATGAATCCAACACTTTGCCTAGCCCATAGATATTCGCAGAATCGCTCAAAAGAGCATTTTCTCCAGAAGACATTTCTAGCAGTTTTCTCGCACCTTTTGAATTATTAAGTGAAACGGGTGACTTAAATAATATTTCAACTTTTATGTCTTCGTGATTCTTTCGGCAAAATAATATTTTACCTTCACAGTCTTCACCTTCGTATTTAATTGAAGAAATTGTATTGACTACCTGAAATAGTCCATGTAATCCTTCGAAGTTTCTCCCCGGAAAAGCAGGGGTATACATAAAGTCTTTTCCAGCAGCCAGAATAGTTTCATCCTTATTTTTACCTAATGTATCAGACAACTTTTCTCCCGGGTCATCCTTCTCAAGGCCTTCTTCACATGATTTTAGATACTCATCAACAAGGCATTCCAAAAAAGAAGTTGAAATACGTAAACGATCAACAATACTATTCTTTAGATGATAATGTGATTCAAATATAGCCTTCTGAACTTGAAGGACAACCACCACTACATGACCTTCAACTCTTACCGGAAAAGAACAAAATGATATTACCTCGCTAGATCTGGGATCAGTTTCTATCGAATTCACTATCTTCTTTCTAATGTTTGCATATGCGTTTCTTTTTTCATATCTTTTTTCGACTTCTGGATGGCTATGAATAACAATTTCATTTTTTTCACTTTGGGACTTCTCAGTATTTAAAACACTTTCAAATGCACTTACATCGTATCCGCAATCTTCCGGCTCTATACAAATCGGATATCTGTCCTTCATTTCTGCGACCAAAACCCCGACAAGAAATACCTTTGGTTCAAGCCTTTTATCAACTTGATTAAATATGCGTTCTGCTAGGGATTGCGCAGAAATCCTAAAATGAGGCTGATATCCCCACATGAAGTATTTTATTATATTCATTTGTTCTTTCTCTCTCCTATATGCTGTTCTATTCGCTGGTTAAGCATTAAACTTGGCATTCAAAAACTTGTTTTAGGCTGACGAATTAAATATTCATTAAACATGATGCGCAGGGATCACAATAAATGCATTTATGCATATACTGATTCTCACGGAATAGCTTTACCTTGAGTCTTGACTATATCATGCAATCTCAGAAACTGCCTTGCTACAGACTCATATTTATTACTACTATCTGTCCCTAGAGCTCTTTCTTCTGCTGGCTTATATTTCTTACTAAGCAATGAATATAACTTATCAACTGGATACACATTGTTTATAGCATCATATTCTTCTCTTCTAAACTCCGACATATGGGTCTTTCCAGTTTCGACTGTTGTCGCAAAACCCAAATAACCAGCAAGAAATTTAGTTGCCTCGTCTAACGATTTGGTAAACTTTTCATCCAAGACTTTTATTAATGTATCAGCACCAAGCCCGTGTTTACAAAAATATAGTAATGCTGGAGCATCATCCCCATAAACATCAAAATACTTTTCGTCTTTTACAACGCCAAGAATACGTTCGGCAAACACTTTATAAATTTCCTTAAGCAGATTTTCATTATCAATTATCTTCTGTTCCTTGGAGGAAGAAAACCATCTTATTAAATCAACTGCTATCCTAAGATCTGGTATTTCTGTAATGATCTTCAAAGATAAATCCTCTCGTTTTTGTTTCGGTATCTTCATAAGCAACCTTGCAATCTGTTTTGCCCATTCATCTCTTGAGCTTCCCCATGTGCCAGCATACCCATCACGTTTCTGAAGGTCTTTGCCAATCAATGTTAAGGCTTCAATAAGCCTAGTAGCTCCAATTTCGTCTATCTCAGCTTCTTGCAATCTTAATTTCGTTATTATGCTTCGCGCAGAACTGTTCTTCATTAAGTCATTTATTGAAGCAATTACTTCTTCCTGCTTAACGCTAGCATCTTTTAATGTCTTTAACAGTTCTTTAATCTTAACATCAGAGACATCACCAGAAGGTACGGCATATTGAAAATACTTGTCAAAGTATTTTTCAGAGCAAATTTTCTGATCCCTACCCCATTCTTGAGACCAGTGACTTGTATCATATCCGACTTTTCCCCATACCACTCCTGCCTGCGGAAATAATTCTGAAATCAATTCAACAGCTCCATCTCTATATTTCTTGTCTAATTTGTCAATAACCGCAGCAAAAAATAGCTTACTATCTTCAACTGCATGCGAATCACGTTTCCCCAAATTGAAGATCACATCGGGATTTCTTCTTATGAGATCATAAATGCTTGGATAAAAATATCGCAAGGCCTCAATCAACACTTGATCGCGATAATTTACTTCTCCTTTCAATATTGGCAGCGCAAAATAAATACTGTTCAGGAATCTTTTTGCCGTTCGTAAAGTATCTAAATTCGGAGACACAGACCTGTCAAATACATTGACTAAATCATAGGCTGTGTTTTCATCCATAGAAATCCCATTCTTATCAAGTATTTCGAACAAACTCTTGATCAGAATAATTCGTAGTTTATCTTTGGGAGCTGGTGGAAGGAACAATTCGATTTGTATTATCTTTTTAATAAACTCCGAACCAGCTTCAGCATATTGGTCAGAAAGAGACTCGTTGACAATATTTGGATCAAAAGCCATTAGATAAGTAATCCCCGGAAAATCACCCGCTAATTTGACAAGCTTGAATAAGGAAAATATCTCGTCCTTATCTAATCTATCAATGTCATCAATTATAATTACTATTCGATTCGTCATCATAGCCAATTTCCCAACAATCTCTTCTTTTAAAACAGCAATATCGTTGGAATTAGATACCTTTAAATAACTTCCTATCCATGTTAAGGCCTTTCCAAACCACGAAATAATATTGGTTCCGGAATAGTCGGGAAAGGGGACTGACAATATCCTGCCGTACTTCATAAGGCATCTTGATATTTCTTTCTTTGCACTATCGGCCAATGATGTCCGACTTATCGCACCTCTGATAGTATCCAGAAACTGGACTATTAATTGTTGGACGGATGAGTAATACCATGGATTAAACCAGAGAACAATGAGGTCATTATCCTTTAATTCCTTTTCAACAAAGAAAAGTGTAGAGGTTTTTCCTTCACCCCATTTACCATAGAGCCCTACGATAAAAGGTGAGCTTTCTTTCTCTTTGATTATCCGAGCAAGTCGTTTTGCGAAGGGATCCCTATCTAATTTGTCTTGTCCAATTTCTTTAATGGGTAAATCATCATACATAATCTTTTCCCCCTGGGATATGTATATTATAACAAACAATGTGCATGCCATAAAGTATAATCGGTTATAGTAACACACTCAACGAAGCCTGCTGATTAGATACACAAGCTACACATGTTACACAGGGACACGTTACATATGTGACTTATAAGGATTGGTATTTGGGAAGGACAACGGCAGGATTATTGATTAGGTTCTTCGAACACCCCGACCTCAGGTTTGAAGACTAGTTCGACGGGAATTCTGGCGGGACCGCGTAGGTTCTTTGCAATAAAGAGTTCGACTTCTCCTGAATCTGATTTCTTCTTATTTTGGAGAAACATTACCACATGGGAATCAAAGGAAAGGCCATAGGTATAGCTCAGACCGGCCAGAGAGTTTGAATTTGCCTCACTTTTGGATTTCCTTGAAATGCAAATGATTGTTGCATTAAGGGCACCGGCCATCTGGGAGACGGCGCGGACCACACCATCAATACTGTTTTCGGAGCATTTATCCGGGAGATAAAAGCTAAGAGCCTGAATAGAATCAATGACTATTAGAATCTGCCGTTCGGTGCCAAACTCCCCAATCTTTTTCTGCATCTGTTCTATATTTAAAGCTGCAGAATTAGCATCAACCAGTATCAAATTGGTTCCATACTCCGAAATGCGGCTGCTGGCTTCTAATAGGACTTCTCGGACCTTCTCGTCATTTATCTCAGTTATGTTCCTGATGATCTTACCGCTGATTCCACTCTCCTGTTCAAAGATGCGCTGAGCATAGAAAGAGATACCGTGTTCAACCCCAATCCAAAAGACCTTGTTCCCGTGCTTTGCCACATTCCTTGCGATTTGAAGGCACAGAGAAGTCTTGCCCGCAGACGGGATACCACCGATAGTAACCAATGAGTTTGGAAACAGACATTCAATGACTTCGTCAAGTGGTGGAATGTGAGTCAGTATGCCAGTGTTTTCTTTGTTGCTAAGCCCTTCCAGGTATTCGGGGAAATAGTCCTTAAGGGAGATGATGGGATTCTTATCTTCCACCATTATTTCCTGCCGATGCAAGACTCAAAGCAGTCGTCAGCTCTTTGTACTTTCGGATGTATTCCTGCCTAAGAAGAGCTAAGTCTGCCGTGGCAAACATCGTCTTATTCTTTTCTATTTCTTCTGAAATTGTTTTTAACTCCAACGTAGACGAGCAGTCCTTAAACCAGTCGAACAATTCCTGGAGTTTGGCATCTTTTGTCAGTTCTGCCTGCGCGTCTTTGGCGCTTTCTTCTTCATCGATTCCCTGTTTCGATTCAACCTCACCCTTGTTATGTTTCTCGAGTATACCCTTAAAGTCCTTGAAGGACGGGTTCTCAAGACGGAAACCAACGGGGAACGTCCCAGACCGGTCCTTCTCAAAAATTGCGTATCGTTTGCCTGCCGCATCGCATTCGAGCCGAAATAGGATATCAAGCGCATAGGGAGTGTCCTTTTCAGAGTTCATTTTGACGCCAATCTTAGTGAGTTCCATGTGACCGTTTATGTTCTTTATTTCGTATTCGTCTTTAACACGGCCAATCAGGACGATGTTTAGGTTAAGGTTACAGAGGCGTGTCAGAAGTGTATTGTACTTGCGTTTTATGTCCCCCCAGTCACTGAAGGTAAGGTCCACGGAGTCCAGATTGGCCTTGCCATTGCTTCGCATAAGCTTAAGCTTCTTGGCTTCTAGTTTTGAATCCAGGAGTTGGTTCCAAAGGACAGTCACCGGGTCTATTATGAGAGTTTGGATATTAAGGGTAGGAAGGGTTCTTTCGATTTCAGACACAGCCTCGCAGACTTCGTTGAAACTTTTTGTCTTGAAGATTAGAGTGTCCGGGAAACGTTCGGCATAGAGATCGCTTCCCGCTTCAAGGTCAATGATAAGAGCTTTCTCAAACCCTAACGCAAAATAGCTTTTACCGGTACCGGGAGCCCCGTACACACAGATCTTCAGGTGCTTTTTAACACTCTTTATCTTCTCAAATTTCACCATGAGAAACTCCCTGTTACTGTATGTTACTTATTAAATTTAATTAAAACGGCGGAACTGAACTTAAAGCCAGTTCCTTTGGTTCTCTAACGGGCTCTACTGAAATAACCTGCCTATCCAAGATAAGGCGGTCAACTTTACTTGGGGTACCGACTTTCAAACAGCTCTTGTTTATTTCTATTACCGCCCGATCAATGATTTCTTTTGCTCTGCCATTGAACTTGCGGAGATCCTTTAAGTTCTCCCAGAGTATCTTTGGTTCTATCCTTACAACAGAATTCCACTGTTCTTCTGACAAGAGCGGCTTAAGCTCTTGTTCAAGAGTCTCATAATCGAATTTGCGGTCAACAGTCTTGCCTAAAGTTATTGGAGTCCTTGTTTTGGAGCTTATAACCTTCTCCGCGCCTTGAGAGTTTAATTCGCGTATCAGAAGGCCTTCGATGTGCGTTTTAAGCTGGTAGATTTTAGAGGAAAATGCTTTTGCGGTCAGATAGATCTCTGCCAACTGAACAGCACTCATGGTAGAGAGGTTGCTTTCCATTACTTCTTGTAAGGCAGTTAAGTCGTTCATTGGGTCTCCTTTACTTAGTAAAATACGAAGGTTTCAGGTTAAAGAGCTTGTACTTATCGCATTCTCCGGTTTTATACATGCAAAACCCGCATTGACGGCCTGGCTTGGCAAAGAAACCGGTTTTAGTGCATTGTACTAGCTCTTTGTGAACAAGCTTTATCCTCCGGATGAAGCTTTCGTAGTCTTTAGCTGAGAAGGATATTGGCAAATCCATCTTTAGCGCAGGCAGAATAAAACGAAGGCTCCGAATCGTCCCAATACCCATCCCCATGATGCCAAGGGAGTAGAAAAGGAATTGAGTTTTGGAGAGACCCTCTTCACTGATAATGTTTACGCATTTGAAATCGTATATGTCTACAAACCCGTCTTTGGATAAGGTAATGAGGTCAACACGGCCTGAGATAGCCAGTGGGTCTGCGCCTATGGCACCGGCAATGAGAGTCTTAAAGGTGTGTTCGGGGTAGATTTTAGCTGACTCAAGGAGCTTGATTTCAGTGAAGTACTGAATAAGGTATTCAACCATGTGATTGATGTTTCGCAGTACTAACGCTTTGTCTTCCTCATATTTGCCACGCCAAGCTAGAACAGGAACCTCTGATATGATTCTATTGAACACAGGATCAACATTGTCTTTAAGCCAAGCTAGATTTTGTTTCCTGCCCTTTAGAAACAGTTCCGCGAGTTTATGAACCACACTCCCTTCAAGAGCATTCCTGAAATCCTGGAATTTACTTCTGGGATCGCGCTCTATTACCATTCGTTTGTATCGGTACGGACATTCAAAGAGCCTAAGGGAGTAAAAAGAGAAGTATGGTACATCCCTTGGGACTACCTGCATGTTGTTCTGCTGCTTGTACCTGGACAGGTACTCGGTTAAGTTGAATTCTGACACTTAGCTTTCCTTTGTTTTGAAGCCAATTTCTTTGGTTGGCTCTTTAAGTTGATTTACCGCCGCGACAAGGTCCTCTTGGTGTAAAACTAGATCGTCTACTCTTTCATCCGCTATTATGCATCCACGCTTTACCACTTCTACTATTTGAGCAGAGCTAAAACCTTCGGTCAAATCTGCGAGGCGCGCATAATTGATTTCTTCGTCTATGAGTACTTTGGAGAGGGTCAGTTTCAGAAGATGTAATCGCTCGTTTATTGCCGGTTCCTTATAGTTCAAAATAACGTCAAACCTGCCGGGGCGTTTACTTAAAGCTTTGTCTAGTACCTCTGATTTATTGGCAGTAGCTATTGTGACAATGCCGGCCATATCAAACTGTGGGCCGTCAAGTTGGGTAAGAAGTTCGTTTAGAATACCGCTGGGGTAGGATCCATTGTCCCTTGATAAACCATAGATGTCGACGTCTTCGAGGACAACGACAGTTGGCTTAATCATTCTGGCTAGAGTAAAAATGTTGGCAATATCGGCCCCGCGCCTAATGTTTTCCCCGGTGACCACAATAAAATTGCAGTCTGACATGGAAGACATCAGCCACCGAATAGTCAGGCTTTTGCCTGTGCCGGGAGGGCCAAAAAGGATTAAACCCCTTCCCCCTCTCTTTAGGTGATTAAAGACTTTGGGCTCAGCGCTTTCAACATACGACTTGTAACGGCTGATATAATTCACAACATTGGATTTAATAGCCCTCTTTAAATCGTCCGGCAATACAAGGTCTGAATCACCAAGTGTTTGGATTGGCTCTAAGAACTCGCCATCCCCTTTCAATCTCAAGTTATTGAACATCTTCATACATTGCTCAAATTCCTGGAAGAACTTATTACCAACATCCAGTTTCCCTTCCGGAAGGTAGAGATAGATATTGGAAAGGGTGTATGGGTCCCTAGACAAGTGCAGCCGGACTACAAACTTATTGCCGGAGTTATCTTCAACAAAGTAAATTGCTGTATACGGGCTTGTTCTGTTAAGGGTCGTCTCTCTAATGACGGGGAAAGGCAGCTCTTCGTCGTCACCGCCGCTAGTTTTGTTTACCTTGTAATTATCGGCTAGGAGCTTGTAAATAGCGCAGGAAGCTATTCTCGAAAAGACTACGATGTAATCCCTGAATAAGCAGACAATATCGCTTTTGCTGCCGCCAACATAATTGACTATCCTGGAAGAAAAGTAATCTTCGGCGTACTTCGTCAATACCGGTTTATTTATTTCCACGACCAAGCTTCGCTTCATTTATTGAGTCCTTTCTTTAGCTCATTTGAAAGAATTAAAAGAATGGGGGATACGCCAGAATATAATTATCATCAAACAATAAATACGAAACAAGATGAGCAAGCGGTATACTTACACGTCTGAAAACCAGGCGACAACATCCTTGTCTCGTAGGACTTCAACCCGAACGGAGGTGAACTTTCCCTGGGAGTCAACAACAAGCTGTTCCATAAACTTAATGAAATCGGGAGTAAGGCGCCAAACACCATCGCGGATGCTGCATAAAGACCCGACGTATTCCCTGATGTTCAAATTGCTGTTAGTCTTTATAAATTTCAAACTTCTAACCATACCGCTCCTTGCATTAATTGAAAGAACCTTTCCTGAAGGTCTCCCACTATATCTATTAGGGAAAAACGTAAAAAATATCTAACATGGTTGGAAGTCTCGTCACAGAGGCAAGGGTGACTTCCAGTGCCCCTTTTATTAGCAGTTATTCCGGCGCACCGCCTCTCGATTTTTCACATGTGAAGCCAGTAGATTAAACCAGGGTGGGGACCTGGTTGGATCTAATCCAATCGTCCAAGAATTTTTTGGTTACAGAATTGGAGGTGGTCCAGTTGATCTCATAATAGGGCAGCTTTGCCTTGTGAATGATTTGGTCAATGACATTAAACAAGAACACGGCTGCCGTTTGATTAGTGGTAAGACGCTGCGTGCCATTAGCGAGGTTGTCAGTACAGCTACGCTCAGACTTAACGTCAAGCGTTGCTATTTCGGGATGCTCCTCCACTAAACAGGGGCCTACTTCGCATCCTCCTAACACACCTTGGATGAAGGTTTGGCCTCCGATTAGCTCGTTGCCGGAATCAACATAGATCGGACGGGAGTAAGCGGTTAGCTTAGACAATTCCAAAGAGATGAGAGAGCGGGCTTTATTGTTATCAACACAACCGACAACAACATCAAAATCAGCAAGCTTTATTGTTCCGGCCGTCTCTTCGGTGTAGTATTTAGGAATACAGGACAGGTTCACACCGAATGCAGAGGCATACCTTTGAGTAAGGACTTCAGCTTTTGCTTTGCCTACATCGGGTTTTATAAAGTTCTGCCTGACAATATTGGATACAGATACTCGGTCACCGTCAACGATAAGGTATTCAAACGACTTCTGAGAATCCGAAGCCATTAGACGAGCGAGAAGCGGTACTAAGGCGCTGCCAGTACCGCCCGCACCTATTTGAAGGATTCTCACATGGCTATAAAAGTTGAGCTCAAAATAGGCCTTCGGGAGAGTTATCTTCACAAGCTATTTCTCCTTCTTCCGGGCATTGTTTTGTTTCGCACAATCTCTTTCTAAGCCGGATAAGTCTTGGTCCAAACCACAACCACACAACAACATATCTAATTCGGTTTGGATTTCGTCATCATCCGGGGTTAAGGCTTTAAACCACTTGTCTGGGATGTCAAGCGCCAGGTCAAAGATCTCATCCAAAGCTATCGGGATAGAGCTTTTCCCGCAACAGGCTCTTATCTTAAGCTGCGGCAAAGGTTCAGTTATTTGCCCGGCTACCGCGTACAACCTGGTGGCCTTTTCGTCGCCGTCATCGGTGGAGGAAAAGAACGCCTGCATGCTGCCATGACTATGAAGCTCCAACGCCAGGGTGTTAACTTTTTCCATTGCCGTATTGTGTTCAAACTTTACAAAAGCGGGACCGACCTCTTGTGGAGGGCAATGGATGTAGTACGATTTGGCTTTGCGATCCCAGAATATTTGCAGCAGAGCTTCAGAGTGGTGTTTAAGATAGACTTGTTTAAAGAAGCTCAAACATGTTAGCAGCAAGGTAATTGGGATCTTAGGCAATCGCATCGTGAAACCTTCAGGGACCTTTTCTAAACCCGCTATTTCAATCGGAGTCACGATAAAGGTACCCAATTCGGTCTCCCTCACCTCCTTCGCGCCGGAGCCGCATAAGATGTAGTTTACCGGCTTAGTCAGTTTCTTAGGGAAGCCGATGCTGTGCCCAACCAGTTGACTAATGATAGATTTAGCCATTCCACACCTCGCTAAAAGAACGATATGATTTTAATTCGCCATAGGGATAATCCTGTTTCTTGTCATGAGATATAAGCCAGTTAAGCATGGTGGCTCCTTCGACACCTGTGTTAAATAGGTCTTCGTTAAAAGGGCTCAGAAAGAATATTCTTGGCAAAGAAGCCATGCCCTGGAGTGATTTAAAAGGCTTATCAATCAGATTATTGGCAGATCCCCAACATACTTCACCATTTGCGTGTACATTAGAAAAGGGAGCGCGGGACAGCATAGTGTTGTCTACAATAGCCACTTTCTCTACGGCAAAGACCTTGGTGGAATATAATTGACGATTTGAGTTCACCTCATAGATCCACACTAACGGAGGCAGGGGCACTTGGAAGTCAAGCATTTTTGCCGCGCTTCCTGCCTTGTTATCGATGTATTTCACATGTGCAATTTGTTCAGGACGATACAAGGCAATCCTTTCCCCTTGCCCGGTTCTCTGATAGGAAAGGGTGCCAACCGGCAACAGACCACTGTCAAACCTGGTGTCTCGTAGGACTATTTCCTTGAATCTGTTGGGAGACAGAAAGCGGTATTGCTTCTTATTGTTTTCGTCTTCGAAGTCAACGCGGACACCGTATGGTTCAATATGAATAATGGCCATTAGGAACCGCTCCTAGCTGCGCCAAGTTGTTTCTTTGCTGCTATAGCAAGGTATCGAGCCTGCAAGTCTTTCCTAAACCTTGAATCCCTTTCAACAAATTCAGTGTACAGTTTAGGAAGAATGTCTCTAACGGTAGCAATCTTGTCGAGATAGGTCCGAAGGTTCGAAAGAAAACTCTGGTTATAAAGCAAATAACGCTGACCGCCGTGCCGTTCAGTGTTAAAAGGCACTAGCACACAGCGGAACAGGTCGTCAAAGTTGGGTTTGACGATGTGAAAATGCTTCTTCATGAGTTTGTCTTCATAGAGAAACTCTCTAAAGTCGGGATTTGAGTATTCCTCTGGTTTGCTTACTTCGATATGCCAAGAAAAGGCAGATCTAAACTTAGATATGCTTGCCTCTTCCCCTAAAAGACTCTTCAACAGCTTTCTAAGACTATGACTTATGCTTTGAGGCGAGACTTTGGAAGGAATAGCTTTCCTTTTGGGAGGACAACCAAGCAGCTTGCAGTCTTTCATGAAGGATACATAGGATAGGCGATTCAAAGCGCTTACAAGTTCAGAGGCACCCGGAGTATTTGCCATGATTAAATAAACCCCTCGCTTATGCAATCACTCTTTGCGACAAGTAAAGAATCGATTATGGTATCCATTTGGGAATTGCAAGACAGCAGCTCGATGAATAGAGCTGTATAACGGTCAATCTTCTTTGTTGTTAATGAATCAAAAGACAGCTTTTCCTTATTGAAAAACGAAAGAAAATGTTTGGCTCTGTTAAGTTTTCTTTGGAAGTCGATATCCTGAACTTCAAAGATGCGGTCCATCGCTAACCTTTGGTTCCGGCGATAACCTCAAACTCGATAGTCCCGTCAGGATGTTGCGTGTATTTAGCGTGGGATATTTCAGGGAATATCTCAGAAAGGTTGGTTTTGACTTGTTCCGGGGTATCTTCCTGGCCTACTTCGACCTCATAATCGAGGTACTTGGCAATTCTATTCTTGGCTACAACTGGGCTATTTTCCATGGTGTTGACCTCCGGAAATTCAAAGTCTATAAGAATAAATACGAGGAATACACGAAGCAAAGGCTAGATTGACAATGATAGAAGCGTGTTTAAAAACAGGTGAACTAGCTGCACAGGTTGCACAAACTGGCGGGGTTACATATTGTTACTTATAGTTTGCCTTAATAGTCTTCAGGTCTCATAAAAGTAATACAGGAGCCATCTTCGATAACCCAGATCTTGTCCGGCTCAAGGACTCGTAATTTCTTGTAGCCATCGTCTTCTGCGTCAGGTTTCTTTAAAGATTCCAGACCAAGGCATACGAGAGATATTCTCTTAGTTGCATCCTTATAGCCGCCGGAATCAAACAGGTTAGAGGTGAATACCACTGGGGTTTCGGTCTTCCTGGATAAACAACGACCAACGCGTACAAGGATACCATCGGAGACGGCTTGTTCCAAGGTGTATGTAGAAACAACTTCCCAGTCTTTCAAAAGTTCACTCCTAGACTATCAACGTATACGCTTATATGGTTTAAATACGCAGTACTCAGCATTGGAGGGTCTGGAGGTAGAGTAAAATGAATTTCGCACTTTAAGTTAAAAGCAGACATGAGGGCTCAGGAAGGTTAAATTTGTTATGCGAGAACATGTCATAATCTAAACCGGAGCACCAAAATAGCTGCTTTTGAAAAAAGATCCGAGCAAATGGGCTTGTCAAAAATAACACCATGCGATAGGACTAGAACGTGATTCTGATTCATGATGGCAATTCAAGAATAATATTCAGAAAGTGAGATATTTTCTCGACAGGACGAACATTTGGAGTATAATAGTGTAGAAACAGAAGCATTTTGGCTTTGATATAAAAGAAGACAAATTAAATCAATAGCATGGTTAGGGGGCGAAAATGGCGAAAGTAGAAGCAAAAAGTTTAGAGAATTCTTTTGAGGGAAACAAGGTTTATACTCAATTCTTGAAAGTCAAAGATGTACTTTCAATCTGTTATGTTGCTGTGAGAAATGTAAGCGAGGAGGAGGGCGCTGTCCAGCGAGTTCTTAATGTCAAAAGGGTAGACGAGATTAAAAAATTTGTTCTTGATGGCAACATGTTTTTCAATACGTTTTTGCTTAATTGGACACAATCCAACGAAAAACCTGAATTTTCGGGAGGTAAGATACATATTCCTGTTCTTGCAAAAGCTGCCCAGGTTTTAGATGGACAACACAGGCTTGCGGGACTGGAAGAAGCAATGATTGAAAAAAACGAAATCGGAGAAGAACATATTCTAGTTTCAATCTGCCTAAATCTAATGACCAAGCAATCTGCGAAAATATTTCTCAATATTAATTCAGAGCAGAAGCCCGTTCCAAAGAGTTTAATTTATGACTTGTTCGGAGAAGTTGAGGATAATCAAGACCACGCCATTAATAGAGCGATGGATATAGCTCAGGAGCTAAATGAAAATACAGAGTCGCCATATCATAATAAAATTAAATTTCCTGGCGAGAATATTGGTTCAATCGATTTATCAACTGTAGTCGGCTGCTTAAAGAAATATCTAGAAAAAAATGGAAATTTTGAAGCATACAATGTTTCAAGCATTAATACGCAAAAACAGGTAATTCTTAATTATTTTAATGCTATAAAGTTTTACTATGAAAACGAAAAACTGTGGGAAATAAAAACTAAAAATCCGTTTCTCAAGAGTGCGGGGTTCGCAGGGGCAATTGATTTTTTTGTTTCTGAGATGCTTGGTCGGTGTGCTGAACTGAAGTCGTTCAAGATCGAAACGATAAAGAATATTTTATCATTAGAAAAAAACAGACTAATATTACAAGAGGATATTAAAGCTTTAGATGGTAAAACCGCCAGGAGAAATATCGAGCAATACTTACTTGGCAGCATTAAAAAGGCTTTACCTTCAGAGAAAGAATATGAAGTATGAAAGAAAGAGGCAGCAAATAAACTTTGAATACTTCGCTGGTTGTTATGATGAATCTAAGTGGGAAGGACATAACATTGAAATTAAAAACATGTCTTTAACACAAGGGATATGCAAAAAGTTTTCAGAAGATCTTAAATATGATGCTAATGACTATTATTTTAAAGGTGTCTTAAGTCTCTGTGAAGCAATAAATTCAATTGATAGAGAGCTCTTTTCCTGGGCGACTGTGAAATTGTATTACTCAGTATATTACCAGATCTTATCTGCTATTGCTGCAAACGAATACATTTTGATTAGAAAGAAGGGACTGTACTATTTGAAGAATCGAGTTGGAGAAAAGCCTGCCAAGGTAAATGCGAGGTCAGAGCATACACAGATTTTAAAATTATTTGGCAACTTGTTTAAGAGTACGGACATCTTGCAAACAAACGCGATTAACGGAATATCATCTTATGAGTGGCTGATGAATAAAAGGCACCAAGTAAATTACAAGGAAAGAATGTTTAATGATCCTGATTGCTCTGATTTTTGGCGGAATATTCGTTCGTATGTGACAAATAATAGCCTAGAACAACTTCTTGATAAGTATATTTATGATAAAGGTTATATTTATTGCTTTCAGCAGGAGGATGCGTGCCTGGCTTTGCCAATAAAAAGAACTCTATTGTCGAAATCATTACTAGAAACAAGAAATTTGTTCTTGCCTTTAGAAAGCAAAAAGAAAACATTATTAGCAAAGTTGCTCACGGTCAAATCTGGGGCCTTAAGTAACATGCAAAGGTCGATTGTGTAAGTTTATAAAAGGCAAAGATTAGGCAACCACTCTAATTATGAGCTCAGGTTAACACGATATTGCAATGTCAATCGAACAGCAGGTCATTTTGCAAGTAGGGGGAATGCAGAATATCTATAGGGTAGGATATAAATATAGTAATTCAAGTATCATAATATTTAAAAGCTTTAGTTAAATGTCCTAATCGAATAGGAATAGATTTTATATAACCTAGAACACCTAACGGGTATTACAGAACACCTACACCTTATACAACATCTCAGGCATAGGAATGCTTTCTCAGGAAGCTGCACAAGGTGCACAATGGAGAGGTTACATATAGGTTACTTATTAGACCTTCTTATCACTCCAGCATTGTTGTTTCACCCAATAATTTTCTCAATTTTTCTATTTCTTTTACAAATCCCCATTCTTTTGCAGTTTTGTCTGCCTGACATTCATCATCTAAACTTTCATGTTGTCTTGGTTCTGGATCATCAGCATGGTGATGATAAACATGGGCTATTTCGTGGGAAATAATTCCCAATATAACATCTGTATCATACGACTTTAACCTATTGGTGTCTAAATAAATTGTATTTCCTAATACCATGGCATTCCACTTACAATCTGCTCCATCGTAAATATAAAACAATTCAAAATTATCATTATATTTTTCTGGTATCCTTTTAATTACTTCATTCACAAGTTTATATAACATAGGATCTTTTACATCCATTTCAAATGTGCATTTATCCATTTAACCTCCATTCTGATCAACTAACTCGATTACGTAATATTCTAAGCGCAACGGAGAAAACGAGAAGCGAAATATTTTGTCTTCTTAACATGTTCCACACAATATAGCCAGACAACAGCATCAAACAATCCAAGCGGGATCTTAGCATCACTGAGTTTCTGTTCCAGTTTATTTAGAGGAGTCCTAAAATGTTTCATAAATGCTTTGAGCCAAATGTCTGGCTTTATGAACTCACCTCCCATATTCCTTAAGATGAATCTGGCATTTGTTTCTCGAATGAAAGAAAAATCCTTACTGACCAACCTCTGGACATCACTTTCTTTTAAATCTACACTTTTAACTTTCCCGCCAAAATATGATGCACGAAATGCTACCTCTGAAGGGAAATGCTTAATTTTCTTGGCGATATTGAGGATGGACTCCCATCTTTTATAAGAACCTTTCTTTACAGGCGTGCCGTATAATTTCACTACAAACTTTTTCAGTTTCTGCTTATCCCAAGCCGCAATGTAGCTATAGTCGTTTTTGAATCCCTTTTGCTTAGCATGCTTCATTATTTTCTCAGCGGCCTTTCTATTTTTGCCTCCAGCCCATATTGCATAAGCCGCCGCTTCAAAAAAACTTTTTCGCGTGATCGTACTGGGGCGGGAATGTAGATACCAACTCACATCCGGATTATTCTTATCTATACCAGCCAAACACTTCTTGTAGATTAGCTTTACATCCATTTGATATCTCCCAGATACTTTATGAAACACCTACGCAGTCTAATTGGTTCGAAAATCAGTCCCTTGGGCAAGGCAAGGAATTGTCCCCTTCAACCATTGAGCTCTGCCACTTATCCGTAGTATAACAGAAATAGAGTTAATCATCTCAGAAATCGGGGCAGAAAACCCGTATTTAAGCCTTGAAAAGATAGAACGGGAACAGCGGCAAGTTTCTAATAAGACCAAACCCAATAAACAAGATAAAAAGAATCCAAATAGCAACCGGCGGAATAAAAAATGCTTTGAGGTTCTTTTCAAAGAGAACATTTAATTGATAAATGGAGAATATGTAGAGAAGATAGGGCAAAATAAGCATCACAATAGGATTTAAAAAGAATGCTTTTTTCAGATTGAAATGCAGAAGTTCATGAATGGCCCTAGCTGATCCGCATCCCGGACAACTGAGATTTGTAAAAAAACGCATAGGACATCTAGGAAATAAATCGCCTGTTCCCGGCGAAAAGAAATAGAGATAAGCAAGTCCCAAAACCATGGCAAGCAAAAAAAGCAGGGCTTTTACTTTGTTCTTCATGGCTTAGCGGAATGCTGTCCCGGAAAGAGAGAGTATTACAATAATGCATGCATATACCAACCAAAATACTCCGCTGATAACAAAAGACACCCAGGCCCAGGTTTTTGCATTCCGGGCTGCCATCCTAGCTCCAGTGATATCATTAAGTGCTATTTTTTCGTTTACTTGGGCGGCATAAACAATAGACACAACCCCGGTAGGCACAAAACAAAAGATTGTGGTAAGTATTGCATAAACAAGATAATTGTTAATGATCTCAACATTTCCACTAGAGAGTCCGTGCCCGCACTGTGTACAATATGCGGCATTGTTGCCATTATCGGTTCCGCATTTAGGACAGAACATATGCCCAATCTACTTTAGCAACATGATAAGCCAAATTATTGTGCTGATGGTCCAGATAAGACCAAAAAAACCACCTACAATTATCCCCACCAAGGCATGAGCTTTTCCTTTTAATTCTGGATTCTCTTTCACCTTCTTTAGCCCCTTTAATCCAAGGACCAGTGCGGCGATGCCAAGTGGGAAACATGGAATTATAGAGAAGACCCCAAGATAGTAGCCTGCAAGCGCCGGAACATTTTTATATGGAATAATTGAGCTAACCCCAACGTCAGAACCTTGTGCTTTGACTGACTCAATAAGAAGTTTACCACAATTGGAACAATTATTATTTTTATCACTGTTATTAGCCCCACACTTTGAACAATACATAAATCCTCCTAGCGCTTTGACTGACTCAATAAGAGGTTTACCACAATTGGAACAATTATTATTTTTATCACTGTTATTAGCCCCACACTTTGAACAATACATAAATCCTCCTATAAAGGATGGCGCTTGAATTGGCACACAACTTTCTTTGCCCCAAGAATAATACTACCACGGCAAAGAGTTATTCACAGGTATGTTATTCGGGATAATTATACAATTTAAAATACGTTCTCACTTTTTCCAGAACTGTGTTCCTTTACCTTTGAGCAGGTAATAATCATAATTGCCCGCTACACCGGAGTAGATCCAAAAAAATATGCACGGCACTCCGGCAAGGACGATGCAAACAAAGAGCATTATCAACGCCTTCGCCCACATCCCCTTATACAAGTACCAGAGCGCACCAAAAAAGAAGGCAGCCCAATTCCATTTTGAAAGATACTTCCCGTTATTGGCATCGATTTCAGTTAAAATCTTCTGGTAGTACTCAGTTTCTTTTGAGAAATCTATTGTTGTTTTTTCTTCTTCGTGTGTCAAATGTTCAAAAGCCTTTTTTTCCAGAACTTCCCCGCAGTGTTTACATTTAACAGCTTCATCCAGAATTTCTTCGGCACAAAACGGACATTTCTTCATCTCCCCCCCCTTTATTACTTTAAATTATCCAATCGAGTATCCGCTACTCAAAACTGACAGCCCCCCCGAAAACAGTAATAACTCAATACTAGTGTATTACAGGGATTGCACTAAATTCAAGGGGTTTTATGGTGGAGGGTTGTGTAATCTTGACTAGTCTGGGTCAATGCTTGCTGATAAATATGGAGAGCAGCCAGCCATTGTTGCAAGTGGGGAATGCAGAATATCTATAGGGTAGGATATAAATATAGTAATTCAAGTATCATAATATTTAAAAGCTTTAGTTAAATGTCCTAATCGAATAGGAATAGATTTTATATAACCTAGAACACCTAACGGGTATTACAGAACACCTACACCTTATACAACATCTCAGGCATAGGAATGCTTTCTCAGGAAGCTGCCCAAGCTACACAAGGTGCACAGGGTTGGGTAACATATAGGTGACTTATTGGCACTAATCCAGCTCCAAATCGGGATAGCCATGGGGTGTTATATAGCTTAAATAGCTATTGAGGATCAATTTTTTCGGCCTTAATAAATAACGCCCCGGTATCAGTAAACGCCGCTGCTATTCCTGTCACTAAATATCTTTGGTCGCTTTGAGGATTATATTGTATAAAAAAGTCTTTTGAGTTTGCACCATTGTAAACCACGGCAATATGTGATCCGAGCAACGAAGGATCATCATAGGCATATAATGCCTTTATATCTCTAGCCACATATGAGGAAAAATGGCAAGAAAACCTAACTCGCTTGCCAATTATCGCCAATTCGCTAGCATTAGAATGATTAAAAGGGATGCCAAAATCTGAAATTAGCCTGTTTATTGTTTTATCCATGAGCTTATTTTTCTCATCATCTATTCTTTGGAGGATTTCCTTATATGAATCTTCACTAATTAAATCCTTGATCCCATTCAACTCTTTAATAGCAGCATCAAATTTTTGTTCGCTAATAGCATTACTGATAGCTTCTTTGTGCTCACTAATAACATTACTGATTTTTTTATTAGCCTCATCAATCTTGTCAATTTTTTCGATTTCAGGTTGAATTTTTGACAACTGCTGTTTTGCAGAGGAAAATAACGCACTTGAAGGAAACTTACTGATTACTATCTCAAATTCTCCTTTTGCTTGATAGTAAGCGCCAGAATTTAAAGCTTCAATTCCCCGTTGATAATGATCCTTTGCAGCCTCATTCGATTTGGCTATGTCTTGTTCCATCGTTTTTTTGATTTGAGTTGCTGATTTCAAATCATTGGGTTCCTTGTTCGAACATCCTGCAAGAATAAAAACAAACATAAATAAAACAACTATTTGTTTATCAGACCCCATAATCCCCCCTGTTCGCATAGAATAAAATATACTTTAGTTACGAAATTTTAGCCTTTCTACATATACGCCGAAACAACTCAATTTCGCTCTTAAGATTGTCTGGCTTAACTTTAAGTTTCTGCAACACATTAACCATGGCCCTAATGATTTCCCCATAGGAGAGATCTTCCCCACCAGAGCTTTGACACTTCTGCTTAAATGATTTCAAGAAATCACGTTCTTTCTTGGTAAGCAGAAGTGATATCCGAACCTGTTTAACCTTCCTCATAGTCAATCCTCGCCAACTTCTAATTTACGTATATACGTAATACAATAAGATAAGAAAAGCCGGACTGGTTACCGGCCCGTCTATTTCCTTTTTATAGATTGCATTACTTTTTCCACCAACTCATCCTCGTCCTTAACACCTGTAACATCAACTTCCAGTTTCATAAGAACCCTGATCAATGCCCTTATTATTTCGGTCTTTGGTAATTTGTAGCCGCCGGTTCTCTTTGATTCCTCGCCAAATTCGACAAGGAATTTATCCAACGATTCAGGCAAGGTTAGTTCAGCCCTGTAATGTTTTCCTTTGTAAACCCGCCCTGCACTCTTTCTCATGAATATTTAACCTTCCTAAGAGAATCTATTTCCGTACATACGTAATGCATTATAGATATCCCTATGATATTTTTCAAGGTGAAATAGCACATTGGACTAAGGGTAATTTATTTAGATACGTGCACAAGGTGCAAGTATTTAACAAGGAGAAAAGTGTGCCAATTTTGTGCCAATTTTGTGCCAAAATAGGTACAAAATCGGACAAAAAGAGAACAATTGGGACTAACGCGATTTTCTGGAAAAACATTGTGGCTTAAGGATTTGCTATGGAAATGAAGCAAACAGACATTGACTCAAAACCCTTTGGGAAGGTGGCATTCTACCGCTGAATTACGCCCGCTCATTAATGTAAACTCTAATATAGAACGGGCGTAATCAGCGACCGAAGGTCGCCATTCGCCCGCACACAACTTAAACTCTCTTTCCCCGGACGTAATTCACGGCCGAAGGCCGTCATTCGCCCGCCTACCTACATCTACCAAGTAACCTATCAAGCTTCGAGGTCAAGCGGTCAGCATTACGCCCGCACTACAATAAACTCTCAAGAACCCGGGCGTAATCAGCGACCGAAGGTCGCCATTCGCCCGCACACAACTCAAACATCTTAACACCCAAACTGTCCTTTTTCAAGTTGATTTTGCCACTAGGATAGGATTTACCCGGCGTTGCGCCGGCCGAACGCGGAGCGTGTGGCCGCGCAGCGCTTGCGGAGACCTCACGTCAGATAAAAGTGCGGAAAATATTGAACGTTACCTCTTTTTTCGGTTCGCAATATTATTATACGTCTGCACCATCTGCGCCATAAAATCATTCACTTGTTTCAAATCATCGTCCAGATCTATCTTGTTTGTTTCACTGGTCTTGACAACAGACCGGATTGTATCATAATAAATCTTCCTCAGAGTCTTGATATCTGAATGGCTTCTGCCCATGTTTACCAGATAATCATTGATATTGTAACTTTTCATGTCAAATCTCTTTGATTGACTGCACTTCTGTACGAAGAGACTGATAAGGTCATAGCCGTTAATAATATTTTGCGAAGGTCGAGTCACCAGTCCGTGTTTAATATTTTGGCTTATCCACGCAAGATCACGAAAATCTCTTGGCGCTATATTCAGCCGCTCTGCGGAGGCTCTCATTTTTTCCGCAATGGTTTCCAACATTGTATAACATTTTATTGTTCCGCCCGGCTCCCTAAAAATATTATTAACATTTTGTATTTGAGGTACTTGAATTGGATTGTGAAAAGCAGATATCTCTATATTAATACTGGATATCCCCTTAGTTATAACCGAATTATACTGCAGGAAGAGGCTTAACATGTATTCGGAAGCCCGAGTGTATCCGCCATCTTTCAAATCATATTTTGCCACATGAGCAATTAAAGAATTCGGTATCTCTGAAAATAGCGAGTTAACCCGTTGCAATTTATCTTCACCCTCGGATATTTGCAGGGTAAAATCCAGATCTTCGCTGAGGCGAAAGTAAGGAAAATATATCTTATTTAAACAGGTGCCGCCTTTGAAAACAAGCCCATCACAAATACTATTCATACCGGACAATATCCTTGTAATATGGAAATCTTTCTCCAATAAAAGCGCCGAGAATCCGGTTAAACCTTGAACCCGGTAAATCTCAACACGCAATTCTTCATTTGAGATCATCTATAATGAGCCTCCATTTCTTATTGTGCACACCTGCTCTTTCATTCCCATTCAGAGGAATATATGCAGTATCCTTTACGCTTTCAGCTAACGCCTGCAGTTTAGTTTCCTGAACCTTTACCAGTTCAAGCGCATAACCGATTCTCTTTCTGGTTTCTTTAAACGGGAATCTGGCAGCGTAATCAATAAACTTATCAATATTTATTTCATTCTCACTGACAAGCTTTTTGAACACCTCAATCGCAGGGCCCAAGCCGCCTACAAATTCAGGTACATGAAATAAGTCGACAAGCGTGCGCTCTTTGTCGCTTTCAATAATTATTGCCTTCTTGTTATCTTTTCCGTAATACTTTGTCAGCCCATACATCCTTGCCGGAGATACTCTTAACAGCTTGTAAAGTACGCCGGAGATAATACGCTCTTTTTGTATCGTGGTATTCAAAATATACGTTGTCTGCGATATCTGGTCCGTGAAGCCGTAACGATTAAACATTGTCGCGTACCCAACATAATAATTATCTTTTGGAAACAGAATAGAAGGTATTTCATCCTCTCCCTTTCCTTTCCCGCCTTTCTCGTACGGAGAATACCAGTACAAACCTTTTTTAATCGTCCGTAATATCCCTTTTGTCTTCAGTTGGTAAACGAGATTCTTGACGGGCTTATCTTTGCCAAATAACTGCTTCATTTCGTCATAAGATATAACATCCGTTTTCTCAGACGATAAACGAGCAACAACCTCAAGCTCTTTCGGGCCGAGATATTTTGGAACCGGATTGGGCCAGCTATTAAAATTTCTCATACTCTGTCATCTCCCGCCTATTGGAAATTATAATACATCTATTCCATCTTGTCAAGTGATTATTATTTCCAATTATCTGCCAGCAGCTGCTATACGGAAATTATATACACTATTCTTAAAGGCTCCTATACAACCTTCACTCAACTGGGCATGATTAAGGACAATTATAACTACCAGTTCTTATCGTGGCTATACGTGACTGGAATAAGCTTTGGACTGCGTGCGGTTACATGAAGCTGATTAAGGTCTCAAGATAGGCGGCCGCGTAGTGCTTGCGGCGACCTAAAAGTGCGAAAGATTCTTGACGTTACCGGCTCCGCGCGAAAATCAATTACTGATTACTGATTGCAAGCTCATGGATTCAGTGATTCGATGCACCGTGGCGC
>Ga0209083_1000913_pt1 | contig 37471 bp, 40 predicted proteins | sample AM7aDNAmetaG_FD_184132 | JGI IMG/M metagenome (GOLD analysis project Ga0209083, IMG submission 184132) | Freshwater microbial communities from Finland to study Microbial Dark Matter (Phase II) - AM7a DNA metaG (SPAdes) (version 3) | ecosystem: Environmental > Aquatic > Freshwater > Lake ... | reverse complement strand
ATCGAAATAACCCTACAATTTGGTTCTTTTTTGCCTTTGCCCGAATTTTACCATGCTAATGGCTTAGAAGAACGCCAATACCGACCTACCCCTTAGGTTTCTGCAATGAGTTTCTAATAGGATCCAAATATGCGCAAACAGATGGTTACTAATACCTAGCGATTTTGTAGCGGTTCCTTCCCAGTTGCCGCTGCCTCTTCTCCTGAGCCTCAGTCAACTGCGTTTTACCCGTCTTAACCTCATAAGTTGTGGGTTCGCCAACTTTGTTCCCGAAGAAATCGCGTTTCTGAACCACAAAGTCGCCGTTTTCACGGATTTTTTTGCAGTCATGTCCCTGCATGGCTTGGTCAAACGCGAAGCGGTCTTTGGCAATGTTGCCTTTAGCGCGGTTGGTGGATAGGTTGAATCTTTTTGAAACTTTGCCCGATTTTAAGGGGTCATCCTTTGAAATTCTTTTAACCAACTGCACTAACCTTTGGCTGCAATATGTTACAAAGAATATTTCAACCTTTAGAGGATTTATCTCAAGGTGTTTTTGCCATTTGAAAACGCGAATTTGCCTTCCTCTATAGGTTCAGCGCAACATTGGATACTAAGATTCCAAATAGATTGTGCGTTTAGAGGCGGCAAACGTAAGGTGAAATTTAGGCATCCCATTCGGGCGTTGGCCGCTTAAAGTTTTTTCTTTCACCAACCCAATACCCCACAAAACCGCCGATTACCGGCGCAACAAAAAGAGCAAAGGCAAAGAAAACCCAAGGCTCCATAAAGCTGCCCCAGCCATGACCATGAAACAAATCCACAGAAATAATACCAAGCAATCCCCCGCCAAATAACCAGATGCAGTATCCCGCCGCTGCTCCGCCAAGGATATACGCTAATTTGCGTCGAGTAAGCGCGTTTTTGCTAAAATATTGCTGGGTTACTTTTTCTGTATAGTTTTCAGCGGTGATTTCTGGGAAAGCCAGCATCTCGTCGACAGCGTCGCGGCCTTTTTCAGTTAGCGTGTATTGTCCACCTGGTCGTTTAGAGACCCCTGCCTCAGTGAGCAAAAACTCGTCATCTTGAGATTGTGTGACTAAATCCGCAAGAATCTTCAATTGCTTTTCGAGTTCTTCTGCGTTTACAGTTTTAAGTTGTCCTTTCAAGTCTTCAAAGCTCAGGTGTTCATGGCTACTGAGTTTTAGCAGTATTTTTCGTCGTACGGGGTCTTTTAAGAGGGCGTTTAGTTTAGCAAGATTGTCCTGGCTCATGTCAACCTCTATGTCTCTATTGCGGATTTGAGTCTTTCCCAAAACCCGAAAATTTTGAAGCATTGCCTTTAGGCAATATACTAAGTATGGGGTATATTTATTCTGGAAGCACCCTGTTACACGCCTTAGTAATTTTAAATAAGGACGCTACTAAACGATTTGTTGATGATTACTTTGCCTGAAAAAGTTTTAGTTACATCCGCTTGGCCATACATCAACGTTACCCCGCACCTTGGCAATCTCGTCGGCTCCGTCTTATCCGCCGATGTTACAGCGCGCTATTACAGGTTGAAAGGCAGCGATGTTTTGATGGTGAGCGGTTCCGACACACATGGCACACCCATAGAGGTGGAAGCCATCAGACAGGGCATCAAGCCTAAAGAGTTAACTGACCGCAACCACGCCAAAGTTTCCGAGCTATTTCGCCGATGGGACGCCTCTTTTGACAACTACACCAGCACCGAAAGCCCCATCCACAAAGAATTCGTCCAAAAAACCCTCTTGGAAATCCAGAAGAACGGCTTCATCTTTGAGCAGGACACCCAGATGCTCTACTGCGAACACGACCAGCGTTTCCTGCCCGACCGATTCGTCGAAGGCAAATGCCCCTACTGCGGCTGCGAAAAAGCCCGCGGCGACCAATGCGACGCCTGCGGAAAGCTTCTGGAGCCAACTTTGCTAGTGGAACCTTACTGCGTAATTTGCAAGAGCAAACCAACAGTGAAAACTACAAGGCACTGGTACATCGACCTCTCCAAACTCGCAGACCCCCTAACCGAGTACCTGAAAGAAAACCCGCAGTTGCCATCCAATGTCAAAAACTTTAGTTTAAACTGGATAAAAGAAGGCTTAAAACCCCGAGCAGTCACACGCGACATAGAATGGGGAATCCCAGCGCCGTTTGTGGGCGCGGAGGGCAAAACCATCTATGTTTGGGTGGACGCGGTGCTCGGCTACGTTTCGGCAACCATCGAGCAGTGCCAGCGTTTGGGGCAGCCTGAGAAGTGGCGTGAATTCTGGTTTGATAAACAGGCTAAAACGCTCTACTTCGTGGGCAAAGACAACATCCCCTTTCACACCATCATCCTGCCAGCCCTGCTGCTCGCATCGGGTCAAGGCTACAACCTCCCATGGAACGTTTCAGCAACAGAATTTCTCCAGTTCAAAGGACAAAAAGCCTCCAAAAGCCAACGCGTCGGCATCTGGATAGACGAAGCTTTAGAGATGTTCCCGGTGGATTACTGGCGTTTCTTCCTCATCGCAACAAGACCCGAAAGCAAAGACACCAACTTCACGTGGACCGCGTTCATGGAGAAAATCAACGCCGACTTAAACGACACATTCGGCAACTTCATCCACCGAACCCTCTCCTTCATAAACAGCAAGTTCGACGGGCAAATACCCCCGCCAACCAAACTCGACAAAGACGACGAATCAGTCCTGCAAGCAATAAAGGAGAAAGTGGAGCAGGCGGCGAAAGAGATCGAGGATTCGTGGCTGCAATCCGCCTCAAACACGCTCATCTCCATCAGTCGCATAGGCAACCAGTACCTGAACACGAAGGAGCCGTGGAACCTGATGAAAACCGACAAAGAGAAGGCAGGCACCATCTTTTACGTGGCGGCGCAGGTTGTTAAGGCAATTGCGGTGGTTTCGGAGGCTTTCATGCCTCAGACTGCACAGCAACTTTGGCAAACACTAAACCTTCCCGAAACCGTCGAAAAAAGCAACTGGAACGACGCATTAAAACCCATAGAGGCAGGGCACAAAATCAACAAGCCAACGCCGCTGTTCCATAAAATCGATTCTGACGAAGCAAAACTCGAAGAAATGCTGGCTCAGATAAGAGCGAAGGCACCTCCAAAATAGGGGTTAGTCGATGCAGATAAAAGCGGACCTCCACGTTCACACGACCTATTCCAAAGATTCACTGATAACCCCAAAAGACCTCATCTACTACGCAAAGAAACGCGGGTTAAACGCCGTCGCTGTCACTGACCACAACCAGCTTGAAGGCGCATGGAAAATCGCTAAAGAAACCGACTTCCTCGTCATTCCAGGCATGGAAATCTCAAGCGCCGACGGACACATCACCGCACTCAACATAAAAGAACTCATTCCCCGAGGTCTCAGCGCGGTTGAAACTGTGGAGCGCATCCACAGGGCAGGCGGAGTTGCAATCGCATGCCACCCCTACGTGCTGTTCAAGGGATGCCTCAGGGATAATGTCTGCGCAACCTTCGACGCCATAGAAGTCATAAATGCACGGGCTTTCCCATACAAAAGAAGCATGAAGAAGGCTGAGGAAGCCGCAGAGCATTTCAAACTCTCACGTGTCGCTGGAACCGACGCTCATTATGGTCCCCAAATCGGCTACGGCTACACCGCAATCGAAGCGGCTGAGCCCACTGTTGAAGCCATCGCAAAAGCCATAGTTGATGGCCACTGCCAACCTTTCGGGCAGCCTGTACCAGCCTTCATAAACTTAACCCAGCAGATGTTGAGGTTGAAGCGTATGGCTAAAAAATTCAGCCACACTTAAACATTAAGCCTAAAAGCCAACAGTTCCAACCCAATCTTCTTGGCGTCCCTGACGGGATTAACTTTTGAGGCGCCCTTTCCCCGTTCCGTCCATTGAACCGCCACTTCAGCCACTGGAAAACCCAGTTTTTTGCACCGCACAATCATTTCAGTATCGAAGAAGTACCCGTCTGACTTGGACACGTTGAGGACTGCCTCTGCAACTGGGCGGCTCATAGTTTTGAAGCCGCATTGGTGGTCATGGATGCCATCGAGAAAAAGCAACCTAACGGCGAGGTTGTAGGTTAAGCTGAATAGGGTTCTTGAGATACCGCGTTGCACCCGTGAACCCGCAACATGCCGCGAGCCGATTGCCATTCCGCCGTTTTCTTTAACTATTTTTAGAAGTTGGGGTAGGCATTCGAGGTTAGTTGCTAAATCCACATCCATGAACGCTATGATTTTGCCTCTGGAATTTTGAAGGGCGTTTTTGATGCCTTTACCCTTACCCAACCGAGTTGGGGAATGCAGCAGAACAATGTTCGGGTTTTTTTTAGCCATTTTTGCAACTATGACGTCTGTGCCGTCGGTGCTGCCGTCCTCAGACACAATTATCTCATACGACTTAGAGAAAACCCTAACAGCCGCTTCCACTTCACGCACGCACCTCTCAATCTGCTCTGCCTCGTTGAAAGCTGGCAGCAAGATTGAAATTTCCCTGTTAGATTCCCCAATCTTCAAGCCGATTTCACTGGTTCCCAAACTGGGAAAACAAACGATGCATTGCCATAAATGAATTGTGTATTTCCCCAAAAATTCGGTGGATGCGGATTTTGTGGGGATTCGCAAACTCTTTTTAGATGCCGCCGCTAATTCTCATTCCATACAGGGGCGCTAACTATAATCCAAACATCCAGCACCAGCGAACAATCCACGCAAATTAAAGTTGGGTTCGCCAAAAAACACCAGTATACACTGGCTCTGATGGTTTTCCTAATCATCTTCGCTGCGGCTGCCCTATACAATTTGGGTTACATGTCGGTGCAGTGGGATGAAATGCCCCATTTGATGGGCGGCGTAATGCTGACTCATGGGCAAACATGGGATTACATGAAGGTCTACGGCTACTACCCGCCGGTCTTTGACTTCATCACTACGGCGTATTTTCAGATATTTGGGGCATCCCAAGTTGCGGGGCGACTAGTCGCTGTTACTTTTTCGCTTTTGGCAATCGCGGTTTTGTTTGCGTTAACCAAGAAAACCTACGGAGCCAAGAACGCACTAATCGCAAGTGTCCTTTTGGGCACCATGCCCGGCTTTTTTTGGCTCACAAGAGTAACGATGATAGAAACCATGCTCATCTTCTTCTTCACCCTAGTAATGTTCGCGTTTTACTCGTGGATAACTAAGGACACTTACAAAACCCTGATTTTTAGCGGCTTAGTCTTGGGGATTGGTGTTTTGGCAAAGTATCAGATCATCGTAGCCGCAATCGCGATGCTTTTGAGCATTCTGTTTTTGTGCAGAAAACGCTTAAAGATCAGCCTCGCAAAGTTCCTCGTCATCATTTTAATCGTGGTTTTAATCGTTGTGCCATGGCTTTTTATGGTTTACCAGTACAACGGAGCCACCAAATTCCAAACCCTCCAATACGTTATGACCGAAGGCGGCCAAGACCGACCAGCCTACAGCAACCGATTCCAGCCCATCCCCATATTCTACCTCATCGAAATGACCTGGCCCTTCAACGACATCCCCGTCAACCCGGTTTCGCTGCCGATTCTGGCTCTGGGCCTATGCGGCTTGGGATTGTTTGCTTACCGAAGAAAAAAACAAGACATATTTTTCCTCACGTGGTTCATGGTAATCTATGTTTTCTTCACGTTCATCCCCAACCGGCAATGGCGTTATGTGACCCCTCTTTTCCCGATTTTAGCAATGTCCGCGGCATGCTTCATCATGTTCCTCTACGGCAGAGTCAGCATGTGGAAACCAAAACAAATCGGATTCAAGGGGAACCGCCAAAAGAAACTTGCGTCAGCCTTCTTCATCTTCATTATTGCGTCGTTGGTTGCTTACGCGAGCTATGACACTTATGAGATGACTGCCCGCGACCAAATCCACATTCCCGTCCAAGAAGCAACAAACTACTTGGCGACGCACTTGGACCAGAACCAATCCGCCGTGCTGGTCTGCAGTTTTAACCTTCTCAGCGAAGACATGTTCAGGTTCTACCTGCCCTCTAACATGTCAAGGGACCAAGTCTGGCAGTACCCCGAATTAGCCGTCGACGCCTTCACACCCAACTTTAACATCACAGAATTCCTGAGTCTATGCCAAGAACGCAACGTAAAATACATCATACTCTTCGACTACGGAATCCACACCCAGTTCTTCAACACCACCCTGGACTACACGCAGGTAGAAACCATGATTTACTCTACTGGAAGATTCGGTGACCCCAAGGACCAACCGTTCTGGGGCGACTTCTACGGCAACATGGGCTACAGAATTTTCTTGGTTCGATTTTTAGGTTAGCATTCTAAGAATTCAAACCCAGTTGCTTCATTCTTTTTTCGTTTAGCTGAGCTGCCTGCCAACTCCAAAACGACAACTTCACCAATCTGCCAAACCTCAACTCCCGCTCGCACGCACCCCGTGACCGCGTTGTCGTTTCTTCCAAAACTCGCATGCATATGCAGTTTGGGTTTGCCTTCTTCGTCGGTGAAGATTGTTCCTACGCCGCAGCCTTCATGGACGCCCCTCAAAAGGGTCATCATGGGTTCGGGGGGCATGGCGTTTCCGTCTTTTGGTCCAACGATAACTTTGCTCTTGTCTTGAGCGCCGCCGAGGAAGAAGCAGAGCGCGCTTTTTACTTTTTTTTCTGCTGCGAATTTCTCTACGACTTCATGGAGAGTTTCGCCGTGGTGGAGTCTTAGGATAAAGATTCTTCCAAGTTTAGCTTCAGTGAAATTCAAAGGAGTTGCCTCTTAGGTAAAATTGAGAATGACAAATATAAAAGAGTTGAATTGATGCAAAAATTTTCTTCTTGAAAGAAGAACGTTCTGCGGTTTATACTCTGTTTAAGTATAGTGTTTGGTTTGCGTCTTCTTTTCTGTTCTGCGAAGGCATCTTTGGTGCTGCGGAAACCGTTGTTTTGGCGGTTATCTGGCAGTTTACGCGGTGCCTTACTGCATTTTTCTGTGACATATTTTTCGACCTCTTGAAGAGCCAATGAAATATTAGATTATACTTATAAACATTATCCCGCTTTTAAAACTGCACTTTAGAAACTATATACAATGTATAACATGCAAAAAACCCAAGCGAATGACTGAATCTAAACAGCCCCGAAGTCAGCGCCTGTAACGGTCGTTTCTCCATACATCCGCGCTGTCACTGTAGCCACGCCGTTCCCAGAAACCCAACTCCTTATTTCGTGTAAACCGCAAACCTACCACCCACAACGCGCTCTTGTACGCGTACTTGCTGGGCACTATAAGGCGCAAAGGAAACCCCAACCCCTCATCCAACGCTTCACCGTTAAGCTTATACGCCAAAAGCACATCGTCACCCTCGAGTTCCTCATGAAAAAGCGAAGTCGTATAGCTGTCAGCGCACTCAAACGTCACAGCTCTTGCGACGTCCCGAGGTTTAACGAGTTTTTCGATGTCTCTGATTTTGACGCCTTCCCACTTGCAATCCAGAACGCTCCAGCCTTCCACGCAGTGAAAATCGCTAACGGAAACAGTTTTGGGCAAAGCCATAAAATCGTTCCAGCTGAGTTTCACGGAGTTTTCGACTTCGCCGCCGACTGTCAACGTGTAGGTTTCCAGCTTCAGTTGTGGATTGGTTGATGCGATGCCCGGGTGGTCTGTACCCCAACGTAAGATACGGTCTGTAGCCTGCTGGTCAGGAGGCAATCGTTTCTTTTGTTTAGAAGCTGACAAAAAGAACCCTATAGAGAATTTGTTAACAGTCGAAATAAACGTTGCTAATGCTCAGTTCTAGATAAGTCAAGTGTTCGAAAAACTGTGTACCCATCTGCTGTTACAGTTGCCCTTAAACCTCTAGCATGAACAATCTTTTCCAGGTAACCTGTAGAATCTGTGTTATCCCATTTAACGTTCAACGTCCAGTCTCCATTACTAAAAGTCGGCGTTAAAGAAACAACAGTCGCAAAACGCATAGACTCACATGCAACCATCAAATCCTGCAGCAGTGACAACGCTTCTTCTCTTTTCATAGTCTCAGCTCAAGATTATTTCATTTAAAAAACCTCCGCCATTGGTTTAAGGTTTCTTAACTGAAAAACCATAACATCTTTATAGTTTAGATGCTTTGGAAAAAACTCGACAGTTGCTTCTGCTTAGGCTCCTCTCTGCTGAACCCTGAAACTTTGACGCCGACCCTTCGGATTTCAAGCGTGGATTCAGCAAGGTATTTTTCGAATAGCAAACGGACATTTGTTTCGATTGCTGCTTTGCTTTTAGCGGGTTGCTCGAGAGTGATGGAGCGGGTTTTGCTGCTTAAATCAACCATAACCATGTAGATCGCGACTGTTTTGAAGCTAAGGTTTTTCTCTGAAACCTCCCTGTACACGTCCGCAGTTAATTCGGTGGTTTTCTGCAGAATAAACTCGAGGTCGCGGGTGTCCTGCTTTAGGGTGCCGATGCGGCTGATGGATTCGGCTTCGCCCTGCTCCACCACGGCTTCGTTATCGACTGCGTTTGCAGCGTTATGAAAGTATATGCCTATAACTTTGCCGAAGACTTCGATGAGCCTTTGACAATCATACTTTGCGAGGTCGCCGATTGTTTTTATCCCCATCTGCTCCATCCGCACCATGGTTTTCTTGCCTACACCCAACAGTCGATCAACATCAAGGGGCGCGAGGAAAAACCGTGCTTCTTCAGGTCTAACGATGGTTAATCCGTCTGGTTTTTGGCTGTCGCAAGCGATTTTTGCCACGAGTTTGTTTGGTCCCACGCCGATGGTGAAGGAGATTCCGACCTGTGTTTTCACGTCTGCCTTGATTTTCTGCGCGTATTCCCTTGCCTTTTCAAAGCTGCCCTCCACCTGCTCGGTTACGTCGAGGTAGGCCTCGTCCACGCTGACTTGTTCGAGGCTGGTGGCGTATCCGCGGAAAATCTGCATTATGCGGTCGCTGATTTGGTCGTAGTATTCGTGGTCAACGTGGAAGAAGACGGCGTCGGTACCTTCGAGTTTGCGCTTCGCCAAGAAAAGGGGCATGCCTGATTTGACGGCGTATTTGCGGGCTACATAATTGCTGGTGGATACTGCTCCGCTTTCCTCGGTGCGCCCTGAATAAACGCCGACCACGATTGGTTTGTCTTTTATCGCTGGGTCGCGCAGTTCTTCGCATTGAGCGTAGAAGTAGTCGAAGTCGGCGAGCATAACTATGCGGTTCTGCATCAGCACAACCTTCCCTTTGCTTTAGGCATCAACCATGAACCGTCGCATGCGGCAGTGTTGAGTTGCGCTAAGCCTTCGCGGCAAACCCCAAACTGCAACCCATGCGCCACCGCCACATCCCGCACGCCCTTGAGGATTTTGAAGCGGTAATCCCGTGGCAAAAGTGCGCTGCCGCCGATTCGCTCGCCCTCCTGAAAGTACAATGGTTTAAGCTGCTCCATTACCTTCGGCAGGGCTTTTGAGAGCCGCATCCAATTGTCCGCTTTTGCCTTGTAGGTTGAGCAAGTTACATGTTTCACGCCGATGCTTGCGAGGGTCGCTATGAGTTTTTGGGGTTGGTCGTTTACGGTTGGGATGATGGGGTCGATGCGCACGGAAACGGGGATGTCTGCTTTGGTGAGGTCTTGGGCGGCTCTTATGCGTTGGCTGGGTGAAGGCGCGTTGGGCTCGAGGATTCTGGCGAGGTTATCGTCTTCGGTTGTGATGGTTAACGCAACCGTGGCTGGAATCCTGCTGAGCAAATCGTCATCTCGGGTTACGAGGTTGCTTTTGGTGATTATTTGGATTCTGCAATTGCTTTCCGCAAGAATTTCGAGGCAGCGCCGCGTTAAGCCCTCGGTTGCTTCGATTCGGGGGTATGGGTCGGATGAGTTGGAGATCGAAATGGTTTCGCCGTTGAGTTTGGCGGCTTCCCGCTTGAGCATTGTCAATGCGTCTTTTTTGGGGTGGCAATCCTTGAAGTTGGGAATGTAGCTGGATGCGTAGCAGTAGGTGCATTGGTGATCGCATCCCGTGTAAGGGTTAAACGTGAGTTTGGATGGGCATGTGCAGAGGCCTGAACGCCAAGGGTCAAAGCTTGAAATCAGCAGCACCGAACATTCACTACTCCAATTATGAGTTGCAGGCAGACAAAAACCATTCGCAACAAAAACCGTAATTACTCGTTAGTCTGTGAACTTTGGATTCTGTTGTTTTTCGGTAATGCTTAAATTTTGTTAACGCATTCCTCGTACCATGAGGTTTCAGTTTGCCTTACTGTCATAGATGCGGAACACTGCTTGATGTGGACGCACATTTCTGCCATAAATGCGGAACGCCAGTGGCATCATTCGCCCCTTACGCTTATGTTCCTCCTGCACCTTCAGCTCCACAGCCTCAAGTACATTCTTCGAGAAAAGACCCTACCTTATTAATCGTCGGAATTCTAATCGCCGTTGTCGTTGTTGCGGTAATCATAATTGCCGTCTTCGCCATATTGTACCCGATTAACTTTAGCTCAAGCCAGAACAACGGCAACCTCAACCAGATAAGCCAGATTTTGCAATGGAGCAACACACACGCAAACGGCATAGTTCAAGGCGCATCAGCCAAAACCGCGGCAATCAGTCCTCCCACAATGGGTTAACGAGGATTTTCTTTTTTAACCCAAATTAGCACGCCCTAAAAGTTTAAAACCATCCTCAAACTCTTACAAAGCAAAGAACAGGTGAATTTTTTGTCACAACCCAAAAAAGTAACAAAACAAGAATTAACCCAGAACAACGGAAAAAACGGCAAACCAGCGTTCATAGCCTACCAAGGCAAAGTCTACGATGTCACCGACAGCAGTTTCTGGATGGAAGGCGACCACATGGGCATGCATGATGCGGGGAAAGATTTAACTGATGAGCTTGAGATGGCGCCTCACCGGGACGAAAACTTTAAGCATGTAAAGTTTGTGGGCGACTTAGTTTAAGCGCTTAAAAGATGAATTGCAGCACGCTATCAACCCTGCACAGGCAGGTTAACGTGTGTTTTATGTCCTGAGCGCCAAGCGACTGGCGCATTTCATGGATTTGCCCAACTGTATCGTTTAAGTTGTCGAAGGCAGATTTCACGTCTAAATCGCTGTTCATGCAGGCTTCAAAAGCCACGGTTATTTTGCTGATCAGCCCATGATGGTTTTCGGCTTTACTTGACGGTTTTGTCTCCTGCAATTCTGCAACCATTTGCTTGAAAGAACCTAGTTTTTGAGCGGTCTGGTTGATTTTTTCAAAGGTGAAGTCCAGTTTTTTCCTGTACAGACCATAGACAAGGAAGAACCTTAACTGCGCACCGCTAAAGCCCTTCGCCAACAGGTCTCGCGGATAGTACACATTGCCCTTGCTCTTAGACATTTTTTTACCCTCCACAAACAAATGACCGCCATGCAACCAATACTTCGAAAACTGCTTCCCCGAAACCGCCTCAGCAACCGCAAGCGTGTAGTCGTGGTGGCGCACCAAATTGTCGATTCCCCCGCATCCAACGTCAACTGTGAATCCGAGGGTTTTGGTTACTATGGATGCATCCTGAATGTTCCATGCTGGACGACCTTTACCTATGGATGTTTGGTAGCAGACGCCGTCTTGTTCGCAGCCATGCCAGAGCACAAAATCCCCGCGGTTCCACGGCGTGCCTGGATAGGTGTCTTTGTGGAAACGCCGCTTCTTCTTTGGCCACTTACTCATGTCGAGGTGGGCGAGTTTGCCGAAACCCTCGAATTTAAATGGGTCAAAATAAACGTTGTCTGCGCCTTCATAAGTGAACCTGTAGGCGATGCCTTTCTCCGTGAGTGCCTGAATTAGTTTTGTCGCCTGATCCACCGCCGCTGAAGCTCGAACGGGGTAATCGGGCTTCTTGATTTTCAACAGCTCAAAATCCGCGAAGAAAACCGCTTCGTTCTTTTGCGTTAACTCTTCCACGGTGAGGTTTTGTTTTTTTGCCTGCGAAAGCGCTTTGTCCTCCACATCGGTGAGAGTCATCACCCGCTTGACGCTGTAGCCCAAGTATTCGAGGTAGCGTTGGAGGATGTCTTCGAAGAGGAAGGTGCGGTAGTTTCCGATGTGGGCTGGTTGGTAGGTTGAGGGTCCACAGGTGTACATTTTGACGGTTTTTTCTTCTGCGGGTTGGAACAGCTCAGTTTTTTGCGTTAACGTGTTGTATACGTTGAGCATTTCAGGTTCTCCTTATGCGGGGGTTTTTTCTTCTTCTTCAAGTTCCATGAGCGTTATCTTTGCTTCTTCCATATGCCGCTTTGTTTGGGTTTGGGAATTGAAGATGTGGCGCACTACGCCTTTCTTGTCGATGATGTAGGTAACTCTGCCCGGAAAGATACCCATGCTTGACGGCACTCCATACAGTTCCCTGAGCTTATTGCCTTCGTCGCTCAGAAGAATAAACGGCAATCCATAATGGGTAGCGAAGGACATGTGTGATTCCACGCTTTGCCCACTAACGCCCAAAACTTCCGCGCCCAGCTTGGTTAGTTCTTCATAGTTATCTCTGAATGTGCAGGCTTCTTTTGTGCAGCCGATTGTTTCATCTTTCGGATAGAAATAGAGCACAATGTTCTTTTTGCCCAGGAATTCTGAGAGCGTCACGTTGTCGCCCATTTGAGATGGAAGCGTGAAATCAGGGGCTTTATCGCCGACTTTAATTGTCAAAAAATCACCTTGAACTAGTGGCTTTTGTGGGCTATTATATTTTTCGCAATCATGCAACCACATTGAAAAATTAACCATTATAAAGGGCTGTGTACATAGGAAAATATGGAGAGTTTGTTTTGGAGAAAACACTTCAAGTTTTAGGTTACAAATGCAACGCATTGTACTACACTGCTTCTGGCGTCCCGATTGTTTTCCTGCATGGCTTATCTTACACCTGCGAAATTTGGCAGCAAATAGGCGTTACAGATTTATTGATGAAGAAACGGATTCCATTCTTGGCTGTAGATATGCCCTATGGCTTGAAAGGCGTGTGCCAACCCAAAACACGCGACCCAGAAAAAAACATAGCTTACGCCAATGAAGCTGTTAAATCTGTTTTCGGTTCAGCGGTGCCCGTTGTCGTAGGCGCCAGCATAGGCGGAAACATGGCGATAAGATATGCAGCCAGGTTCCCCGTGAAGGCGCTTTTGTTGGTTGCGCCCGCAAGAGCACAGGAACCAGACTTAGTGCCGTTGTTTGACAAGCTCAAGTTTTCCACGACTATAATTTGGGGTTCCCAAGACAACATCATAGCAAACGAAGACATGCGCGCCTTAGCCAGCAAACTGCCCGACGCTAAACTTGTCGTCTACGATGGCGCAGGACACTCCGCTTACAAAGACGAACCTGAAAAGTTCAAGCGGGACCTACTTGAGCTCTACGCAAACGCCGAGTAAACCCATTATGGTTTAGCCGTTATCACATAATGGTGCGGTCCAGCATCCTTAACTTTTGCCACAGTAAAACCCGCGGACTCCATCAGTTCCGACGCTTTCTCTTCACTGAACCTGATGGCAACGGGCGGACCAAACGGTTCCGCTTGCTTTTTCCAGTCCAAATCAATCAGTTGCCCCGTCGGCTTTAGCATTTGCTTGGTGTTCTTGAGCACTTTAACTGGGTCGTTGAAATCATGCAAATCCATACTGAAGAAAACTATATCGGCGCATTTTGTGCAGAAAACTGTATCCTCACCCGATCCAACTTTCGCAGTTATGTTTTTTAAGTCTTCAGCCTGGGCTTTCTGCTTGACCTTCTCCACTGCTGAAGCGTCAATGTCCACGGCGTAGACTTTACCTGTTTCGCCGACTTTTTTAGCTGCTAAAATAGTGAAGAATCCGTCTCCGCAGCCTATGTCCATGAAAACCATGCCCGCACTCAAATCTTTGAGGATGGCGTCTGGATTGTACCATGACCGACGTGTTGCTTCGTCGAGGCTAAAACCGCCGTGGCAACCCATGTTAGAAACCTGCTTCTTGCTTTGGCTGGAGGAGTTCGCGGATTTGTTTTTCGTGTGTTTGGCGTGTGGTTAAGGGGTAGATTTCGCGTTCTGAATCGAAGAACATGGGGTCTTGACCGATGATTTTTGAGAGTTTCTCGTCTGAGTCAACGTTAACGATGAGCATGCTGCCCTGCTGCCCGATGAGGTGGTAGGTGACTTCGAGGGCTTTTTCTTTTTCCAGATTTTCAAAATACTTGAATTGCAACGGAAGCATCCTTGCCCATTGCTCTATGTGGACTTCCCGCTTGATTTTTTGTATGATTAAAAATTTCATAGTTATCCTTGTTAGAGATTATTTGTTTTAAGTATAAAATCTTTCTTAACCATTTTTTTCGGCTCTTTGAATAGAGAAATTTGGCGAGATTCAAGGCAAAAGGTATGACTTTGGAAATAACCTTTATAAAACGTTTACATGGTACGTGGGATAAAAAGGGATGTTGAATATGTTGATGGTTCAGGGTTTTAAGAAAAAATTGGAAGCGACAAAGGTTTGCCCATGATTAGATATTCCACTTGCGGGGCAGTGCTGATGTTAGTTCCCAACGTTAAGCTCATGAGCCAAGTCATCGAAACACACGTTGAGGAGCATAAGCGAAAAATCAGGGACCCTAAAACTGCGGAAGCTGAAGTAGAACGGGTAAGGGAAGATTTAATTGCTCAAGTACTCAAGAAAGCGAGTAGTGAATAGGGTTCTCTAAAAAAATAAGAGAAAAAATTTTGGAAAAAACGGTTTACTCTATTGTTTGTTTTCTCCGCTGTGCCGCATCATCTCAGGAATCTTGGTGGAAGCCTTAGACATCGCGTCTTTAATTACCGCCATCAATTCCTCGTTAACTTCGAGTTCAACTGTAACCTTCAACTTGCCTTTTTTCTCTGCCATATCACTCATGGAACCACCTCCTGTACCTGCTTAATTGCTTAGGAAATATGTTACCCAGAAGATGGATTGCCTGCATACCCGTTAGGTCTAAGTCGATTGTGATGCGGTAGTGGAATTTGCCGAGGCGTTTGGTGTGGGTTTTGTAGTTTCCGATTTTGCCTGCTTCCTTGTAGCGGTGCAACTGCTGATTCATAAGTGCCGTGATAGCTGTGGGCGCTAAGGGTTCGAAAACGAAAGCAACCCTCATCAACACGCGCACAGCGCTGCTGACTAAAGATTCCGAAACCGTTTCTTCGTTTGCCATTTGTTTTCCTCATAAAATTAGCCTAAAACCTATCGAGTCTGCCCTTGTTTTTAGCAGACAAAACATGATAGAGTATTAGTTAGGCGGCATTTTTTAAGGTTGCGTGTCTGTTAATACCCAACAACAGGCGGTCACTATGGCAATGGAAGAGTTGAACATGCAAATCTACGGCTGCAAGAAATGCCGCTTGTGGAAGGACGCTAAACACGTCGTGCCAGGCGAAGGACCCCTAAACGCCAAGGTCATGTTTGTGGGACAGAACCCCGGGGCAGACGAAGACGAGTCGGGCAGACCGTTTGTGGGCAGAGCAGGAAAATACCTAACTAAAACCCTCGCTGAATTCGGCATAAAACGCGAAGACATCTACATAACCAACATTGTCAAGCATATTTCGCCGAAAAACCGCGCGCCGTACCCAGATGAACTTGCATCTTGCTTGCCGTATGTGACTGCCCAAATCAAATTTATCCAACCAAAAATCATCGTGCTTCTGGGCGCCTCTGCAAAGGAAACTCCGAGGGTAGACGGCATTGAATACATCCAAGTCATTCATCCTTCGGCGGCGATGCGGTTCACGCAGATGCGACTAAAATTCAGGGTGCAAATCGCTGAATTGGCAAAGAGAATCCAGCAAAACTAAACCGTTTTTGGATTACACAAGCATATTTGGATCCTATTAGTGGTTCTATGTTGAAACTATAGGAGGGTAGGCTGCGTTCACGAACATATTTGGATCCTAATATCATATCATTGCAGAAACCTAAGGGGTAGGTCGCTAATGGCGATTCTTAATGCCATTGAATGGTGGGATTACTTTATGGGTTGCCTTATGACCGTTTTCAGTTTTTCTGGTGCCGTTGTAGCGGGGTTGTTTAAGTAGATTTCATGGTGCTTTCCGCTCAGTGTGTGTCCGCTGCTTTGGATTTGCCCGTGGATTTTCTGTATGGTTGTTACTTCAGCTGAAAAGGGTCCAACATACATTATTTGGGCTGCTGCGCCTTCTTTGAAGCTTTCAAACCGCACTTTGGATAATGCAGCGGGATTTTTTTTCTTCTTCACTGCTTCAACCGCCATCTTGAAGTCTTCAGCTGCGACATATTTGGGCTGCATAATCATGGCGGTCCATTTCCATCCGTCTTTTTTGTCCGCGTCAAACTTTGTCATGTCGTCCATCCACCATAAGCCCTCAAGTGGCATAACCGCGTAGTCGATGCCTTTGCTTTTTTTCACCATGAATTTGAGAGTGTAAGCAATACTGAATAACGCTTCAATTGCCGCGCTGTACTGCGGTGATGTTGGTGCCCCCTCTCCGTCGACCAAAAGGAAGTTCATGTCTGGAACATCCACAACCGACACTTCTTCGGATGAAGGATTATAGAGGTTCTTGAGTTCTTTCTTTAAATCAATTTTATCCATTAAACCCAACCTTGCGCAATAATCTACTCAGCAGTTTCCGAATAAAAAACTAGTTGCATCCCAACTAGCAATCACCAAACAGCTTACCACCTAAAAATGCCAACGTTAAGCTATAAATGAAAGAAGCCACAATCTGTTTTAGGTGAATTGTGTGGTTTTAGCCAGAATGACTTTTTGGAGTTTCAAACAGGGAAAACGCGAAGAGGGCTTTGCGGAACTCGACAAAATTCTCAATACTTTAGCGCAGGAAGTAAAGGGTTTTCGCGGTTACATGTCGCTACTCTCTTACGACGACCAGAACGCAGTAACTATTCTGACGCTTTGGCAGGATGAAGACGTCTTAAAAAAATCTGAGCAAGACGTTTTCGCAAGGGCAACCCAAAAAGTTCAAGAAGTACTCGATAAACCGCCAAAACTCGAGAATTATAGGGTGTACTCGACAGAGCTGTTCCAGCGTCCACAGTAAACAACTCTTTTTTCATTTTAAGTGAATCATTCAACTCTGAATCAGGCAGCTTTCAGGTTTAGCATTCCCTTCGTGTAGGGCACGAACTCGCGAATCTGCTCAATCGAGGTTTTGCCTGCTTTTTCCCGCTGTTCCTTGTTCAATTTCAGCATGAGGGCTTTGAGGATTTGTTTAAGCAGTTCTTTTCCCTCTGAATCGCCAGGCTGGATAACGAGGTATATTTTGGTTTTTGCCTTCACCGCATCCACCGATCCGCCGACGAAACTGGTTTCTTCCCCAACGATTATGCCTACTGCAACCCGAAGAGGCGTGTTGCGCATCCAGTTGCGTTTGCCCACTACAAAGAAGGCGCCATGGGGAACCGACTCTCCGCTGGGACCGCTCTTAGCTAACTGATCCACTTTAACCCAGTAAACATCCGCCGTCCCAAGGTTTTCCCGCCAAGCCCTCGAAAAAGAAGCTGCAAACTCGCCCGCTTCACGCAGCGCCTGCTCACTTATCACTCTGCCCTCTGCTTTAACAATGACGAAGGGTGAACCAGTGATTTCAGCGTGAAAAACCACGTCCTCCTGGGACGTATACTTTTTTACGAGCACTTCGTTGCTTACTGTATCTTTGCCCGCAACCACCAAGAAACCGTCGGATGTGGTGAACCACCGGAATTTCTCATACCACTCCTTGTTCTCCAACGCAACTTTTCGTTTGGAGAGTGCTTCCATGATTTCTGCAGGTTTAAGGTTCTTGAGAGCTTCGGCTTCTGATAGTTCACGTTCGATTCTTGCGAGTTTCCGTTTGGAATCCTGGAGGGCTGAGAGGGCACCTTGAGATTTTTCTTTTGCGCGTTTGCCGTGTTCGTAGTATCTGTTGGCGTTGTCGAAGAGGGAATCGCGCAGGTTAAAACTGAAATGGAAACTATCAATGCCGAGGTTTAGGGCAAGGTTTTTTCCGTCGAAGGATTCAACGTAGGCAGCGGGGTATTTTCCTGTTTTCTTTGCATCCAAGACCGCTGTAACGATTGCGTCCCATTCGTGTCCCTGCTGGTTGGCTTTGATCAGCTGTTCTTGGAATGTTTGGAGTTCGTTGAAGTGGGCGTAGATGGTGTTGCCGACTATTTTGTCGCGTTCTGCTTTGGCTTCGTCTTCACTGATGGATTTTTCCTGTTCCGCCACCATACGGCGCATGCGTTCGGCTTCTTTCGTTATCTTGTCGACTTCAACGCGGTTAATCGCCCGCTCAGCCACTGTGACCCGTAGGTAAAATTCGTCTAAAGCCTGATTGAAAGAAGGGTAAGCCTGCGTTTTGAACCCTTCATAACGCCTAAGCTTTAGGGATACAACATCCAAAAATTCACCGTCTTCACCCAAAACTATGCAAGGCTCCAAATTGCCCCCTGAAACCGCCGCCAGCAAGGTCTGCAAGGCTTCAAAAATCCCCTTAACTTCGTCGCCTGTGAGCGCGCTGCAATGCTTGGTTTTATCCACATTGGCTCTAAGCAGGATTTCCTCAGCGTAAACGCCGCCGACTCCCAAAAACCGCACTGTTGACCTGACAACTTCGGTTTCGCCAGCGTTCCTGAACGCTTCCTCCAACTCCTCCAAGATTACTTTGAAAGGGTTTTTGCCGCTTGAAGGCGGAAGCTCCAAAATCACGTTGTGGAGGATGTCGCGGTCACGCATTTTTTTGAAGGCTAAAGCATGGATGATTACGTTGTTGTCGTTTGTAAGTATGATGTTGCCGTCGCCGAAGAGCTCCACTACCAATTTTAACACGCCAGTTTTTGTGCGGAAACTGACGGTTACGATTCTTTCAAACTCGTACTGGTCGATTCCCGCTACCCAGGCGTTACGCAGGTATTTTCTCAGCGCCATACAGAACGCTGGGGGTTCCGCCGGGTTCTCCTCTGCGTAGCTGGTTGCATGCAGCCTTCTGCCAGCCTCCACCACAAGGCGAATTGGCGACATATCAGTTTTGTGAAGTTTGAAAATCACGGTTTTCTCGTCAAGCTGGTAGATGTTGTTCACTCGGCAGTCAGCTAACGTTGTTTTCAGTTCTTTGATTGCTGCAACAATGTCGAAGCTTGAGAACTCTTTCTTGCGCAAGTCATCCACCAGTCGTTTGGAATCTATATTGGAGTTGGCTATAACATAACCGTTTTCCAATAAAAAATCTAAAACTGTGGGTTTAGGGGGCAGAAACGATTAATACTTAGGCATCTTTTTTAAGTAAGGACAAAATATACTCACAAGGATTCGGTTTACATGACACCTGTAGTTCAGCTTTACTGGATAAGAGTCGTATTGGGCATTGTTGCAGGAGCAATAACAGCGGCACTAGCAGCTTTCTTTGGAAGCACAAGCGACATAACTACTCTGGTAAACAGCATAACAGTAGCCTTACTCATCTACTTCATAACATACTACATCCTAAGAAGCTATTACAAAGAGAAAATAGAGAAACAATCAAAAATCCTCAGCACAGCCATCGGAATGTACTTCTTCTCGTGGCTATCGTTCTTTGTGCTTTTCTACACAATAATCCGAGCAGCACTCGGAACAATTTAAAAAAACTATTCTTCTTCTTTATCTGGCTGCGTCTTTAGAAAATTAGCTATAGTCGCTTGACTCTTATCGCTGCGCAATGTTTCGATTTTTTCTTCTTCGCCATCTGCCTTGCCATTAACGGTTGGACTTGGAACATCCATTCGGGCTATGATACGCATGCAATCTGCCCAAGCTGAAAAGAACCCGCGGTCAAAATCACCGTGCAAACCGTTGCCCATGTGCTCGAGGAATTCTTTACGGTAGTTATGCAGGTTGACTTTGTCGGTTAAATCGAGTTTAGAAAAGAAAGCGTAGTCGTCTGTGGCGCTGTTTTTGCGTGAAAGATACATGCCGTAGAGTGCGCGGAAGTATCCTCTGTTCCATTCGGTCTTCTGCATTTTCTGTTTGACTCGTTCCAGCTCGCGTTCAGCTTCTGTGAACTGCCTTGTAACTAGAAGCTGGAAGTACCGGGTGACTAAGGCTTGTGAAATCGGCATACTTTAGCGTCCACGAGGTTTAGTTGCTTTCTCCTCTTCAGAGACATCTTCTATTCCGTTCTCGGTTACTTTAAGGATTTCCTCGCCTTCTGGCAGATATGGACTTGAAACCAGCCGTGCGATGCGGATTGGTCCATGGGATGCGCGTCTGAGGTAGATTCTTGTGGCGCTCGTGTGGCCAACGATGTTTCCGCCGATGGGGTGGATGGCGTCGCCGAAGAATTGGTCGGGTTTCGACATAACCTGGTTAGTTACGACTGCTACAGCATTGAATGCCCTTGCCAATGCGATGAGCTTGTGCATGTGTTTGTTTAGTTTCTGCTGTCTTGGCGCAAGCATTTCTCTTCCAATGTACTCGCTCCTAAAGTGGGCAGTCAAAGAATCCACTATGATTAGTTTAATGTTGTTTGCCTTGATTATTTCATCAGCGTTTTCCAAAAGGAACATCTGATGATCTGAAGTGTAGGCTTCAGCGTAAATGATTTTTTTAACAGCTTCTGCAGGGTCAATGCCTGCGCCCTTCGCCATCTGCACTATGCGTTCAAGCCTGAAAGTGTTCTCTGTATCGATGTATAATGCGGCGCCGTTTAATCCTCCTCTTTCCGGCGGCAACTGGACGTTGATGCAAAGTTGATGACACATTTGGCTTTTGCCGCTGCCGTATTCACCGTAGAACTCTGTGATGGTTTGGGTTTCTAAGCCGCCGTCTACAATTTTGTCTAAGGCTTTGCTGCCTGTTGTGATTCGCAGGACGGTTTGGCGCATCTTGAAGAGTTCGTCTGCTCGGATAAATGAGATACCGATGGATGAACGTGCTGCTTCGATAACTTGGAAAGCTTTTTTCTCGCTCACTCCGACTGGTTCAAGCTCGCGGCTGGTTGCCATGGCTAAGGATTCCACGGTATGGTAGCCGAGTTCCTTGAGTTTTTGAGCGGTGGCTGGACCAACTCCCGGCAGGTCTTCTATGAACTGGTATTTTTTTCTGTTTGTTTCCAGTATGGATTCTTCTGGTTCTTCGGTGTTTTCCTGTGCTTCTTCTTCAACGTCGGAGTCTTCAGTCATTAACTTCACACTTTTAGGATGATGTATGATTGGGAGATATTTAAAACACGCGAGTAAACATAGTTTGAGGGCAGCGGAGGGGTAGGTGAAAGTGAAGAAAAGAAAATTAGTTGTTGCCTACGCAACCTATGGTTATGGTATTATGCCCATACGTGAGAGTTCTTCTTTGAGGCTGTCTCTGATGTTTTTAAGCGTCTGATGTTTATGAACGAAGTCTTCGCACTCGATTTTCTCAGTACGGAAATCACTCTCCAACTGCGCCATTTCCACATTTATCTCGTTGATTCGGGCTTTAATCTGATCCACATAGGAAACCGCTTTTTCCCTAACAATAACTTCGGAGGGTGCCAAAGCGGTTTTTATGATGCCGTCTTCAATGCGCAAAATTCTGGTTGATACACGGGCAACACTGGGGTCGTGGGTAACCATTATGATGGTTTTTCCGAGTTCACGGTTGATTTTGACAAGGTACTCCGCAATGAGTCTTGCGTTCGCGGTATCCAACTCGCCCGTCGGCTCGTCCGCTAACAGGATTGGCGCGTCGTTGGCTAAGGCTGAGGCTATAGCGATTCGCTGCTGTTCTCCACCGCTGAGTTCTTCAGGTTTATGGTGAGCACGGTCTTGCAAGCCAACGGTTGAGAGGAGTTCTTGAACACGCAGTTTTCTTTTGCTGCGTGAGACTCCTGAGGCAACCATGGCGAACTCGATGTTTTCCTGAGCGGACAATGTTGGGATCAAGTTTAGGTTTTGGAATATGTGGCCAACTACTTTGCGTCGGTAATCGACGAGTTGTCGAACAGAGAGGTTGGTTACGGTTTTTTCTCCGACCACTACGCTGCCTGCAGTGGCTTTGTCTATGCCGCCGATTATGTTTAGCAGGGTGGATTTGCCGCTTCCGCTGGGTCCAATGATTGATACTAATTCGCCCGAGGTTATGTCTAGGTTTAAGCCGCGGAGGGCTTGTACTTCGATTTTGCCTGTATGGTGCACTTTAACTAGGTCTCTGATTTTTACGTTAAGTCCGCTCATCTTGTTCTAACCATCTTTTCAAGTTTTGTTACGTATTGACTTGTCATTACCAGGATTGCGCCTATCGTGGAGGCGTATATGAGGGCGATGTAGGTGCCTATTGTGGCTAAGGCGTTGGATGGATAAATCAGGCGTTGCATCACCAACTGGGATGTGTAGAGGGAAGAGTTGGCTGAGGCTACGGTGCCATAGACGATTATCACTCCCACGACTAAGCCAAGGATTACTGAGAAAGTTATGGTTGCCATGCTCTCAGTGAGGAACATCCAGACCAGTTGCTTGTAGGATAAGCCTCGAACACTCATCAATGTGGCTTCTCGGGTGCGTTCTTTTAAGCTGACTATAGCTATGAGGGCTGTTCCAACGGATGCTGAGATGACTGCAAATACGAGTCCTAAGCCTTGTATATCCAGGATTTGCAGGTTGCTAAACGTGTTGACGTTGTTGTTTTGGGCTGATTGCTGCCATTCCTGGTCGAAAGAATCCACAGAGTAAATTTCTGTAGGGTCTACGTTTTGTATTTGGTTTGAAACGTCGGTTCCGTTAACTCCAGGTTTTAGATGGATTAGGAATTGGGTTTGGAACGACTCTACTGTGTAGACGTCGCTACCGTTGGCCATGTTGAAGAGGTCTCTTGGCACATACGAGTAGTACTGAGAGTACACGTTGATTGAAGTTGGAATGTAATTAGAGCCGCCTGGACCACTGCTGGTAAAGATGCCTGTGACGCTGGTAGTTGTTGGTTCAGGACCGAAGAACCCGACTATGCGCAGTTTACGGGAAACCGAGTTGAAATCGATGCCTACTTCATCGTAGAGTTTAAGGTTTAATTGGCTAGCGAGGGTTCGATCGATGATGATGGTGTTGTTGCTCGCCTTCAAATCGTGCATCATCTTGCTTACGCTTGCTCCCGTGAACCATCCTGGTTCATAGTAAGCGGCTGACGCCCACGTATCGGGGTCTATTGTTCTGATTTGAATCTGATTGTAGCTTTGGCTTCCGCTAACTGGCGCCGACAGTGACCGCTGTATGGTTGCGTTCTGAATCCCGGAAACGTTACCTAAAATATCATTTAAGATAACTTGGGCTTTTGAAGCGTTAACTACGCCGACTGTAACATCGGCTCCGACTTGGGTGTGGACACTCCGGACTATGTAGTCTTGTTGGCTTGCAACTTGCCCAGTGACTTGGACACTGAAGCCGATTATGAAGGCAATCAGGAAAGCTATGGCGGCTAACCGTGCGGGGTTTCTTCGAACGTTCTTTGCAGCTAATGCACCTAAATCACCCATTAAAGAGGAAATTTTTGATGCTACAACCTGGAATTTTGAAGAGTCGCGAATCACGATTTTGGTGAGTCCCCAGAAGAACAGGAAAGGACCGATGTAAGTCATTATTCCGTCGAAGGTTATCAGCGGGGCGGCGACGAAGGATGCGAAGATGTTTCCACCTGTGTACGTCCATTGATAAACCAGTGTTTGCACGTTTAAGCCAAGCAGGAACACCGCTATCTTGTAGCTTCCAAGAATGAGCGCTATCCAAGAAATGAACCTATAACGGGACTTGTTTTCCATGGGATTATAGTCCCTGAGGGCATCAACCGCTGGGATGCGTGAGGCTTTGCGTGATGACCAGAACACGGAGGAAAGCGACAATACCACGCCGAACACAACGGTGACTAATGCGATTGTTGGGTTGAATAGTTCACTTGAAAAAAGTTTGTTAAAGTTTACTGCTCCGAGGTAGTATTGGTTTAAGATTAAGCCGCCAACCACACCTAATGCGCCGCCGATTAAACCTATCACCAACGCTTCTGTTAGGAACATCCGCTGTATTTGTCCGCTTGAGAGCCCTTTAGTGGACAAGAGCCCGATTTCTCGTCTGCGGATGTTGAAGGAGACGTCGGACACTGTTAAGCCAAGGTACCAGGCGACGAAGAAAACTGGGATTGAAACCACGATGAAGTTAATCAGCATACCTTGGAAGTTGTTTTGGTACCCACCCAAGGCGCTGCCTAACATGTTGTTAACGTAGGTGTTTGCGTGGTAGTTGGCCATAATCTGGTTCTGGATGTTATCGGAGATTTTGTTAATGGTAGCTATGGAGGCTTCAACGTTCCAGGGGCTGATGAGTTTTTGGCGGTCCAAGCTTACTGAAAAAGCAATACTAGCGGTGCTGCTGTCAAGGGTGCTGTTCCAGAGCTTCTGCAGCGTATTATTCCAACTGATAATCATTATGTCGCTTCGGTAACTACTGGAGGAGCCGCCGAAAATTGGTGGAGACGCAAAGCCAGAGCCGCCGTAATAGACTATGCCACCGTTGTTATTGGTGAGGTATGAGTATCCCGTGTCGGTTAATTCTGCAAAACCAGCCACGGTAAAGTTAACGAAAATTAAAGATACGTTATAGTATTTTGGTTGTGGGAACTGAATCATCGCTGTGATGTTGTCGCCGACATGGACTCTTTGTGCAAGAGCGCTGCCCGCGAGGATGAAAGTGTAGTTTTCGGGGATGCCCCCAACAGGGTTGTTTAACCATTCACTGGAGATTCGTGAATCACTTGGAAAACTATCCACCGTCGTATAATCCGAAGTAGAGTAATTATCGCTGGACAAGCTGATGGGCATGGAGAAGCTTGCAACCATATCGACTTTTTTAACACCCGGAATACTTGTGATATTATGGTAAGCTAAGGGAAGGTTTGACTGATTTAAGTCAGTTTGAAAACTGAGGTCAGTTATTACGCCGCTGACCTGTTTGTCCAGGGTTTGTTCAGCGGATAGATTGGTTTTTTCGCCTATCGCTGCACAGAAGGTTGCTGCCAGAGTTATGCCGATTAGGAGGGCGGTGAAGAGTTTCCAGTTGCGGAATACATGTTTTAACGGATACATTAGGGGCAATGGGTATCAAATTCTTGATTGTGCAAACTGCTTTTAAACCTACTTGTTAGAACACCAAAATTCAGGTAAAACAAGAAAAGTGATCTTTCAAAGCTAGAAACAATTAAATCCACTTCACCTTAACTATTAGCCATGAAAGGTTTTCTCGGCTTTCTCAAACCGCAAAACATGAGCTTATTCACCGACTACTACGAATTAACGATGTGCGCCAGCTACTTTGACAACAAAAACTTTGAACCCGCCACATTCGACCTCTTCATTAGGCGATTACCGGAAAACCGCTCATACTTCCTCTTCGCAGGCTTAGAAGAAGCCCTTCAGTACCTCCACAACATCGAATTCACAGATGAGCATCTGTCTTACTTGAAAAAGCAGGGTTTCAGCCAAGATTTCCTCGATTACCTTGGCGGCTTCAAGTTTACGGGTGATGTGTGGGCTGTTCCAGAGGGCACGGTGGCTTTTCCCAATGAACCCTTAATCAGGGTTACAGCACCCATCATCGAAGCGCAGTTACTTGAGACGTTTCTGTTAAACACCATCAACCTCCAGACTATGATTGCGACCAAAGCCTCGCGTGTGGTGCATGCGGCTAAAGGGAAATCAGTGATTGAATTTGGCTTAAGACGTGAACACGGAATCGACGCCGGAATGAAGGCGGCAAGGTCAAGCTACATCGCGGGGTGCCAGGGAACAAGCAACGTTCTAGCAGGCGCAGCATACGGCATACCAGTCTTCGGAACCATGGCGCACTCATTCATCATGTCTTACCCCAAAGAAATCGACGCTTTCCGCGCCTTCGCCAAAACCTTCCCCGACAAATCCACCCTGCTCATTGACACATACGATGAAATGGCAGGTGCAGAAAAAGCCGTCATAGTCGCCAAAGAACTCGAAGCACAAGGCTACAAACTCGGTGGCGTTCGATTGGACAGCGGTGACTTAACGAAAACAAGCAAGAAAATCAGGAAACTCTTGGATGCCAAGGATTTGGGGTACGTGAAGATTTTTGTCAGCGACGACTTGGATGAATTCAAAATCGCGCAGTTACTCAACGAAGGCGCCAAGATTGATTCTTTTGGCGTCGGCACCAAGATGGGCACCTCAGCCGACCGACCCTACTTAGACGTAATCTATAAGCTCTGCGAAACCATGGCGGCGAACGGCAGTTTCTCGCCCATCATGAAGTTGAGCCAAGACAAAATCACGTTACCGGGAAGAAAACAGGTTTACCGCTTCAAAGAATCTGATGGCAACATCAAAAAAGATGTCATTGCCTTGGCAAACGAACATGCGAATGGGGAGCCGCTGCTTGTGAAAGTTATGGAAAAAGGCACACTAACTTACCGTTTGCCAACGCTTGAGCAAATCCGAGCTGAGGCTTTTGAAAACCTGTCTAAGCTTCCAGAAGAATACAAGGCGTTGACGAATGCTCCAACTTATCCCGTGGAACTTAGCCAAAAACTTCAGAACCTGATAGAAACCACAAAGACGCAATTAACTAAAAATGAGATAAATAATGGAGTCCAATAAACGGGTTTAAGCTAACTTTTTTGTTGCTTCGCTTTTTGTATTCGCCGCAGTAGCTGTTTCCGCCGTGTCGGCATTGTGGAGAACCCTTTTAACAATCCTTCAAGTACTCGCACTTGTAGAAGAACCCGTCAAACCTGTCTTGCAGTCTACTCAACAATCCTTTTTTCCTCCCCATCAAGCGTCCGTTCCCTATTCTGCTGTTTTGGCATATACAATAATCGCTTATTTCGTGGGGTGAATTGGCAAACACTTAATAGTTCTTTTAGAAAACGTGTATGGCTATCCAAAAAGGGAGAATGCTATGCAAAACCGCCCAGCTATCGTTGCTGTTGGCCGCACCAAGTTTGGAGAGCACTACGGCAAAGAACCAGAGAAACTAATCGAGGAAGCTTGGCTTGCCGCTTCAAACGAATGCAGCATTGAACGCAAAGATTTACAGGCATGTTACATGTCGGATTGTTTTCTTCCCATCACCAACAAGCTGGGACTCGAAGAGGGCTTTCTCTCAGAACTAACCGAGCTCCACGTTCCCATGGAAGTTACCCGTTCCTTCAGCGCCGCATTGTTGACGGCTTGCCACGCAATTCAAGCAGGGGTTTACGAGCGTGTGCTGGTCGGCGGCATAGAGAAGATGACGGATCGCTGGGACAAAATCCGCGACGACCTCATGCTCCTCGACGACCCCTGGAGTTACTACGCAGGCGGCACCCCTGAGTCCAACCATGAACTCATGCTCCGCGCATACATCAAAAAACACCACATCACAGGCGAAAACCTCGACAAACTCAACATGGCACTAGCAGAAGTAACCGTTAAGAACCATGCGAACGCAACCAAAAACAAATACGCCCAGTACCAAAGAAAAATCACCATCGAACAAGTTTTAAGCGCCAGAAAAGCCGAGCACAAGCCGCTGGGACTCTACGATTTTGCACCAATATCCGACGGTGCATCAGCCCTAATCTTAACAAGCGAGGCTGTAGCTAAAAAAAAGACGGACAGCGCAATTCCCGTTTTAGCCATCGGCGCTGCAACTGACTACCTGAACTATCCCGCACGGGAAGACCTATCACATTTCGTCGCCGCTGAACTCGCCATGAAAAACGCTTCCCAAATGTCAAAGATAACGCCATCAGACTTGCAAATCATCGAAGTCTACGACCAATCTACCGTGATGGAGATGATTGCTCTCGAAGACATGGGCTTCTGCAAGCCTGGAACCGCATGGCAAAGCATCCACGGCTGCCAAAACTGCTACGACATAGGCGGCAAACCCCTCTACGTCAACACAGACGGCGGCTTAAAGGCAAACGGCAACCCATTGGGCGCAACTGGGGGCGCACAGATTTTTGAGATTTACCGTCAACTCCGCAGTGAAGCAGGAGAAAGGCAAGTTCACATCGGAACCGATGCACCTAAACACGGCGGCGTGCTGGAGTTTGAGGGCTTCGGAACAAAAGCCTACGTAACCATCTTGGGGGAGCAGAAGAATGAGTAGTGAACCGATAGAGCGGCGGGTTTCTTATTTAGGCGACCGCTTAAAGGCGAGTCAGTGCCAGTGCTGCGGCAAAGAATACTTTGAAATACGCGATTACTGCAGCAACTGCGGCAGAAAAAGCTATGGAAAAATGAGCAGCGTCGACTTGTTCTATGATAAGGGCAAACTGGAACTATGTACATTCATCAATGAACCCACGAACAAATTTAGTAAACTCGCCAACTTCGTCTACGGCATCGTTTCTTTCCACGACGGCAAAATCCGCGTGCCCGCAAGGCTCACAGACCAATTGATCTGCGGCGGCGACGAAGTGGATTTATCCAGCCTCGAAGGCAGAGAAGTAATTCCACGTTTCCGAAGACGCTACTCAGTTGGCAAAAGCGAGGTGGTTCCAACGATTTCTTTGGCATTCACTTTAGCAGACGAATATTACCCGCACCAGGAATACAAAATTATTGAACCAACCAAAGAGTATGAACTGCCCGGCATCGTGGGCTACGGCGCGTACGCTTCACGGTTCCGCATAAAAGAAGGCGGCATAGAACGCGCCGTTCCATTCATCGACGAAGACGCTGTGACAGCGGCGGTGGAAGCAGGCAAACTCGCGCTTATCCATTCAGGCTTAGACAGCGCATGGATAGGAAAAGTCTATGTTGGCTCCGAATCAAACCCCTACGCCGTCAAACCCATCGCGTCGAAGGTTGCTCAGGTTCTTAAGCTGGGCGAAGAAGAAGGCGACGTTCAAGGAGTGGACGCCGTTGATACAGAGTTTGCGTGCAAAGCAGCCGCAAGCATGTTCAAAGACGCATGCGCACTTGTCAGTTACCCCCGTTCAGGCATAAAATACGCTATGGTTACTGGCGCAGACAATTCGCAGGCTGCACCAAGAGGCTGCCCAGGCGGAGAACTGGATGCTTTCGTCGGCTACGGCGGCGCCTCCTTCATCTACGGCAAACACGACGTCATAGCCGAAATGGAAGGCTGGTACTCCTGCACTTCGGATACTCCTGATTTCTGGCGCAGAGACGGCGAACAATACCCAATGCATGGCGGACGCTTCACAGGCGACCCCGCTTACTTCAAGCACGTGCGTAAATCAGCCACTAAACTTATGGAGCGCCTAAACGTTAAGGCGTCGGACTTGAACTATTTCGTGCCCCACCAACCCAACCCAACTTTCCCAGTGCGCATCGCCAAGGAACTGGGCTTCAAAGACGAACAGTATTTGCCTGCAATTCAGATTAACAAGTTCGGCAACACCTACTCGGGCTGCGCTCTTGTCGGTTTAGCCGCGGTACTTGACGTGGCGAAGCCCGATGAACGAATTTTAGTGGCAAGCTACGGTTCAGGCGCAGGCAGCGACGCATACATGCTCAGAACCACAAGCCAGCTTCTTGACAAACGCAAACGCCAAAAAATCAACGTTAAATTCCAAGCCGACAACCCATTCGCCGAATACGTAGACTACACGACCTATCGACGGCTCAAAACAGGAATGTAGCGCGAACTCGCCAATTTTTTTTCCCATATTTGGTTTTCTCTCTTTATGTGGGTAAAACGGTTTACAGGGTACCACAAGACTGCAAGTGGATGCGATTGTTTTTTGTGTTTGCAACCTGCATGGGTCCATGTTGAAAGCTCCGCGGTGTGGTTGTGAATCCATGTATAGCTCCCTTTTTTTCCACAAGAATCAATGACAGCACAATGCATTCGGGCACTAAGCAAGGAATTGATTGAAAGCGGGGTTATTGGAGAAGCGTCTGGAGGAACTTGATTGCTGACCATGTGGCAAGGGCGGGGCGAACGTCTATAGGGAAAAAGGCTGTTTCATTTGATGGAAAGAACATGGTTCCAAACGACAGGCCCAAAACCGTCTACTGGCTAGACAACACACTTTACCTGAACATTACCAACCAGTGTTCGAACAACTGCTACTTTTGCCTTAAAAGGTTCAGGCGGGGCGTGGGCGGCTTTAACCTTAAATTGGCAAAGGAACCGACTGTTGCAGAAGTCACGGCTGAACTCGCGGAGGTTTTGCAAATGCGCAGCTGGGATGGCTTGGTTTTCTGCGGCTTCGGCGAACCCACCATGCGGCTGGGTGTCTTGCTGGAGGTTGCGCGTTGGGTAAGGCAGCATTATGGACGACCGCTGCAAATTCGCTTGGACACCAACGGACACGGATATGCGCTGAATAGTGGCAGGGACGTGGCGGCTGAGTTGAAGGCGGCGGGGGTGGACAGGGTCAGCGTGAGCTTGAACGCGGGTGATAGGGAAACCTACAGTGAGATTTGCAAGCCCACATTGCCCGATGCGTATGAGGCAGTTGTGGATTTTATCAGCAAAGCCAAGGTGGTGCTCAATGGTGAAGCTTCGGCGGTGCGTTTGCCCGAGGTGGATTTATCGAAGGCTCAGATGGTTGCGGAGGGTTTGGGCGTATCATTTAAGGTCCGCGAGTACATTCCCTGCTTCTACTGACCATAAAAACCCCAAAGCAACATCGAAAATGTTTTAAACAAACCTCACACAAGCCCTTGAAAGAGAGATAATCAATGCAGAAAACATCGCTCTTTGAATACGACGTGCCCACATACCGAAAACGCTCCGTCGGGCTCGCAGCAAACAATAAACACCCAAGATAAACCGATCCTTGAGGCGCATCAAACCTGAGGTCTGTTTAAGTAGACGTTTTCTTCAACCGCAAAACAAAATGAATCAGCGGAAACGTCCAGGATGGGATATTTGGGCGGTTTTTTAAGTTAGGTTTAATTTGCTGTGTGATTTTTTATTTATTAGTTGAAGCTTCATTATTTTTTATAGGCTCTGGGATTGACAGATGGGTACTTTTAAAGAGAAACCGGAAAAATCCGCGGATGGAGAGGAACGCAGTAGGCGAGTGCTGGTTGCGTTTGCTGTTTGGCTGGGAGTAACTATCCTTGTCAGCGGCTTACTGGACCTGTTTGCGAAGGGTGCCCCGCTTGGCTTCAATATGCCCATCCTGAACTTGCCCGCCACGGCATCCATGGTTCTCTACTACGTTGCAGTCCTCACGGCGGCGGTCTACATTGGAGCTGTGGGATTGAAGGAACTGGTTTTGGAGAGGCGCTTTAGCGTTGAGTTCCTGATGGCGGTTGCAGGTTTAGGCGCGCTGTTCCTGGATTACCATTTCGAAGCCGCCACCGTGCTGTTCCTCTATTGCTTAGCCGAGTACTTCGAAGGCTACATCCAAGACAGGGCAAAACGGACCGTGGACAAAATTTCGAAGGTTATTCCTGAAAACGCCCGTGTCATAGTCGGCGGCGTTGAGAAAAGCATCAGCGTAAACGAAGTTGAAGTAGGCGCAGTTCTCCTTGTTAAGCCGGGCGAAAGAATTCCCTTGGACGGCAACGTCATCGATGGGTTCTCGCATGTTGACCAAGCATTGGTTACAGGCGAGTCGGTGCCTGTGCCCAAAAAAGTGAACGACTGCGTCTTCGCAGGCACCCTAAACGCAAGCGGCGTACTCAAGATAACCGTCACCAAAAAAGCCACCGAAACGCTGGTTTCCCGCATCGTTCAGCTTGTGGTGGAATCACAGAAAAGAAAAGCCTCCATCGAAGGGTTAGTAGATAGGTTTGCCAAGATTTATGTGCCCATCGTCATCGCCCTCGCCGTCTTCACCGCTGCTGTCTTGCCGTACCTTGTCGGTGGAGGCTTCCGAACATGGTTCTACCGCTCCCTCATCCTGCTCGTGGTCTCATGCCCAAGTGCATTTATCATTTCAGTTCCAGCCACAATCTTCATCGCAATAACAATCGCGGCGAAAAGAGGAGTCATAATCAAAGGCGGAATCTTCATCGAAAAACTCGCAAAAGTAAAAACCGTGGTCTTCGACAAGACGGGCACGTTGACTCTTGGGCGCCAAGCGGTTCATGAAGTTAGGAAAGTTGAGATTTCCCAAGCTGAAGACGAAGCCATAACCTACGCGGCGGCACTTGACCAGTACTCCAACCACCCCATCGCACAGGCCATAGTTCGCAGGGCCATGGAACGCGGCGTAGACCTTAGCAAAATCACTGTAACCGACGTCGTTGAGGTTCCAGGCAAAGGCATCGTGGGCTTAGTGAACGGCAAACATGTAGCCATCGGTAACCCGGAGTTGATGCGGGAACTGGGATGCGACTGCACCGAAGCGTTCGAAATTATAGCTGGCGACATCCACACCGCCGTCTGCGTCTCCGTGGGCAAAGTGGGTTTAGCCGCGGTCTGTGTTGTTGACCAGGTCCGCGAAGACGCATTAGCAGCCATCAGCCAACTCAAAAAGGCAAACATCGAAACCGCCATGTTAACAGGCGACAAAACCGATATCGCCGAGGACACCGCAAAGGCACTGGGCATCACCAACGTGTACTCGGAGCTTTTGCCCGAGGACAAACTCAACTGCATCGAAGGTATGAAGGGCAAAAGGGGACTAGTCGCGATGGTTGGCGACGGCGTTAACGATGCACCTGCACTGGCGGCTTCAGATGTGGGAATAGCCATGGGTGCACGCGGTGTCGATGTCGCGTTGGAATCCGCGGATGTGGTGCTGGTGAAGGATGAATTGGCCCAGATTCCTTACTTGCTAAAGTTGAGCGACAAGACCATGGTTATTGCGAAGCAGAACATTGCCGCGTCGCTTGTGGTTAAGTTGATTTTGGGCGCGTTGGGTCTTTTGGGGTTGACGCCGCTGTGGTTTACGGTTGCTTCAGGCGACGACGGTGTAACTTTGCTGCTGCTTTTGAATACGCTTCGTCTTGAAAGAATAAAATAGTTAACGAACAAAATGCGGCAGATTTTATTGGCAGGTGCTTGTTTTTCTGCTGGTTGATTGAACAGTTAAGGCAGTATGCTGTGAAATCTTAATAAGTGCAAAACAACGACTTAAACTCCATGCCTAAGACTCAGCCGAAGCCTCGTTCAAAAGACCAGCAAAAGAGCAAACCAAAAGAGAAAACGGCTAAGGCTCAACTAAAAACCTCAAGCATATTCAGGAGCAAAAATTACTGGATATTCCTGTCGATACTGATTCTTGTTTTAACCGTTGCATTCGGTTACTTGGCGCAGATTCCCGTGGGAAAAGAACTGTTGACGTTAGCCACCATCTTCACGTTGATAGGTTTCGCATTCTACCTTACGTATAAACCGTCTGAGACTGACAAGAGAAGAATACTTTTGATGCTTATTGGTGCATCCATCATCGGCTTCGTCATCTGGGCAATCTTGGTGCTTTTCCTTAATGCAGGCGGGTTGTTGCAACAAATTTCAAGTTTAATAGGCATAGACTTCTTTGCCGTAGCGAGCCTGATTATCTGCTTGGTTACTGGAGCATTCATCGGCGATTTGATACACAAAAACATGGAAAAAATACTTGCCCTCGCCCACAGCTTCAGAAACCGCGTGTCCAGCTCCGCTCCGAAGAGGGTAAAGCGGTAATTTTGGTGTTTGCCGCGGAAACTTTAAGAGCATAATCCCTCAGCATGTTCTAAGACCACAGCAAGGATAGACCAACGTTGAAATTTGGAATAATGACGCGGAACATGGAAGCATGGAGCTCCACACAAGTCAGAGAAGCATTAACCAGACACGGCATTCCATACGAATGCTTCACTTTTCCCAAGCTTGTTGCGCGCCTCGCGTACAAGCCTTACTTTAAAGTTAACGGTATAAGCATCCTTGACGATTTAGATGCACTCATCATCCGTCCCATCGGACGGGGGTCGCTTGAGGAACTGGTTTTCCGCATGGACATGCTCTACAAACTGGAGCGCCAAGGATTCTACATGGTGAATCCGCCCACAGCCATCGAACACTGCGTGGACAAATACGATATTTTAGCCATCCTCGAAGACCAAGGCGTGCCAGTACCACGCACCTTAGCCACAGAGAGCGTTAACGAAGCCATAAAAGCCTTCAACGAACTCGGCGGCGACGTCGTCGTCAAACCCATCTTCGGCAGCCGCGGGCAAGGAGCCACACGCGTAAACGACATCGACATCGCCGACACCGTTTTCAAAGCCATCACCTTCCACCATGGCGTAATCTACATGCAGGAATTCGTTGAACATGGACACTCAGACATACGCGCGTTCGTTTTAGGCGACCAAGTCATCGCATCAATGAGACGCGTAGCACAGGGCTGGAAAACAAACTATAGTCAGGGAGCCAAACCGGCGCCAACAGAAATCAGCGATGAATTCAAAGAATTAGCCGTAAAAGCATCTCAAGCTGTGGGCTGCAAAGTTGCGGGAGTCGATATTTTGGAGGGTCCTGAAGGTCCACGAATCGTCGATGTAAACAGCCAGCCGGGTTGGAAGGGTCTGCAGATGGTTGCGAAAGTTAACATCGCCGAAGAAATAGTTAACTTCGTGTTGAAGGAACTGAAAAAATAGTTATTTCCCAGAAAGAATCCTTGTGTATGGGTCGTCGGCGACTTGCGGGAAAGGCGTTTCTTTTCCTTTTCTAACCAATATTTTTTCTTTACTTTCTGTGAATTCTCCGATGAAAGACGCGGTTAACCCAAGTTTGTTTAAAATGGCTTCGACTTTTGCTTTTGCGTCAGGCTTAACCGCAGCTAAAATCGTACCCGTTGAAGACATCGCCAAAAGCTGTTCATCGGTTAGTTTAAAGTAGCTCTGCAATGCCAAGAGTTCAGTGCTAAGTGGAAGTTTTTCCCAATCCACCCTAAACCCCATCTTCGACGCGTCAGCCAACTCGTTTAGCGCCGCCACAAACCCGCCTTCAGTGGCATCATGCATCGCGTATACGCCGCCTACCTGCGCGAGCTCAATCGCTTCGTTGACACAGCTCTGCATCGGGACTTGAGCGGCTAGCTTCTTTTGCTGGTCTGCCCCGAAGAGCATTTGCGCCAGCGCGGGGTAAGTTAACGACAGGTTCGTGAGTGTTTCTAGTCCAAGCGGCTTAGTGCATAAAATCAAGTCTCCTGCTTTGGCGTTTCCGGGCGTAATCAATCGTTCAGGTTCCACAGTTCCATAAACTGTGCAGACCCCCAGCATGCCTGAAAGGCTGTCGTACATACCTGTGTGTCCCCGAACGATAGCAATGCCCAATTCGCCGGCGGCGCCGCAGGTTTGCTTCATGATTTTCTGGAAAACCTCTGGTTTTGTACCTATTGGTCCAAGGAGGTTTATGGTGCAGAATTCTGGTTTAGCCCCAAACAGCGCCACATCAGAAGCGGAATAGTTGATGAGCAGCCACCCAAACCACTCCTCAGGAACCCCAGTACATGGATCCGTTGCAACCGCCACATACTTGCCGTCTAAAAGGTGCACTCCCGCATCATACCCAATCATAGGTGGAACTATAACTCGAGCATCAGTCTTTATGCAATCCAACATTTTTTGGAGTTCTTTAGAGGCAAGTTTTCCCAATCACATATACGCTCGCAGTACATTGCTTTTCTGCAACAGGTAAAGTATGAATCCGCTTATTACCAGTTCGGGCAATATGTAACTGCCATTGTAGACTGCTGAGTAAACAAACGGGTTTAGGGTTGGAGCTTCTATTGGTGCCCAGTAAACTACGCCTGCAATAAAATGCATAACGAACCGCCCAGAAATCCCCACAGCTGCACCTGCCACAGGATACTTTTGGAATAGCCCCGCTACGCCTAGAACGCCAAAAGCTAATGGATAATCAAGCAACAACTGCACAGGATTAATCACATAGGGCAGCAGGCCAAGTTGAATAAATCCGTACAAAACGCCTGCAGCGATGCCTACTTTGGGTCCTCTTCTGAGGGCTAACCACAAAATCGGCACCATAGAAGCAGCAGTGATTGAGCCGCCCTGAGGCAAAGTGTATACGACAATTAAACTTAATGCGGTTGCCAACGCAACAAAAACCGCGGTTTCAGCTAAAACTTTAGGGTTTCTAAAGGAATTTGGGTTCTTATATTCACTTGTATAGGTAGTATTCACTTATGTTTTCCCTCCGCCAGTATTACCTGGTTCAGGTTCCTAAGGGTCGACAGCAAATCAGCCGTCCTCTCAGCCAGGTCACTTTCCCAGCTCCCCAAGAACTGAAAAGGAAATCTCGCTTGGTGCATATTAGCTTTGCTTTGCGGTTGTTGGTAAGTTTTCGTTTGTGTGAAAATATAAGTCTTCGAGCTCGATAGGGTAATGTTTTTAGGTGATTTTCTTGTTTTCCCTAAGCCATCACACTAACGAGGACTAAATGCATGCAACCTATGCCTAAAGAATACAATTTTACAGAGATAGAGCAGAAGTGGCAGCAGAAATGGGAAGAGATGGCTATTTACCATTACGACTGGAACGACAAAGTCCGCGTGCCCTTCAGCATCGACACTCCGCCGCCTTACCCATCTGGCGAGCTACACATGGGCAACGTCCTCAACTGGACCTACTTTGACATGGTTGCACGCTACAAACGCATGCAGGGCTTCAACGTCTTGTTTCCACAGGGCTGGGACTGCCACGGCTTGGGCATAGAAATCCAGGTGGAGAAAGCCAGAAACATCCGCAAACGCGACGTGCCCCCTGACCAGTTCCGCGCATGGTGCATTGAACTTGTCGAGAAATACATTGCAATGATGAAGGAAGGCATCCTCAAGATGGGTGCAAGCATCGACTGGACCACCGAATACAAAACCATGGACCCCGACTACTGGCGCCGCACCCAGCTCAGCTTCGTGCTACTCCACAGGAAAGGCTACATGTACCGGGGTACGCACCCGGTGAATTGGTGTCCACGCGACGAAACCGCCATCGCCGACGCCGAAGTTGACCACATCAAAAAAGATGGCGTCCTCCACTACATCCGCTTCAACCTTGAAGGAAGCAGCGAATACCTCTTAATTGCCACTTCGCGCCCTGAATTCATCCCCGCCTGCGTCGCCGTGGAAGTTAACCCGAAAGACGAACGCTACAACAAATACATCGGCAGAAAAATCTCGGTGCCGCTTATGAACCGCGAAGTAACCATCATCGCTGAGGAATCCGTTGACCCCTGTTTTGGCACGGGTGTCGTCCAAATCTGCACTTACGGCGACAAAGAAGACGTGAAAACAGTCATAAAACACAAGCTCCCAGTCATCCGTCTCCTGACCACTACTGGGCAAATCAGCGAGGCAGGCTGCAAATACGCCGGCTTATACGTTAACCAGGCACGCGCTGCAATCGTTGCCGACTTAACCGCCGCGGGGCTCCTCGAGAAAACCGAGAAGATCCAGCAGGAAGTCGGCGTGTGCGACCGCTGCAAAGCCCAAGTTGAAATCCTCGAAGTTAAACAGTGGTTCATGAAAGTTCTACCATTATCCGACGCCGTCGTAAAGAACGCCAACGAAATTCCCTGGTACCCC
>Ga0209083_1000912_pt1 | contig 37491 bp, 32 predicted proteins | sample AM7aDNAmetaG_FD_184132 | JGI IMG/M metagenome (GOLD analysis project Ga0209083, IMG submission 184132) | Freshwater microbial communities from Finland to study Microbial Dark Matter (Phase II) - AM7a DNA metaG (SPAdes) (version 3) | ecosystem: Environmental > Aquatic > Freshwater > Lake ... | reverse complement strand
ACTTTCGTGCCCCTCCAGGTATCCGAACGAGGATAAACTAGCGTAGGATGCTCGTGGTGGCAAGAATGTCGGACGTAAACCTCAGCAGAATCTGTACTTCGCTCGGACCGAATATGATAGGCGCCTTGACCCGGCGTCCGGTCGATGGCCTATACGTTCATGTGCCCTTTTGTATGAAGAAGTGTGAATACTGCGATTTCTACAGCATCGCGACGAATCCCGCACCGCTCATGCAACCGTATGTGGACGCCGTACTTCGGGAGGCCAGTTGGTGGACTGGCTACCTCGAAGGAAGTGGTAATGCCCTCAGCACCGTGTTTCTTGGCGGCGGGACTCCGACGATGCTGCCTCGACCGCTCATGGCTCAGCTCATCAATGGTCTCCGGCAAAGGCTACCGATGACCGAGTTGATGGAGTGGACTGTAGAGGCCAACCCGGCAACGGTCGACCGGGATTACTGCCGGATGCTCCTCGATTGCGGCGTCAACCGTCTGAGCGTTGGCGCCCAGAGTTTTGTGCGGGAAGAACTCCAGATGCTTGGCCGAGTCCACGATGCGGATTTGGTGCGGCGAACGGTCACCGATGCACATGAGGCTGGCTTCCAGAGAGTAAGCCTGGACATGATGTATGGGATACCCGGCCAGACCGTAGCGAACTGGAGCTATTCGCTGGATCAGGCCCTGGCTTTGGGTATCAAGCATATCTCGTGCTACTGCCTGACGTTAGAGGAAGGCACGCCAATGTGGCAGAAAGCTGCCAGCGGCGCAATTGCAGGCGTGAGTGAAGAGGTGCAACTGCAGATGATGAGGCAGACCAGGAATTTGCTCGGGCAGCATGAGCTAAGACCTTACGAAATAAGTAATTATGCCTTGCGCGGCGAGGAGTGCCGGCATAATCTGGTCTATTGGCGAGGTGGCAATTACATCGGACTTGGCCCGGGCGCGGCGATGCATCTGTCGGGAAGGCGGTGGCGCAACATGCCGGATCTGTCGCGATACCTGCATAGTGTGAATCTCGGGCATGTGGAATTTGAGGACTGGGAGGTACTATCCTTGTCACAGCGAGCTGTTGAGCTCGCCATGCTGATGTTGCGTCTGGAAGAGGGCATCGACCGTAAGCTGTTTCACGGTCTCCTCGGCCTGGACCCCATGGACGTTTTCGGTCATGCCATTGACCAACTGGAGGGACTGGGAATGATCAGGAGCAGCGTGACAAGGATCACGTTGACAGAACAGGGCATATACGTGGCGGACGCGGTGATTGGTGAGATGGTTCGCGGATGAGCTTGATTCTTGAAGGATCTCCTTCCGCTTGACGCTAAAGTGTGTAGAGTGTAGTGACATGTGGGTTCAGCGGGCTGGGTCGCCGCACCCGTTTTGCATTGATTATATTTTCGCCGATTGGCGAGCTCAACCGGGACCAAGGTTGTCTGTGCAACTTGTCACTTGATCCGATGCGGATAGACGGTTGCGGAGATCGCGATGCTAAAGATGGTTCAGAGTCTTTTTGGCCAGAAGCCTGCTCCGGTAGGAGTTGATTTTGGCAGTGAGACCCTGCGTATGGCGCAAGTGGAACTGGTGGAGGGGGAATACAGGCTTGCGGCCGCATCATGCATAGAAATTCCGATGGGCGCTCGCAAGAACGTAACCGCCCGGATGCACTTCTTGTCAGAAACCTGTCGACCTACGTTCCAGAAGGGCAACTTCTCGGGCCGGCAGATTGTTATTGGCATACCCGCGCCGCTGATGCACGTGGTGCACCTGCGGGTTCCAAAGATGGACGATGAGTCGTTGCTCAAAGCCCTCCCGTGGGAACTTAAGGGCAAGGTTCCGATCGAGCCATCCAAAGCACTGCTGCGCCATGTGATTGCCGGCGAGATCTTCCAGGATCAGGAGACCAAACTGGAACTGATTGTAATGGCGGTGCAGCGCGATACGGTGAGCCAGTTCATCCGCATCGCAGAGAACGCCAGGCTTGAGGTGATCGGGCTGGAGCCCGAGCCCAAAGCCATTCTGGACTGCTTCCGCAGCCTTTTCCGGCGGAAGGCTGACATGGATCCGACGACGATGTACATCGACATCGGGTTCTCGGCGACGAGGGTGATGGTCAGTTGTGGAGAAGATCTGCAGTTCCTCCGTTTTATCCCGATTGGCGGGGACCAGTTCAACTACGCGGCATCGGTGGCTCTGAAGGTGCCGGTCCATGAGGCGCGAAGACGGCGGATACAGCAGGCCCAGACGCCTGGACTGGATGGGGGCAATGGCGCGATGGCGGCGATCGATCCCATCCTTGATCCAACAACGGCCAAACGCCTGGCGGAGCGAGGGATCATCGAAGAGGCCTGCCGCGATCCGCTGGAGCGTCTGCTCAACGAGTTGGAGCCCTGCCGACGATACCACGAGGCCACCTTCCCCAATCGTCCGATCAATCGCCTTGTCTTCGTTGGCGGCGAGGCGCTGCAGACAGCGTTGTGTCAGCAGATTGCCAAGAGACTGGGGATTGCGGCCCAACTGGGCGATCCAATGGTTCGGCTTGGACGTATGTCTCGTGTTCCTGTTGAGAGCGGTGTGGATGTAAGCAAGCCCCAGCCCGCATGGGCCGTCGCGGCCGGCTTGAGCATCGGCCGCAGCGCAGTGTGATTTGCCTCGCGTTCACACGGTTCGCCTTCGGACCAATGTGTGCGGCGAGCCACAGATGGAGATCAGTTATGAGTCGCGCTACTGAAATGCAGGGCTTTTTGCCCGACGATTACCTGGAGTTCCGAATCCAGCGCCGGACCAATACCCTCTGGGCGCTGGTGTTTCTGGTGGTCGCTTGCAGCATTGGCTGGGCCTATATGATTGCCCAGAAGAAAGTGCAGCAGGCCGAGGAGGTGAACCGCCGCATCAAAGAGGAATATGCAGCGCAAATCACGTCGATTGATCTGTTTAAGAAGCTTCAGGCCGAGCAGAACCGGCTCAACACCAAAGCGGAACTCGTGGGATCGCTTGGTGAACGCGTCAATAGAAGCAACATTCTTGCGGAACTCACCAACCGCCTGCCCATCGGTGTATACCTGACCGACCTGACGCTTGAAGGCAGCCGGGCAGGCGAGGCGAGCCGGCCGGTTGAGCGTGCTGTTGTCGCCGGACAGCCCAAGGCGATTATGTTCGACGTCAACCTCAAGCTCAGCGGACTGGCGTACACCGACGAACAGGTCGCCGAATATATGACCAATCTGGAGCAATGCCCGCTGTTCGCCAAGGGCGGAGTCGTATTCGAATTGACCGCCGAGACGGTCTACAAGGAGATCAACCTGCGGATGTTCCAGATCAGCGTGGCGATTGATCCCGCGGCCGACACGCGCGTCATCACTTCGGTCAAGGCCGCGACCAAGCCGGTTGCAAAATAACTTCCGGCCAGGTGCCGGACGACTTAAACGTCAGGAGCGATCCATGAAATTCGGTTCACGAGAACTGCTCTTCCTGGTGGTGATGGTAGGACTGCTGCTCAGTGCCTGGTATTTCGTGTTCAAGACGGCAGACGAGAAGATCCTCGCTCTGAAATCCGAAACCATGGACAAACGGCACCAGATCGACCAATTGAAACTGGCCGAGCGGCGGATCAATGACATGAAAGGCAAAATCGAGGATCTTGGCGAGCGCATCCGTTTCTACGAGGCACGCCTGCCCCGTGAGAGCGAGATGACTGCCGTGCTGAAACAGATCGACCAGCAGGCCAAGAGCAACAAGCTCCTGGCTGTGACGCGCATTCAGAAGATGGCCCCTGAGAAGGCGGCGGGCTACTACGAACTGCCGGTGAAGATCCTGATGCACGGTGACTTCAGAGGCTTCTACGAGTTCCTTCTACAGATGGAACGGATGGACCGCATCATGCGTGTCAACCAAATGAAGCTCACCAAGATCAATGAGAAGGATGGCTCTACCACGGCTGACATGACCATCAGCATCTTCTATGCTCCGGACGCAACGAATGCGGTTCCAGGGCAGAATTGAGGAGAACATATCATGACCATCAATCAGGACAACAATTCCGGCAATCAGGGCACGAACCAGGGGGAAGGATTCTCCACCGGCGGCGATGAGTTCGTCTTCACCGAGGAGAAGAAGCCCATCAACCGCAATATGGTGGTGCTGCTGCTGATCGCCGTGGTCGGCGCGGCATTGATCTACATGATGTACCTCCGCGGCAAGGGCCAGGGCGGCGCAGATGATCCCACCACGGCGCAGAGGAGCCAGCAGGTGGCCGAATTCATGAAGAAGAGCGAGGAAGATCTCAAAACGCTCGATCAGAACCTCCAGACGATGCAGACCAATGTGGATGTCTTCACTGCCGACAACGGAGCCGGTCAGGTCAAGACCAAGGATCTGAAAACCAATCCATTCCAGTTCGAGAAACACACTTCAGAAATGCCCCTTCCCGGCCCTGGCGCCATACCGGAGGATCCGAAGGTAGTGGCTGCGAAGGCCGCGGCCAAGGTCGAAATCCAGATGATCACGTTTTCCACCCAGAGCAGCAACTGCATCTTGAACAACAAGCTCTGCTCTGAGGGTGACCAGATCACCGTTGAGCAGGTGCCGTTCACGGTGAAACAGATTGCCAAGGACTACGTCGTGCTCCAGAACAAGTTTGGTGAGTTCAAGCTGGTCGTACATAGCCGCGGGCTGTAGTTGGCCGCCCAAGCGCGGGAGGATCACGATGTTCCGAAAACGGACGAGTTCCGCCACCCAGAGCCAGCAGCCCAAGCTGCCGCCGGAGCCACAGGAGGATGGCAGCGAACTGCCCTCACTCTCTTCGTTTGATGACCTTGACCCCACACAACTCTGGGCGCCTCCGAAGAAATCGCAGCGCAAGACCGTGGATCAACTGCTGCTGGATCGCGGCCAGATCACCGAGGAACTGCTCGCCCAAGCTCGTCAGGTTCAGGAGAAATCGCCCGGCAAGCCGATGTCGCAGGTTCTCCTGTCCATGAACGGGGCCAGCGAGGCGCAGATCCTCTCGGCGCTGGCCGAGACCATGGAACTGCCCTTCCAGTCGCCGCTGAAAGAACAGGTGATGGTCGAGGCGTTCGAGCTGCTGCCGCTGGAGTATATCAAGAAGTACCAGATTGCTCCGATCCGCTATGAGGAGGATGTATTGCTGCTGGGCATGGTCGACCCGACCAATGTGTTCATCCTGGATGAGGTGAAACGGCGCACCCGCAAACTTCCCAAGGTCATCGTCACGACGTCGGCGGATCTGACCAGGATCATCGAACAGAACTCTGATTCGGCGGGCAACATCAAAGTCGATGAGATGATCAAGGATGTCGCCGAGGACGACATTCAGGTGATCCAGGCCGCGGCCGAGGACGTCGCCGACCTGGAGAAACTCGGCAGCGAGTCGCCCATCATCCGCTTCGTGAATTACATGATCCACGATGCGGTCAAGCAGGGCGCCAGCGACATTCACATCGAACCGAAGGAAAAAGCCCTCAAGATCCGCCTGCGCATCGACGGCGTGCTCTTTGAAGTGATGTCGCCGCCGCATTCGATGCACGCGGCCATCATTTCGCGCCTGAAGATCATGGCGAATCTGGATATCTCCGAGCGCCGGCTTCCGCAAGATGGGCGCATCCGCGCGATGATCAGCGATCGGAAGATCGACCTGCGCATGTCCACCCTTCCGTGCGTGCATGGCGAGAAATGCGTAATCCGCATTCTGGACAACAAGTCGATCCAAGTGAACCTGGAGGAGCTCGGCTTCAACCCCGAGATCCTTGCGGTATGGAAGAAGCAGATCGACGAACCGCACGGGATCATCCTGGTCACCGGTCCGACTGGCAGCGGCAAGACCACGACTCTCTATGCGTCACTGCGGCAGATGGATGCCCAGCGCATGAACATCAGCACGGTTGAAGACCCCATCGAATACAACCTGCCCTCGGTCAATCAGACGCAGGTGCATGAGCGCATCGGCATGACGTTTTCCGCCGCCCTGCGTTCCCTGCTGCGTCAGGACCCGGACGTGGTCATGCTCGGCGAGATTCGCGATGCCGAGACGGCGCGCACCGCGATCCAGGCCGCCCTGACCGGCCACCTGGTGCTCTCGACCCTGCACACGAATGATGCCCCCTCCTCGATCACGCGACTGATCAACATTGGCGTCGAGCCCTACCTGATCGCCTCGGCGGTCAACGGCGTGCTGGCCCAGCGCCTGGTCCGCCGAATCTGCAAGAATTGCCGGGAGGAATACGTGATCTCCGAAGAAACCAGGGCTTACCTTGCCGATCAGGGGTTTGAGGCAACCAAGGCCTGGCGCGGCAAAGGGTGCGACAGATGCCGCCGCACCGGTTATTCCGGCCGCCAGGGCATCTACGAGATGCTGACGATGGACGACACTCTGCGCGACCTGGTGACACAGAATCCGGATGTCACCGCATTCCGCAGGATGTGCCGCGAGCGCGGACTGGTGACGCTGCGGCAGGATGGCTTTGCCAAGGTGTTAACAGGCTTAACCACGGTTGACGAGGTCTTGCGCGTGACGGAGAGCGCATAGCCTCCTGGGCACATTTGTTTTCTCTGCATCACAGGAGCGTACGCATGGTCTCAATCGACGAGATTCTCAAGGCCGCAATCAACTCCAAGGCATCGGATGTCCACATGGTGGCCGGACTGCCGCCGCTGTTTCGCATCCACACGGTCATCACGCCAACTGACTTTCCAGTGATGACCCCTCCCACCATCGAACAGGTCGTCCGCGCGCTGGTCAGGGAGAAGCGCTTCGAGTCATTTGAAGAAGACAAGGACATGGATTTTTCCTATGAGATCAAGGGTTCGGGCCGCTTCCGCGTCAATGCCCATTTCCAGCGCGGTTCGGTTGCGATCGCCTTCCGTACCATCTATGACAGGATCCGCTCGCTGGACCAACTGCATCTTCCTGAAATCGTCAACAAACTCACCTATCTGCCACGCGGCCTGATTCTCGTGACCGGCCCGACCGGCTCGGGCAAGTCCACGACGCTGGCGGGCATGATCGACGCGATCAACCGCCGCGAGCAAGGGCACATCATCACCCTGGAAGACCCGATCGAGTATGCGTTTGAATCCAACAAGTGTGTGATCGAGCAGCGCGAGGTCGGCGGGGATGTGCCCAGTTTCGCCTCGGGTTTGCGCCATGTCCTGCGTCAGGACCCGGACACCATCTTCGTGGGCGAGATGCGCGACTTGGAAACGACGGCGGCCGCGGTAACTGCCGCCGAAACGGGACACCTGGTCTTCTCCACGCTGCACACGATCAACGCCCCGCAGACCATCGAGCGCATCATCGATATCTACCCTTCGGATGAGCAGAACCAGATCCGCTCGATGCTTGCCAACACCTTGCAGGCGGTGATCAGCCAGACCCTGTTCAAGCGCACGGACCAGCCGGGCATGATCCCGGCCATCGAGTTGATGCTGTGCACGCCTGCCGTACGCAACTGCATCCGCGAAAACCGCATCTTTGAAATCCACAATGTCATCGAGACCAGCCGCGCCCTGGGTATGCAGACGCTGGACAGTTCGATCCGCCAACTCTATGTCAACGGCTATATCAGCCGCGAAGATGCCCTGGCGCAAGCCGCGCATCCGGAGAAGCTTGAGCGAGCCCTGGTGGCGTGACGAATCGATTTGCCGCCGGGTTGGGAATGTTTTACCGAAGGTGATGTGCCATGCCGAGCTATCGTTATGAATCGAAAAATGCATCCGGGCAGGTCTCCGCGGGGGTGATCGCAGCGAACAGCCTCGCGGCGGCCTCGCAGATGATCCGCAGCCGGGGCGAGTACATCATAGCCTTGGCCCCCGCCGAGGAAGGACAGAGGAAACAGGTCCCGTTGTCGTTTTCCTTTGGTCCTGGCCTCAGGGATGTCCAGAACTTCACCGCGCAGTTGGCCGTCATGATCCGCGCCGGCATCAGTCTTCGCTCGGCGATCGAAGGAATCTCAGAGCAGACACCCAACCCGAAGTTCAAAGACATGCTCATGCAGATCCGCAAGGACATCGAGTCTGGAAGGCAGTTTTCCGATGCCCTGCTGCGTTACCCCAAGACCTTCTCGCCGTTATACATCAATATGATCAAGGCGTCGGAGCTCTCCGGCGGCTTCTCCAAGATGCTTGACCGCATCGCGATCTATCTCGATCAGCAAATCGACACGCGCAACCAGGTTCGCGGCGCCATGATCTACCCGGGCATCATCCTGTGCATGGCCATTGGCGTCACGATATTCCTACTCACCTTTGTCCTTCCGCGCTTCACCTCATTGTTCGCCGGCAAAGAGGCGCTGCTGCCGCTGCCAACCAAGATGCTCCTGGCGATGTCGGATTTCATGATCAATTACTGGTACATCGTGATTGCGCTGGTCGTCGCCTCCGCCTGGGGCATCGCCCTGATGCTCAAGACCGAGTGGGGCAAGCTCGCATTTGACAAAACCAAACTGCGCGTTCCGCTGTTCCGCAGCCTCTTTCGGGCGCTCTACATCAGCCGCTCACTGCATACCATGGGCCAGTTGATCAATGCCGGCGTACCCATGCTCGATACCCTGGCCATCACCGCTGACATCAGCGGCAACATCCTCTACAAACGCATGTGGCGGACCGTGTATGGCGCCGTCAAACAGGGCAAGAAGATCGCCGCTCCGCTGCAGCGCACCCCCCTGCTGCCCAAATCTGTCATCCAGATGATCTCCGCCGGTGAAGAATCGGGCAAGCTCGGCGAAGTGCTCGATGAGGTAAGCACGTATTACGCTCGCGAGTTGCGCGCTGTGATCAAGACCGTGACGGCCATGATCGAACCCCTCATGATCGTACTGATGGGCGCCATCGTCGGCTTCATCGCCATGGCGATCATCCTCCCGATCTTCAAGATGAGCGCTCTGGTGCAGTAAGCGAGCTCAGGCGGAGACGCTCGGGCAGAAGCAATCGTCGATCAGCCACTGGCGTTCGGGCGTGCCGTCTTAGGCTTCCTGGCGTCTTCGGCATATTGCATCTGGTACGCGTCTCGTGCTTCACGCTCACTGGGATACGGACCTTCGCGCATAGACGTCTTGGTATTCCAAAACCACCACTGTCCTTGATACTGCTGAACCGGGTCTTCTCGATCCTGATGCACAATGCTGGCCTTCGCGCGCCATGGGCTGGTCCATCCCAGGGGCGTCACGACATGATGCACCTGATGGCACTTCTGGCAGCGAACGACGAACTCTTGACCGCGTGGATGCGGTTTGGGCATGGCGAAGGCCTTGTCGCCAGGACTATGAAACAGTCGGCACCACCAGAGCTTAAGGGCACTCAAACGGACCTCCATGTTCTGAACAGGAAGCGCCCTATAGTCTACCAGACGGTGCCGTGTCCGGCCAGAGCAGCTCGGGAGGGCTCCAACCACCGAGAAAACGCCCCCCAACCCCATCACAGGTTACACAAGCCGCCGACATTCTGTTGAAATGACACCGGCCTCGGCTATAATGCGCAGTGGTCAAAGCATTATGCGAGTACCTTCTTCCCATCCATGCAGGTGTATTGTTCCCCGATCGGCCTTTACACTGATCGAGATCTGCGTGGCGGTTGTCATCGTTGGTCTTGGCGTCGCGGCCGCCGTGCAACTGATCGGAGCAACGACCAAGCAGACCTCGGCCGCTGTCAGGCTGGGCGTCGCGGCCAATCTGGCGAACAATATCTGCGAGTTGCTGGAAACAGCATCCTACCAGGATCCCCAATACCCAAACAACTGGGGACTGGAGACTGGCGAGACACTGGGTGCGTCCAACAAGAGTCTTGATGTGGACGATTTCTCTGATCCTACCAAGGCGATATGGGGCTTGGATGCCAGCCCTTCCGGGTCACCGATTGACGCCGGCTGGCAGCTGATCTCAAGTCTTACCATCAACGGAAAGACGCAGGCTGCCCTCAACCGCTATACCCAGAAGGTCATCGTAGAAAAACTGAGCAAATCCGACTTGTCAACCGTTCTGGCGAGCGGCGTGCAAGACCAGGGGGTGCGCAGGATCACGGTTGAGGTCTGGTGGCAGCCGACCACCAGTTCACCCCGCACACTGGAATACCGAACCAAATTCCTTCGTTTCCGCGAGAAGTAAGAACATGTTTTGCTGCCAATACGCCTTGCCGGCCATCAATGGGAGAAGAGCACTGCCATGAGAATACACACACATGCCCAACGTCCGCGCGGGATCGCATCGCTGCTGGCGATACTGTTCCTGGCGATCCTCGGTGCTTTCGCCGTCACCATGATGTCCATGACGATGAAGAATACGCAAATGGCGTACAGCCAGACCGGTGCCGAACGTGCCCTGATGAACGCGGAATCAGGCCTGCGTTTCATGACGTGGAAGTTCAGCACCGTTACCATGCCCTCAACGCTTATCGGCGTCATCACCGATGCGCAGGCCAAGACCCTGTGGCCCACGGTTATCACCAACATCAAGTCGGATCTGACCACGAATATGCCGACCGTGCCAAAGGACAATACCGATGCAGACGGCACGGCGAGTTCGACTACGCTGCACATCGGGCCGGTCGCATGCGGCAATGACATCAAGTTTGATGTGTACGCCAAGCCCAGCCCTGACTACCCCACAAGCTCACAAGTGATCCAGATCAAGGCCATCGGACAGTACGGATCGGGCACCAATCAGAACAAACGCGTGATGACCATGAACTGCCTGATGCAGAAGAACCTGCGCTATGGCGTGGTCGCCAAGATTCCCATCCAGCTTGGCAAGAACACCCTCGTTGAAGGCGATGTCTACTATGCGGCCGCCAACAGCAAAGGCGCTACCGTCCCTCCCGTGCTGTCTGTCAGTGATTTCCGCTATACCAGTGGAACCACCAGCGATGCCCTGACCACCAAGATCCAGACGTTCCAGACCTTTCTCGCGAACACCAGCAACTATAACGGCGTTGACAACCGGGTAAGACCTACAGACCCTGCCTGGCCCACTCTGATTGCTGCCGGCTACAGCGACTACAATGGCGATGGCTACATTGACGAGTACGACATTGCCCTGAAGTATTTTGACAGCAGCGGGGATCACAGAATCAGCCAGTCCGAGTTCTCGAGCGCCGCTCCGAATGATCCCAACCTGTTCTACGTCATTGATAAGAGTCTGGGAAAGCCCTGGGCTTCGACCGATACGCCACGTCAGGGATACGATGATGGATATGTCGATGGTCTGGATCCCTACGCCAAGGTGAAAGGAACAATCCGCATCTGGGATTCCAAGTCCGCCCTGGCCTCCCGCATTGCCCCGGCCTTCTCTGGGGGGATCCCCGATGCCATGCAGGGCGTCCTGGCTTCGGCCGATGGATACACGCCAGCCGTCCTCTATGAGCAGAACTCGACCACCGATCCCGCCGTCACGATGACCCCCTCCAGCTTTTCCATGGGTCCGTTCCTTGCCTTGGCGGGAACCAACGCGGGTTCCAACTCCACGCCCTCAGCAACACCCAGCGCGACCGTCACGACGCCATCAACCGCGCGGATGTACGCCAACACCACCGTGCCGATTTCCGGTACCAAATCGATCAACACCGGCATCCTGAAGTCCAACGCGCTGGTCACAAGTTGGACCAGCAATAGCAGCACGATTGCCTCGACATCGGGATCGGGGAGCAGTACGGTGGTACTGAAGGTCACCGAGAACGTCCCCTATGGCAGCACTTCGCCGCGCAGCACCGTAACCCGGCCTGTGGTCACGGGCATCAATTTCAAGAACTGCGTCATCCCGCGGGGAACAAACGCACTGTTTGTGAACTGCACGTTTGACGGCGTTACCTTTGTGGATGGGGCTTACAACCTGACGCAGGACACCGCTGGCTACTCCAATGGCAACAATCTTCGATTTGAAGGTTGTACCTTCACCGGACCCCTCGTCCAGGGCGATGCACTGAACACCGGCTCCTACAAAGCAGTATGTCCCACCAACTACACGGACTACACCAACTCTTGGGAGTTTACTGGAGCAACGACGATTGACCTGCGCGCGACGACCGAAGGAGGCATCGGATCCCTGGATGGCACCGTAGACAGTGCCGACCTCGCCGCCATCAAGGAACAGGCGACGATCATGGCTCCGCAGACCAACATCGAAATGGGATCCTACACCAACCCGGCCAGTGCGCAATGCAGTTTCCAGGGGATTGTGGTGGCCGGCTGCTTCGACGTGCGTGGCACGGCGAATATTGACGGCACGATCATCGTTCCAGCAACGGCAGCCGGAAACGTGACCTTGGGGTATTTCGGCGCCGATGACAACAGCACGAATCAGGGCCAGCCCGACCCCACTCTGAAGAACTCCGGATTTGGCTCCTATGGCCGCATCTACATCCGCTTTAACCCCTTCCGCACCCTGCCAGATGGCATAAATCTTGCCATGGCCATCCTGCCTGATATCTCCAGCAGGCATGAGGTGCCTCAATGAACAGCAGCCTTTCCCGCAGACGGGCAGGAGCATTCACACTCGTCGAAATGCTGCTGGCAATGGCGATCTGCGCCGTCATCATGACAGCGCTGGCTGCGGCTACCGGCGCCTCGTTCAGCAGTATCAAAGCCAATGAGTCCGCTGTGCGCCTGGCCACCCGGGGACGCAATACTGTCAACCGCATGGTCGCCCAGGTCCGTCGCGGCTCCTCGCATGCCCCTTACACCAAGACAGGCACCGCCTACAACAATTTTCTGGCCGGCGCTGCTGCGATGGATGATGTCGGCTTTTCCGTGGTTGACGATCTGGCGGATGGAACCAACGTAACCTACACATATTGGTTTGACAGCGCCAACAGCCGGATAATGATGACCCGCACGGTAGCCACCGGCACCACCACCACACCTGCAGTCTTCCTTGACGGAGTCAATGATTTCAAGGTCAGACTCTGGCCCGGCAGAAGCGCGGCTGCCACAGCATCGGGCGGCAACTATGACCTCGTGCTCTTGGCTACCGTTCTGATGGAGATCAGGAACGTAGACACGATAACCAGGAACAGCGATACCATGGTGTACTCTGGATCTGCTGTACCCCGGAAATGCGTTTGGACGGGACAGAAACTCACCTACACGGTTGGCCAGCTTCTGTCCGCCAACCACTAAGGGCTGGTACAGGTGGTGGCACCTGTGAACGGGGCGACGGACACGGTCATTGTGCTGCTGCTCGCGAGCGAATTCCCAACCGTAATGGTGACGCTTTGTGTCGAGAGCACCGGCGACGCCGTGCCGTTGCCCACTAGAGGTTGACCCAGGACGTCAAAGGCCAGAACCTTGTTGCCCGAACCCAGGCCAAGCGGTCGAAGTGAAACTCCCGCCAGACCCGTGGTGCCGGAATTGCCGAACTGGGCGACGAAGTTCCCGCCTGTCGAGGGGTCCCTGACGTAGTCTGCCGCGGCGCTGGGTGTCTGCGTATAAGCCACGGTGTATCGCTGGTTGGTAGTGTCGAAGATCGCATAAACAGTTCGCTGCTGAGTCACGGCAACGTTCTGAGCAAATGACAGATCGCTCAACAGCCTCCGTCCGGCCTCGGTCACGCGCGTCCACGCTGAATTGGAGCTTACGCCCACCGCCGTCGCAGCGATAATCGCCATGATGATGACAACGACGATTATTTCGATCAAAGTGAAGCCGCCGCGGCCGCTTGCGCGGCCGTGCCCGGCAACCTCACTATTGGACGCAGTGATCCTCATGCCACTCTTCGACCTCCCACACGACCATATCAATTATATGGCCGAGCTCGGCAGTAGGACAACGCCAAGTACGCAATTACTTACAGATGTGAGAGCTGGCTCTCCAAGCGTACTCTGCCGTAAGTATAGCGCCTCTGGGATTCGGATGCGAAACTCACGTGGCAACACGTGAACGCCAGACTGCCGCTCTGGCAGCTTCCTATCTTACCGGTCCGGATATAAGTGTTTAGTGTATATAGAGTTGCATCCACAGAGACACGGCACCAGATTTGCTTCGAGGCAGACACAACAAGGAGTCACTCCCATGCCGACACCTGCCACTCATGAGTTCAAGACCGAGCTCAAGCAACTGCTCGATATCATTGTTCACTCCCTCTATACCAAGCGAGAGATCTTTCTGCGCGAGCTGATCTCCAATGCGGCAGACGCCATCGACAAACTCCGTTTCAGCGCCCTGACGCAGCCCGACCTCGCCGCCGGCGACACCGATTATCGCATTCACCTCACGGCCGATGCCGCCGCGGGCACGCTGATGATCTCGGACAACGGCATTGGCATGACCCGCGATGAGGTCATCGAGAACCTCGGTACCATCGCCCGATCCGGCACCAGGCAGTTCATCGAGACCCTCAAGGCAGCCAACGCCACCAACCGTCCCGAATTGATCGGGCAGTTCGGCGTTGGCTTCTATGCCTCGTTCATGGCGGCCGATCGCGTTACCGTCATCACCCGTTCGGCCACCCCCGGCGCCGCTGCCGTGAAATGGGAATCCGACGGCCAGGGATCCTTCGCTGTCGAGGATGCCCAGCGCGCGGGGCGCGGCACTGACGTCATCCTCCACCTGCGCGAAGATGCCCGTGACTTCGTCCAGGAATATCGCCTCCGCCAGGTCATTCGCCAATACTCCGACTTCATCGAGCACCCGGTGCAAATGGAGGTCGAGGTCGAGCGTGATGGGAAGAAGCTGAAAGAGACGCAAACCCTCAACAGTCGCAAAGCCATCTGGCTCAAGGGCAAGAGCGAAGTAAAGCCAGAGGAATACGACGAGTTCTATCAGCAGGTCTCGCGCGATTCCGAGAAGCCCGCCAAAGTCATCCACATGGCGGCCGAGGGCGCGATGGAGTTCAAGGCCCTCATGTTCGTGCCCGCCAAACGCCCCTTCGATTTCTTCTGGCGCGAGCCCAAGGCCGGCCTGCAACTCTATGTCCGCCGGGTGCTCATCTCCCATGAATGCGAGGAACTCCTGCCCCAGTATCTCCGCTTCATAAAGGGTGTCGTCGACTCCTCCGATCTGCCGCTGAATGTTTCCCGCGAGATGCTCCAGCACAACCCGATCCTGACGCGGATCAGGAAGAACCTGGTAAACCGCATCGTCAAGTCACTTGAGGAGATGAAGACAGAAGAATCCGAGAAATACACACAGTTCTTCGGCGAGTTCGGCGTGATTCTCAAAGAAGGAATCTCGGGTGATTTTGAGAACCGCACGCGCATCGCAGATCTGCTGCTGATCGAGTCAACCCGAACCGAACCCGGCAAGTTCACCAGTCTCCCCGACTATGTGAAGGCCATGCCCGCCGATCAAAAGGAGATACTCTATCTGGTCGGTGAAACCCGCGAGCAGCTTGATGGCTCACCCTACGTGGAGGCATTCAGGGCGAAGAACCAGGAAGTGCTGCTCTTTACCGACCCGATCGACGAATTCCTGATCGATTCACTGGGCGAATATCAGGGAAAGCACCTCAAGGCGATCGACCGTGGCCAGGTAGACAGCGACAGCTCGGATGAAAAGATCAAGACCAGGACTACCGAACTCAAGTCACTGCTTGAGTTGATCAAGGCGAAACTCTCCGGCCTGAAGGAGGTGCGTTATACGTCGCGCCTCAAAGACTCGGCCGCATGCCTGGTGGCCGACGAGCATGGGATGTCCGCCCACATGGAACGGCTGATGAAACGCGTCGGCAAGAGCGAGGAGGGCCAATCCGCCCCACGAATACTGGAATTGAATCCCGATCATGCACTGGTGCAGGCGATGGAGAAGCTCTACCAGAAGAACCCAACCGACGACCGTGTGCAGGAGATCGCCGCTGTTCTGCACGACCAGGCTGTCATCGCCGAAGGATCGCGTGTCTCCGACCCGGCCGCCTTCGCCAGGCGTGTAAACGCTCTTCTGGTAAACGGAATTGGAGCGTAAAGATACGCGGGACTGCGAACAGATCTATCGCTCGCCGACCCCGGCCGCCAGGTGCATCAGCGACTCTTCGGTCGCCGCTGCGCCATCTACGATTCCCATGAGCTGACCTTCGCGCATCACCGCGATGCGATGGCACATCCCCAGCAGTTCGTTAAATTCCGATGAGATCATCAGGCAACCCATGCCGCTGTCGGTCAGGCTCTTGATGAGCCGGTAGATCTCTTCCTTGGCCCCGATGTCCACACCTCGCGTGGGCTCATCAAGGATCAGGATTCGCGGGTTCGTCTCGAGCCACTTGGCAAGCGCCACCTTCTGCTGATTGCCGCCGGAGAGCCTCTGCACGGGATCTCTAATGTCAGCCACCTTGATCCCAAGCTTCTTCACATATTGCCGGGCGACGTCATTCTGTTTGCTGGCAAGCAGCAGTCCACGACTGTAGCGTCGGAGCGATACCATCACGACGTTTTCGGTGATGCTCATGTCCAGCGTCAAGCCCGTAGCTTTGCGATCTTCCGAGAGATACGCGATCCCCGCCCGAACCGCATCGGCCGGACGGGCGCCGCGCAGACGACTCCCCGCAACCTCGACACATCCGCCGCCACGTCTGCGCAACCCGGCAATCGCCTCAGCCAGTTCGGTGCGGCCGGCCCCAACCAGACCGGCCAGTCCCACGATCTCCCCCTCGCGCACATCCAGGCTCACTCCGCGCACCCGTTGGTCGCTGGAAACATCGCTGACCCGCAGCAACAGACGATCGGATGGAGTTCCCCGTGGCGGGAAGTGGTCCGCCAGCGGCCTGCCCACCATCATACTGGCGAGTCTCTTTTCATTGGCCGAGCCCACCTCATCGGGCGGGAGTGTACGCACCACCTTGCCATCGCGCATCACCGTGATCCGGTCGCAGATGCGCAGCACCTCACGCAAAATGTGGGAAATGTAAATGATCGTGACGCCTTGGGATCGAAGCTGGCTGATCAGGCCAAACAACGATTCGGTTTCGCGAGCTGTCAGTACCGCGGTCGGCTCGTCCATGATCAGCACCGACGCACTACACGAGATCGCCTTGGCAATCTCCACGAGTTGTTTCTCGGCCACCGAGAGATCGCGAACCGGCTGGTCTGGGTCGATGTTGGCATTCAGACGCGCAAGCAGCTCACGAGCTTCCTTGCGCAATTCCGAAAGGCGCACAAAACCAAACTGGCTGCGTTCGCGCCCAAGGAAGATGTTCTCCACCACCGAAAGTTCATCCACCAAGTTGAACTCCTGGTGGATCATCGCGATCCCGCCGCGCTGGCTCTGCGCCACACTGCGCCAGCGCACCGCCTTGCCCCGAAACACCACCGCGCCAGAGGTCGGCGGATAGACCCCGGCAAGAATCTTCACCAAGGTGCTTTTACCCGCCCCATTCTCCCCGATCAGACCGTGAACCTCGCCCGACTCAAGCTTCAGGCTCACATCGCTCAGAGCCTGGACCCCCGGAAACTCCTTGCGCAGGTCGCGGATATCCAGGATCACATCGCTCATCTGCTGATTCGCCCCCCGCGGCCCCCCGTTTTCTTCGTACTCTCCACGTCTTTTACCGCATCGGTAGCCTTGGAAGCCTTCTTGCCCGCCCCGCTCTTCACGCCATCCGGATCTTGGTCGCCCAGATCACGAAGACACTGGCGCATATGCTCAGGCAGCGGCAATTCAAACTCCATCCGCTTGCCCGTACGCGGGTGATCGAAGCACAGTCGCTTGGCAACCAGCATCAGCGTTGCACCGCGCTTGGTATGCGGATGGTACAGAACATCGCCCAGAATCGGATGGTTGATCCCCGCCAGATGAACGCGAATCTGGTGCTTGCGTCCCGTTTCCAGTTTCACCCGCACCAGAGCCGTCTTCTTCGTGACACTGTACGTCTGGTAGTGCGAGATCGCCCTCTCGCCCCGGCCATGCTGCCGAGTCTTGTGGACGGTCCCATCCTTCCACTCATCGATGTAGTAGTCGATCGTGCCCTCGGCGGGATTGGGCGTACCGCTGACAATCGCCATGTAGATGCGTTCCACCGTATGGCGAAAGAACTGTTTCTTGAGCGATTGATACGCGTCATCGCACTTCGAGAAGACCAGCAGCCCCGAGGCATCGCGATCCAGACGATGGATGATTCCCATTGGCTTGCGCCAGCCCTGCTGAACCGCCCTCGCCTGGATGATCCGCCAGAGCGTTGGCCGCTCATCGCGCGGACCCGAAGAGGTGAGCATTCCCGGTGGCTTGCTCACCACCAGGATATCGTCGTCCTCGTGAATGATCAGATCTCGGATCGGATCGGTTTGGCTTGCTCGAACCATGAAGTCCTGACTCTCATCGAATCGATCCGTAACCAGTGCCTCTGTTGCACCTGCCGCTGCTACCGTCGCTTCTTCTTGTTCCGGTCCTTCTTCTCCATGAAGGTCGATTTCCTGCCCTTCAGGCCAAAGCTTCCAGCCAGGTTCACCAGCCCGCCACTCATCAGTTGACTCATCACGCTCATCTTGCGCGCCATGTTCAGGCTGCCAAACGACTGCATTAAGTCGCGACTCGTCTCAAACTGCTTGATGAACTGAGACACATCCTGCGTCTGCACTCCAGCGCCGGTTGCGATCCGCCGCCGGCGCGGGCCGTCGAGCATATCGGGATCCTTGCGCTCCTTCTTGGACATGGAGTTGTAGATAGCCCGCATGCGGACCACCTGCTTGTCCATATCGCTCTCTTTGATGTTCAGATCGCGTGTAAACCCATCCATGCCCGGCAGCATGTTCATCACCCGGCCGACACTGCCCAGTTTGCTCACCTGCGCCATCTGGTCCATGAAATCGTCAAGGCTGAGCTGCCCCTTGAGCATCTTCTCATTGATCTTTGCCGTCTTCGCGGCATCGAACTTCTGCATCGCATCGTTGACCAGGCCAACGACGTCGCCCATCCCCAGGATGCGCTGGGCCATACCTTCGGGGCGAAACTCTTCCAGCCCCTCCACCTTCTCGCCCACACCGATGAATTTCACCGGCTTGCCCGTGACATATTTTGCCGAAAGCAGCGCGCCGCCGCGCGTATCCGAGTCAAACTTCGTCAGGATCAGACCATCGAGTTCAAGCTGGTCATTAAAGGCCTTGGCCGAATTCACGGCATCCTGACCGCTCATGGCATCGAGCACGAGAAATATCTGGTGCACGCCAATCTGCGTGTTAATGTCGCGCAGTTCGGTCATCAGGTCTTCGTCGATATGCAGTCGCCCGGCCGTGTCGATAATGACCACGTCATGGCCATGCAGCTTTGCGTCAGCGACCGCCGCCCGGCAAACGGCAACCGCCGCCCCGCGCGGAACCTGGCCATGTTCGGCCACCCTCGCCTCGTCAATATAGACCGGAACACCCACCTGTTCACCGAGCACGCGCAACTGCTCGACGGCCGCCGGCCGCTGCAGATCCGCCGCCACCATCAGCGGGTGAAGCCCCTTGGCATCCAGATAGCGGGCAAGCTTGCCGCAAGTCGTGGTTTTGCCGGCGCCCTGCAGGCCGCACATCATGATGACCGTGGGACCTGGCGTTACCGTCATGATCGACGTATCCACTGGCCCCATCAGCTTCACCAGCTCATCGTAAACCGATTTGATGAAGAGCTGGCCGGGCTGGAGGCTGCTGATGACCTCTTGCCCCATGGCGTTGGCCTGGACGGTATCGCAGAATTCCTTGACCACCTGAAAGTTAACATCCGCTTCAAGCAGTGCCGTGCGCACGTTGGCGACAGCCTCGCGGATGTTCTCTTCAGAAATGATCCCGCGGCCGGAGATTTTGCGGAAGACGTCATTGAGTCGGTCTGTCAGGGCAGTAAACATAGGTATGGGATTATCTGCGCGATACGCCCTCTAGTCCACCCGGCATCGCACACGCAACGGCGCACACGTACCGGCAACGGCAGACCTCGCTCCCGGTGCCCCTAGGCCCTGCCGCATCCAGATCAGCAAGCGTTCCACGCACCCGTGGTACATACAGGGGCATTCAACGAGCCGCCCCGCCGCGGCGGGCGGGTTTTGCTGTCACACGTAGCCCTCGCCGCCGCCATGCCTCCGTTCCGCGCAATCAGTAGGCCACCCGCCCCGGGTGGCTCCTCAAACCATCAAGCCGCGGACCTGGTGGAAAGATTTTCTCTTGTATCCTGGCACCTCTGCATGCAACAATGACTGGGATTGCCCATTCTAGACGGTTTCGTGGTGCACGCTCAGGGGCTGGCGTTGCAGGAGGCAATGAATATGCCCGCGTCTCGCATCCTACTTTGTGCTGTGCTCGTTCTGATCCTCATGAGCGGCTGCTCAGGCACCTCGCGGCGTTCGCGGGATACCGATGGGAAGGTAGACCGCTATCTCGCCCTCTGGCGAAGCAAGAGCGGAGCGGATCAGGAGACCGCCATACGATGGTTTGCCACCAAGTACATCCGCAAGGGAATGCCCCGTAGTCAGCTTGACGCTCTCTTGGGGCTGCCAGGTGGCGGATTACCCGTCGACGAGTATGTCCCTCCCTATGGTCCCAAGATCGGCCGTGGCCCGGGTTTCGGTATTGGTGTCGTGTGCATGCCGACGGGCGACGGGGAGGTCGTGGACCGTGCGTGGATTCTGGATGGAGTGCCGCGTCTGCCTGGAGAGATCCGACCGCAAGACCTTCCGCCTGATCCGGACATGATTGGGTACGAATGATCGCAACGCGGAACTCCAAAACCCAACCAAAGGTGCATCATGCGCGTCCTCATCGCCGACAACTTCGAGCAATCAGGCAAAGACGGCCTTCGCGCCATCGGCTGCAACGTCCTCTTTGAGCCGAAGCTCAAGGACCAGGTCCTCGTCGACGCGATCCACTCTCTCCACCCGGAAGTGCTGATCGTGCGCTCGACCCAGGTCACCGAGCCCATGCTCGATGCCAGCTCGCTCAAGCTGATCGTCCGCGCGGGCGCTGGCTACAACACCATCGACGTGGCGGCCGCGTCCAAACGCGGCATCTTCGTCTCCAACTGCCCGGGCAAAAACTCCATCGCCGTCGCCGAACTGGCGTTTGCCCTGATCCTCGCCCTCGACCGCCGCATCGCCGACAACGTCATCGCCCTGCGCGCAGGCCAATGGAACAAAGCCGAATTCTCCAAGGCCCGCGGCCTCTTCGGACGCACCCTCGGCCTGATCGGCATCGGCCAGATCGGCCGCGAGATGATCCCGCGCGCCAAAGCCTTCGGCATGCCCGTCATCGCTCAGAGCCGCAGCCTCGACGCCGCGAAGACCAAAGAGCTCGGCATCGAAATGAAATCCACCCCCGCCGAAGTCGCCGCCGCGGCCGACATCGTCAGCGTCCACGTTGCCCTCACCAAAGAAACCCGCAACCTGATCAACGCCGACTTCTTCGCCGCCATGCGCCCGGGTGCATACTTCATCAACACCTCCCGCGGTGAGGTGGTGGACCAATCCGCCCTCTCCGCCGCCATCCGCGCCAAGTCGATCCGCGTCGGCCTGGACGTCTTCGCCGATGAGCCCGCCACCGGATCCGGGCCATTCACCGACCCATTCGCATCCGAGCCGAACCTCTACGGCACCCACCACATCGGTGCCTCCACCGAACAGGCCCAGGAAGCCATCGCCGCCGAGACCGTTCGCATCGTCCGCAGCTTCAAAGAGACCGGCCACGTCCCCAACGCCGTCAACATCGCCGGGCGCACCCCCGCCACCTGTATCCTGGTCGTCCGTCACCGCGACCGCCCCGGCGTCCTCGCGGCCGTCCTCGATGCCATCAGCGAAGCGCGGATCAACGTCCAGGAGATGGAAAACACCATCTTCGCCGGCGCCGAGGCCGCCGTAGCCCAAATCCACCTCGAATCCGCCCCCACCCCCGACTCCCTGCAAGCGCTGCAGCGCGCCAACCCCGACATCCTGGACCTAAGCCTGATCACCCTGGCCCAATGAGGTACAGGTTCAGGACATAGGTAACACATATGGTTCAGGACGAGCTACCGCTACTATGCCGCCATGGCAGCTTTCGCCCGCTTGACGATCGCCTGATCCGGCTCCGGCGCAGACCGCAGTTGCCACTGAACTTCCAGATTCATCCAGACTTCCGGACCAGTGCCAAGGGCAGCGCCCAATTCCTTGGCAGTCTGGGCGGTTATGGCTTTCCTGGCGTTGATGATCTGATTAACCATCTGCAACGGCCGGCCGATAATCCGTGCCAGATCGCCCTGGCTCCAGCCACGCGACTCCAATTCCTCGCGGATGAAATCGCCAGGCGGAAATACCTCCGCAGTCGTACGAATGTGCTTGATCGCGATTCTCCGGCTAATGATAGTCCTCAATGCTGATCACCACGACCCTCCGCTCTGCTGCTCTCTCGATCTGCAGAATCAGTCTCCACGGATCATTGAGCCGCATGGATCGTTCCAGGAGAAGCAGAGGCAGCAGAGAACTCCGTCCGTTTCTTAAGCCCAGCAGGGCGCAAGTGCATAGCCCAAGGCAAGGCGTACCCGCCGCGGCCCTGGGTATCGTCGCCACAAAAACAAAGAGCCCTGCTAAGGGCGCGACATTGGTCGAAAGATCCGAGACACGGCCCAATCAACACCACCATTCGCAACGCACCGCCTCATACGGCCTTGGCTTCGCGGCCAGCCGCACGACCGACTTGCGAATCCATGGTACCCCCGGGCCGGTCCGGGGAAGTGTTCGGTTATGCACCCGGCCGCGCTGGCCGCTTCTTCAGAACGGAGCGAGCGGACAATCTGCCGAGAACGATCCCGAGCAGTGCACCGACCCAGTTGGTCGTCCAATACTCGGCCTCGAACACAGTGACCGGATGATCGGGCACCGGCGGAAGGTGCGGCATCAGAAACCACCCACCGAGGAAGAACGCGAACACAAAGACGACGATGAAGGACACGACCGCTTTTGCCATACAAGCCCCTGAGGGTGCATAACGTAAATGCATTCAGCGGCCGGCCGGGCACCGAGCCGCGTTGGATCCACAAGGACCGTTCTGCCCGCCCGGTGCGTTGCAGTGCGTGATTATTCGGCAGGCCGGGCGACCGGGACGTCTACCTTCTCTGCGGGGTCGAAATGGTGCAGGAGGAGGTAGTCATCCCAACCGCGCTCGCCTTGACACGTGACGATGCACGACGCGCGTGCCGCCCGTCCGACGGTCGGCGAATCGAACACGGTCTTAATCCTCGAAAACGCGACCTCCGGTGACGGGACATCGAACATAATGTTCTCGTAGCGGCCGTCATCCTCGCCGACGACGATCTCTGCATCGGGAAGCGCGGTGCGAAACGCTTGACGAACGCGGGATTCATCGGCGGTCGCACGATCGGGCTGAAATTGCACGCAGACGGTCCGCACGTCGAGTTGCTCCTGCCAAATAACGTTATGACATTCACTGGCCAGCCCGGTGCCAACCGGCCTCTTTGTCGGCCGCACGACCGGCCCGCGAATACATCATACCATCCAGAGCGCGGATAAGGGGCCTGGATTCGTAGACCGTCACGCAACGCGTGCCCTCCCTCTTCATCGCGCTCGTGGCGGCGTAAGCGGTACACCGCGGGCGTGAGACATCTTCTTCTCGGCCCCATCGCTTGTCGGCTGCACGACCGGCGCACGAATACATCATACCACCCCGCGAACGGTCCGCCGCATTGGCGGGTTATCCGGCGGCCGGTGGTGGAGCAATCCAAAAGCAACGCGCCGCCTTTGCCGACTCGAACGGCTACCTGGCCGTTGGCCACGAGCTGACGTTGAGCCGCGGGTTATGCCCGTACTCGCCAGCCGGTCACATCGACACCAAACTCTTTGACGACGTTCCGCTTTGCGTACTCTCGCGTCTCATTGAACTGGTAGGTCACGTATTCCCAAGTGTCGGTGCAAAAGAGCGTGTAGTACCCATCCACGCCGTCTGCCTCGCAAAGCGCAACGTTCTTCACGGGTTTGAGCGGCGGGCGCCCGTCCGACGGCGCCACATAACCTAAAGGCAACCGTGATTCGGCGAGCGCTCCGGTTTCGATGACCCGGAAGTCGTCAATGCGTACCGGAATTGGTGCCTCAGGTGCGGGCATAACGTGTTGCCATTCACTGGCCGGCGGCCGGCCGCACGACCGGCTCACGAATACATCATACCATCCAGCGGCGGGTCATGCCCCGCCAGAGTGCTGCGAGCGTCTGTCGAGTCGCCGCGGCAGCCGTTCGGCCTTCGCGACGATGTCGGCTAGCCGATCCGGGGACATCCGGCTAAGGTCAGACAGTTGCAGCCACTCTCGGGCCAGCCATAGCGCCAAGGTGTCGTTCGCGGTCTCGTAACTGAGGTGCCCACAGCCCCGCCGCTCCTTACGCCATTGCCGGATCAACTGCTCCAGCCGCCAAAGGTCATCGATAGTATCGACCGTGTACCCGGCGTGCAGGGCGATGGCTTCCTCATGGGCACGCTTCCGCGCTCTCTCGCTCGCCGCCTTGGCAACTGCCTTGTCATTTTCCGACCAGCCGTCACTCATAAGTATCCCGACGCATGCAGAGGCATAACGATTGGACGTTCAATCAATGGCCGGCACCGCGCCAACCGACTCCCAGTCTACCAGAACGCTCTTCGCGGGGCCGGTCCATTGCAGCCTTTGGTTATGCCACCGCCGGCCCGCCTCAATCCCAGAGCGGCGGCGGTGGTGGCGACGGATGATCGCTCGGCGGGAAACGACGTTCAACAATGAGCCAATAACATGCAAACAGATACTTCGTGTACAAGCGATTGAGCGTGGGAGACAAACTCGCTACCGCGTCTAGCGGCCAAAACGCCCTGCTGAAGGACTGCGCACGCCACCGTGACGGAAATAGGTAGATACACGCGAAACACACCCCGTCCGCGGCAAGATACAGGCCCAGAAATAGGATCAAGAATGCGACGATCCACATGGCTGCATAACCTTTGATCAATCTGACCGGCCGCGCAAGATGACCCGCGGCCGGATTACCGGCAGTATACGCCGCAAGCTCAGCCGACCCAAAGGGTTTCGCATACACGACCCCGCGGCGCAATGGGACGAAATGCCGGTTCGGAACCGTTCATCTGCGGCATCCGATCCTGTCTACGTGATCTATGTACTCTTTGTGGCTACATCTCTTCGCGCCTTCGTGCCTTCGCGTGAGAAGAGGTGTGTTCCGCGCCTGTTGGTCGCTCTGCTCCCCGGCTTCTGGCGGCCTACTTTCGGCCGCCCCCGCTTCCACCACGAATACGTGGAGCGCTTGCTGACGCTGGAGCGCACGTCCGTGCTACGCGCCCGCGCGGCGATCGCCGTTTTGGCCTAAGTCGCGTCCCGCGACGGCTTTGGGCCGCCTTTCGGCGGGTGGGGTTGGGAGGTGCCAATCTGGCATTCGTCATTCTGATCTTCCGTATGCTCCGCTACCTCCGCTACCTCGGTGTTCAGAATCTGTCCTTCAGTTCGGCCATCGTTTCCGTGTCGTCTGCATCTTCCGTGGTCAGCTTCTTCTTTGCGGTCTCTGCGCTCTATGTGGCTGATCCTCTCCGTATGGGCGTATCCGTGGTTATTTCTTGCCCTCAAGAATTCTTCATGTTTTCTTGAGGCCTCATTTTTCCGCTCTTTCCGAACAAAAACCACCCGTACGACCCCTCATTATGGGGGAGCTGTTTTTTCACCCCTGCCGGCCGCGCCCCGGCCAGAGTTTATCCCGATCACATCGGGGCTATTTGACAATCGAATACGACCTCTCCCGCCTGCCAGGTGGCCAATGCCACCTCAATGATGCGCAGCGATCTTGAGCACCTTCCCACATCGGTTATTCACCTCACCGAGACCAGAAGATTGCGCACGCGAACCTGAGCACCTTCGCCTCCGCATCAGTGTTCATCAGTGGCTAACTTCTCTTCTCGTGTTTCATCCGCGGACTGAGTTATCCACAATCGCCTCGAACCTGCGCACCTCCTCGCCCGACTATCATCTAACCTATTACTCCCACAGCACTTGGAGCACAGGGGATCCCCCCGCCGAGAACCTGCGCACCTGCTACTTATCCACACCCGACCCCTTTTTCATCCGTTCCCCTCTCCGCGTCCCCGTGTCTCCGCGTCCTCGCGTCTCCGCTCTTACCGCTGCTGCATCACGACCAGCACCATCCCCAGCACCGCCAGCAGGATGGATATCACCAGAATCGCGATCTTCATCGCACTATACGGCCGTTCGCCCTGCACCTCGCCCGTCCGGGCGTTCACCAGAAAGCGATAGGTCTTTCCCCGGTACAGGTACGCACACAGCCACACCGGCAGAAGAAGATGCTTGTAGGTGATATCGAAGTATTGGACGCTCAGAGAGCCAATCCGCTGATGGTCGCCACCAATGTCGCTGCACACCGTCTGCTCAATCGTCGGCCGCATCATCTGGCACGCTGTGCCAAACCCCTGCTCCAAATCGACGCCATAGCTTTCGCAAACGAAACCGCTGATAAACTCATCCTGATAAGCCACCAGGCTCTTGAGATCCCAAGGCTCCAGTTTCTCGGCCAGTTCCTTCGGCAACGATGCCGTCGCCAGCACCAGCAGATCGTCAAAGGCATTGGATACCCGCCCGGAAACGCTATGCCAGCGCGTCTTGCGCACCTGCCTGGTCTTCTGCACCTGCCGACTCTTGGTCACCATCCGGCCATTCTGGGTTTCCGTGTATGTCTCCGTATCCCAGTATGTCTCCGTCTCCCAATAGTCATCGCCCCGTTCCCCGGTGTAGTCGCTACTAGTGCGGCTGTCATAGGTCCATGCCGGAATGTAGATCCCACGCAGACGCACCCCACCCGCTTCCGTCCGGATCGCACTCGGGGCAAACCAAAGTGTGCTCATCCACTGCTGGAACAGACCCTTGGCCTGGTTCTCGCCTACCGCAAACGGCAGCAGGCTGTGTGGCTTGATGAGTCTCCGGCTCGACTGCTGAGCGACCAGCGGCGTGCCGCAAAATGCACAGCGGTCGGCCGTCACTCCCGGTTGCATCGCCGACTCAGCGCCACAGGATGCGCACTTCACCGTGATGACATCGACCGTGTCAGCGCCCGTGTGTACCCGTTGCAGCTCGGCCAGGTAGTCCAGTTCTTCCACGCCCTCTTGTTTCAACGCGATCTCATTCACCATCCCGCAGTGCTGGCACGTCAGCGTCGTTGTTCCGGGTGCATAGACCAGATCCGCCCCGCAACCTTTGCAGGGAAACTCGCAATGGGTTGGCGGCTGTGTCACTGTCTCCATGACAGGCGGTATCACTTGGATGAAGGTATCGGCGGCGGCACCTGGCCAAACAGTGTTGCCAGTTCCTGCACGCTTTCGGCGGCCGTCCACTGTGCCATGCCCGTGCGCCATACCAGCGTCTGCCGGGTGATCTGGCCATTGCCAATGCGCTGCTGAATCGCCGCCACATCAAACGGGCCAGTCTGCTGGCCATTGGCCGCCACGAAGAACGCAGCCTGCTGCGGGATCGGCGGAGGAGGAGGGGGCGACTGGCTATTCATCTGCCCCATCGCCCCGGCCATCTGTCCCGCCATCGCCATTCCCGCGCCCAGCCCAGCGCCCACTCCGGCGACGCCGCCCTGGTTCTTCGCCGCATCGCCAATCGCCTGAGCCGTCTGGTACTGCGTGAAGGCGCCCATGTTGCCGATCACGCCCATGCTGGTGCGTTTATCAATAGCGCCCTCAACCTCCGGCGGCAACGAGATGTTCTCGATCGCCAGCAGCGCCACCTCGATCCCCATCGGATCGAAATCGGCCTGGATGCGCCCGCGCAACTGGTCGCCAATCTCGGTGTACTTGGCGGCCAGATCCAGCACCGGAATCTTCGCCTGGGCAACCGCATCAGCAAATCGTGCCACCAGCAGATCGCGCAACTGATCGCCGATCTCTTCAACCGTGAAGTGCTGATCGGTTCCCACAATCTGGCGGATGAACTTCGCGACATCCTTCACGCGGATGGCGAAAGTGCCAAACGCCCGCACCCGCACCATGCCAAACTCCGCATCGCGCATCATGATTGGGTTCTTGGTCCCCCACTTCCGATCGGTGAACATGCGTGTATTGACAAAGTATGCCTCAGCCTTGAACGGCGAGTTGAACCCATACTTCCAGCCTCTTAAGGTCGTCAGTATCGGCATGTTCTGCGTGGTGAGCGTATAGGTGCCAGGTACATAGACATCCGCCAGGCGACCTTCATTCACAAACGCCGCCGCCTGCCCTTCGCGGACGACCAGCTTCGCCCCATACTTGATCTCGTTCTGGTAACGAGGAAACCGCCAGACCATCGTGTCGCGGCTGTCGTCGGTCCACTCGATGATGTCGATCAGTTCGTTGATCAGCTTGTCCCAGAGACCCATTGTCCATCTCCTTTTCAATTGGCTCTTATACTCTACCACAGACTCGCCGCGATGCTGAGTAGAACTTACAGCGATCTCTGGAATCGCCCTCATTGCACTCATCGTTGCATTCATCGCCGGCAGAACTAACCTATCCACCATGTTCACCGGAATCGTCGAGAAGCATGTGCCCGTTTTTGAGATCATCTCCAAGCCCATGGCATGGCGGATCTGGATCGCCAATACCTGGACTGACCTGGGACACGGCGAGTCGATCGCTGTGAATGGATGCTGTCTGACCATTGCCGAGTTAAGGTCGGATCGAATCGGGTTTGATGTAATCAAGGAGACGCTGGACAAGACCAACCTGGGCCAGCTCAGGAGTGGCGACGACGTCAATGTCGAGCGAGCCCTGCGCGTCGGCGACCGCCTGGACGGCCACTTCGTCCAAGGCCATGTCGATGGCACCGGCAAACTCGTCAGCGTCGTCAAGAGCAAGGATGAGGTCCGCCTCACGGTGCAGCCACCGCCCGAGTTGCGGAAGTATCTCGTTCACAAGGGCTCGGTGGCAATCGACGGTGTCTCGCTCACTATCGCGGCGGTGAAGGGTGACACGTTTGAAGTCGCCCTGATTCCCACGACATTGGAGCTGACCACCATCGGCGACCGCCCCATCGGCTGGCCATTCAACCTTGAAGCAGACATCGTCTCGAAGCACATCGTCGCCTGGCTGGAAGCGCGGGATGTGAAATAAAACACCGCGACCGGCGGGACATCTTGTCCCGCCGGTCGCGTTCTTTGCCATCCTGGCAGCACATCGCTCCATCATCAGCCCCAGGTGTGCTCATCTCGTTCTATCAGCACACCCCAAGCCAAAGACTTCAGCTCATGTACCTTTTTTACGAGCAACCCATCGAGTTGCCGCAGTTCAGACACTTGTAGCAGGTGCCACTGCGAACCGTGATCGAACCGCAAACATCGCATGCCGGGGCATCGGCCTGCAGTTGCGTGCCCTGTTGCGTCAGCGGATCGGAAGAGACGACCAGCTTCAGATCGCCCGCAGCCTTTCCGGCAAGACGTCCGCCCACCTGAGCGGTTGCGGCCTTTCGCATCTCGCCTTCGGTGTATGCAAACGTCTGGGGCGAATCATGTTTCGCCGACCCGCCGTTACCGTTGCCTCCCGCTGCTAAAGACCCCTCCGATTCATCCTTGTGTTCCGACGAATCGGGCCTCTTGTCTCGCTTCGGGGCATGCATAGCACGATAGCCCGGGATGAACTCCATCGCCAGCCAGCGGAAGATGTAGTCGGTCAGGCTCTTGGCAAACGGGATCTCCTTATTGCGCGTCATGCCGCTGGGCTCGAAGCGCACATGCTCGAATTTCCGCACCAGCGACTCGACGGGCACACCATACTGCAGCGACACACTGACCAGGGTCGCGATCGTGTCCATCAGGCCACCGATCGTAGAACCTTCCTTGGCCATCGTGATGAAGACCTCGCCAGGTGTCCCATCTTCATACAGGCCAACCGTCACGTAGCCTTCATGTCCGGCAACATCGAACTTGTGTGTGATCGCGTTGCGCGTATCGGGCAGGCGCCGCCGTAGCGGCCGTTCCACGATGCGTTCGATCACCCGTTCGACTACGTTCGCCGGCGCTGGAGCGAGATTGTCGCTCTTGATCTCCGTATCAGTCATAGCATCTCCCATTTTCTTGACGGCCTTGGCCACATCCTTGGCCAGCTCTTCCTTGGCTGCCGCCACGTTTTCCTCATCGTCCTCTTCGCTCTTGTCCGCTTCGTCATCGCTCTTCACATTCAGCGGCTGCGAGAGCTTGGAGCCATCGCGGTACAGTGCGGTCGCCTTGAGCCCCAGCTTCCAGGAAAGCTGGTAGCTGTTCTTGATGTCTTCCACGGTTGCATTACTGGGCAAGTTGATCGTCTTGGAAATCGCGCCCGAGATGAACGGCTGCGCTGCCGCCATCATCCGGATGTGACCTTCAACCGGGATATACTGCTTACCATGCTTACCGCAGCGGCTGGCGCACTCGAACACCTGGTAGTGCTCTATCCTCAGGTGCGGAGCGCCTTCCACCGTGCCGCGACCACAGACGATATCGTTGGCCTCGCTGATCTGCTTCGCCGAGAAGCCCAATCTGCGAAGCAAACTGAATCCAGGTGCGTGCCACTCGGCGTCGCTGATACCCAAACGCTTCATCGCATCAGCGCCCAGCGACCATGCTGTGAATGCAAAGCCCAGTTCAAAGACACCGGGAAGCGCATCTTCGGCCTTGGCAATCTCGTCATTTGTCAGGCCCGCCGCCCGCAACGACTGCCGATTCACAAATGGCGAATCGGTCAGCGACAGCGTTCCCATCACATACGCCATCATCTGATTGATCTGCTCGGGTGAGTAGCCCAGATTCACCAGAGCCGGCCGAAGCGACTGGTTGGCGATCTTGAAATAGCCGCCGCCAGCCAGCTTCTTGAACTTCACCAGGGCAAAGTCGGGTTCAACGCCTGTGGTATCGCAATCCATCAGCAGGCCGATGGTGCCCGTGGGGGCGATGACCGTGGTCTGGGCGTTGCGATAACCGTACTTCTCACCCATCGCCAGTGCCCGATCCCAGCAGTCCTGGGCGGACGCCAGCAGATCACTCGATGCCAGAGAATCTGCATCAGCGAACTGGGAAAGGTCGATCCCAACCGGTTTGATCTCCAGGACCTCATAGTCGCCGCTCTGCTTGCGCGAACTGGCATCGCCGGTCACATCGTATGCAGCCCGGCGATGGTTGCGGATCACTCGCAGCATCTCGGCCTTGTTCTTTTCATAGCCGGCGAATGCACCGAGTTCTTTCGCCATCTCCGCGCTGGTGGCATAGCTCTCGCCCGTCAGCACAGCGGTCAGGGCAGCACAGATCGCGCGGCCCTTTTCGCTGTTGTAAGGAATGCCAGCCTGCATCAGCATGGCGCCCAGGTTTGCGTAGCCCAGGCCCAGTGTGCGGTACTCATAGGAAAGCCGCGCGATCTCTTCCGATGGGAAACTCGCCATCAGCACCGAGATCTCCAGCACGATCGTCCACAGACGGATGCCGTGCTTGTATCCCTCGATATCGAACGTGCGGCTCTCCATATCGAAGAAACGCAGCACATTCAGCGATGCCAGATTGCACGCCGTGTCATCGAGGAACATGTATTCCGAGCAGTTGTGAACCGAGATGCCATTGGCAATGAACGAGTTGGTGACCGGCTCGGTCAGGTCAAACACCTGCCGCTGGCCGACAGAGGTCACACCGGCGACGCGTTCCCAGTGCCCAGCCCCGGCCTGCACCGGCCGGGCCATCTGGGCGGCAGTCTGCAGATGCTTCCAGAGATCGCCCGGCAGCACGCCAATATGCACGGTGAATGCCTGCAGGCTCGATTCGTGAACGCGCAGGGCGTGACTCGAAAGTCCCGGCCGAACGCTGGAGCGGATACCAAACCCAAGCAGCAGCGTTTGCACATCTGACAACAGTTCCAGGCTCAGAGAGCGAATCTCCATGCTGCCGTTGACGATGTTGCCATCGGCCGAGAACAGCCCGCGAAGCATATGTTTCTGTGCCGCCAGACCTGCTGTAAAGGCCTCATCCGCCAGCGTGCGTTGAGATGCCGTGCCGCGAATATAGGCGCGCAGCCGGCTGATCAGTCGCCGATTCGTCAGCGTTTCCGTCGCGGTGCTTCCCGCGCCCGGATCGCCCAGCAATGCATAATCGACATAGTCGTCGTCGTAGTGCTTATCGCCCCACTGCTCGTGAACATACGCGCTAAAATGATCGGTGAGCGTCTCGCCGACCAGGCAGCGGTCGAGGTTCAGTGCCGTCAGATCGTCGTTGCTCTCTGAAGCGTAGAGGCCCAGGAGTTGGAAGAACTGCGGATCGACCGGCTCGCCGACCTCGCGGAAAATGGCCGGCTGACTCGGCAGGCGAACCTCATCCTCAACGGTCAGATCCTTCGTCATGACCCAGCCGCGCGTGCGCGTCCAGACCTTGTGGTTGGCCGTCAGCTTCAGGCTGTAGCCCCCTTCCGTGCACAGTTCGAACACTTCGCGCGTGCCGGTGGGGAATGCACCATCGGTGACGTGAATTGCCTGGCCGTCCAGGTTCGTCATCACTCGTGCCGGCAGATGGATCATTTGATCGATGCGACGCCAGATGCCGCCGGGCGTAAGCACGCGGGTATCGCCGGTCACGCACGGATTGGATGCATTGATCCGCCCCGACTTCGGACAGGTATGCCATTGGTTGATCGTGTCATCAAACTGCACGCCCGGGTCGGCGCATCGCCAGGCCGCAAAGGCGATCTGCTCCCAAAGGTCACGGGCTTTGATCTTCTTCGCCACTTTTCTGTTGCAGCGGAAGTAGGTTTCCCAATCTCCATCCTGTTCAACCAAGTGGAAGAAACGGTTGGGGATGCGGACCGAGTTGTTGGAGTTCTGCCCTGAAACCGTGTGGTACGCTTCGCCGTTAAAGTCATAGTCGAGTTTGAGCTTGAGCTTCTCAGCAAGCTGACGCTGGTCGCGCGGCAGCACCTTCAGGCCCTCGGCCAATGCGGCGACCTTCAACTCCTCCCGTACCTTCCAGTTGACAAAATCTTCAATGTCCGGGTGATCGAGATCCAGGCACACCATCTTTGCCGCCCGGCGGGTGGTGCCACCCGACTTGATAGCGCCGGCCGCGCGATCGCCGATCTTCAGGAAACTCATCAACCCGCTGGACCGGCCGCCCCCGGAAAGTCGCTCCGCCTCACCGCGGAGCTTGGAAAAGTTCGAGCCGGTGCCCGATCCGTACTTAAACAGCCGCGCCTCGCGAACCCAGAGGTCCATGATACCGCCAGAATTCACCAGATCGTCCGCCACGCTTTGAATGAAGCACGCATGCGGCTGCGGATGGGTGTAGGCGTCGGTCGCCTGCGTCAGCTTTCCCGTCCGCGGATCACAGTAGAAATGTCCCTGCGACGGGCCGCCAATGCCATACGCCCAGTTCAGCCCGGTATTGAACCACTGTGGCGAATTGGGCGCACACATCTGGTGGATGAGCATGTACGCCAGCTCATCGTAGAATGCCTGGGCATCTTCCGGCGAATCGAAGTAACCGTGGGTCTCGCCCCACCAGCGCCAGCAGCCCACCAGGCGATTCACCACCTGCTTCACCGAACGCTCCGGACCGGTCACCGGCTTGCCATCATCATCCAGCAGCGGCTTGCCATCGGCGCCGACCTGCGGAACTCCCGCCTTCCGGAAGTACTTTGAAACCATGATATCGGTCGCGAGCTGCGACCAGCTCACCGGAATCTCCGCATCGCTCATCTCAAAGACGACGCTGCCGTCCGGATTGCTGATGCGGCTGGTCCGCTTCTCATACTCCGTTGTGGCGAAGGGGTCTTGCCCCGCTTGTGTAAAGCGCCTTGTGATTTTCATGAGTTACTTCCCTGAGACTGTTCTACTGTTGATGTCTGGAAAATATCCGCTCAAACATGACCGCCCGGCCATCTTCATCGATGCCGGGCGCCTTAACTGCTAATCCACCCGCGGCAGCGTCAACCCTTGCTGGTCCTGGTACTTGCCGTGCTTGTCCGCGTAACTCACCGCACACACGCGATCCCCCTTGAGAAAGATCAGTTGCGCGATGCCCTCGTTGGCATAAATCTTGGCCGGCAAAGGCGTCGTATTACTGATCTCCAAGGTAATCTTACCCCGCCACTCCGGCTCAATCGGCGTAACGTTCACGATGATGCCGCACCGGGCATACGTGCTCTTGCCAAGACAAATCGCCAGCACGCCGCGCGGTATGGAAACGAACTCGACCGTTTCACAGAGGGCAAAACTGTTCGGCGGGATCAGGACGTGGTCTGCCCCAGTCTTGCTCACATCTACCGTCACAAATGATCGGTCCGAAAAACATTTCGGGTCGATGATCTGCGAGTTCACATTCGTGAAGATCTTGAAGACCGATCCCACCCGAATGTCGTAGCCGTAACTGGAGACTCCGTAGCTCACCCTGCCCGGCCGCTTGACATTCTCTTCAAACGGCTCGATTCCGATGAGTTCGCGAATCTGGGTGTCGGACAGAATCCCCATAACTCAAGCTCCAGCAACATGTTCCAATATGCCGAAAAGATCTGCTTCCAAACATGCACTTCACAAATCCAACACGAATAATGAGTATCTCGCCAATATACACTACCCATGGTAGCGGTCAACAGAAAAACCACCACGGGTTGTGTGGTTGCCGTAACTGTTGATAGATGCAGACGATACCAGCAGAAGGCATTTTCCCCCAGAAAGAAATTCGCACACTCAGGTTATCCACAGGAGTTTCTGACAGCCGGTGGAGAACTCCCGGCAGAATGTCATCTCACGTCGAAACCACGCACCCCGTCTTTCGTGAGATTGGGATTCGGGTTGCCATCATTGCCGGGCACAATGTCTTGCCATGACAGATACTCCGCGTGCCCATCAGCAAACAGAAAAACCCGCGATCCGCCAGGCCCAAACCAGCCTGCATCGTTCGTGATGGTCTCGTGCACACTGCTCCACTCGCCGGCCAGCACTTTCTGGGATGATGAACCAACTCCGCCAAACTTGATCGCTGCGGGAGGTTGTGGGTTGGTGTAGTTCGCCGCAATGGTCGTCATGGCGTTGATCTGCTCGGGGGTATGATAGAACGACATGGAGTAGGCGTAGGAGGTGTTGTCATAGTTTTCCCGGGCCTGCTCGTCGGCCGGACAGAAGAACACGCCCGGGTTCGTGTCCGTGCGCATGGTGTAGGGTTCCAGCAGCGGACGCCATCCTCGGCCCATCCAGAGCCAGATCCCCGGCGCAACGGGATCCTGGGCCGCCGGATATGTACCCCGATAGTCATCGCAGTACATCAGGAATGCCAAGCCCAACTGACGCAGATTGCTGGCACAGTTGATCTGCTGCGCTGCACGCCGTGCCTTGGAGAGTGCGGGCAACAGGATCGCGATCAGGATCGCAATGATGCCCATCACAACCAGCAGTTCCACCAGTGTGAACCCAACGTGATTCCGGCCGCACGATGTCCGAGTAAACGTCATAAAGCGGGCGGAATGCTAGTCGCCGGCAGTGCGCAAAGCCAGAGCTTGCAAAGCTTTATAGCTAGTCTCCACTACGTGCCAGCTACCGCAACAGGTCAATGACCTGCTTGTGCAGCAGCCCATTGGTCGCAACGGCGTCGGCGCCGTAAATGGTGGATTCACCAGCCCAGTTGGTGAATCGCCCGCCCGCTTCTTCAATCACCGGCATGAGAGCGGCACAATCCCAGACCTTTACGGCGGGATCGATCATGACATCCGCCCGCCCCGTCGCCACCAGCAGGTAGCCGTAGCAATCACCCCAGGTGCGCTGCAGCAGCGTACGCGATGCGATCTTTGCGAATGCTTCCGAGCGGTTGTAGCAACTCACGATCGAGGAACTCATCACCGCGGCATCGGCCAGAGTCGCCAGGCTTGAGACCCGCGCAGGCCGGCCGTTCCACCTGCAGCCTTGCCCTTTCGCCGCCGCGACCATTTCATCCAGTGCCGGCATGTAGGCCACGCCAACGCTCGGCACTCCGCGCACTTCAACGCCAATCAGAACACCATACAGCGGCACGCCATGGATGAACGTCTTGGTGCCATCAATTGGATCGATGATCCACTTGTATTCCGGATCGCCCGCGGCCGAGCCCCCCTCTTCGCCGACCAGGCTGTGGCTGGGGTAGTAGCGCGTGATGGTCTGACGAATCAGTTGCTCACACTCACGGTCGGCACAGGTAACCGGTGTGGCATCGCTCTTGCGCTCGACCGGAACGCCGGTGTTGAAATAGGCAAGGGTCCGGCGGCCGCCAAGGTAAGCGGCCTCAATCGCGACAGACAGCAGTTCATTCAGATTTGCACCAGCCATGGTGCCCGCGAACATACTCGAAACACTTCGGCGAGCCAACGCTCCGCTTACGCCTGATTCGGCGGTGTAGCTGGCGGGGCATCAACCTGCGGCGCCTCCGTCGGCTGAGCCGACTGCACCGTCGGCGGCTCGGCACCGGCCTTCGCCTCCGCCGACTTTCCTTCGCTCTTCTTGGGCTTCTTCGGCTGGTTGACCGCCAGTTCGGGCGGCAGATCGTTGGGGATGAACAGGAATCTTCGGCAACTCGGACAGGTCAGCGGCTCATCGCGGCTGTGCACGCGGTTGTAGATGTCTGGAGCCATCGACATGTTGCATGAACTGCAGATGTATTCCTCGACGCGGCGGTTGGGTTTGGCGATGGCGGCCAGCGCCTCTCCATCGAACCGTTCGCACAGACGTTCGAAGGTATCGAGGTGCTTTGCCGGCACCTCAGCGGCGGCCAGATCACGTGCCGGCTTCAGGTCATCCATCTCCTGCTTCAACACTTCCAGACGCCCGGTAATCTGTTCACGCAACTGAGCCAGCTTCAGCTTTTCGGCCTCCACATGCTCGACGAGGGCCTTGAGTTCGCCCTGCGTTTTCTCCACCTGCTCCATGAGTTTGAGCAGTTCATCCTCGATCTTGTTCTTGTCAACCTTCTCGGTGTTGATCTGGACGAGGAAGGTCTGGTATTCCTTGTTGTTCTTGGCGGTCTGCTGCTGCTCGCGGTAATGTTCGATCTTCTGTTCGCGCGCCTTGATATCCAGTTCGGTGTTGGCCGAGCGTGCCTGGAGTTCCTTGAACTCGTGATGGGTCTGATCGAGCCGGGCGACAAGCTCGTTTACCTTGCGTTCCTGAAAGCGCACATCACGCGAGGCGGCTTCGTACCGGCTCTGCGCCTGGCGATACTTCTGGTCTGCTTCAAATAGCTTCACCAAGGCCTGGTTGATCGGGCCCATACGCGTTCCTTTATGCAAAAGAGCTGATCCGCCGCGACGCTGCATCCGGCGGATGCGGACCATTCATTATGCCCAAATGCAGCCCGTTGAAAAGGGCATGACCGCACAAACTGAAAAACCGGTGTGGCCGTTTGCCGGAACACGCCTGGTGCTCGGTTTCGCGCAGCCTTGACGCATCGTTGCGTTGGTACAGGGGCATCCGTGCAAGGGCGACTGGCGATCGCGCGGATATGCGGCGCACTGAGTCATCCCCAGTTTGGTGCAACGGATTCTGAGAGTTTCAGGACAGCATCGAAGGCTTGGGGCGGGGTAACGTCCATCTTTTGCAGCATGATCATGCCGATGGTGTAGATGCTGCACTCATTCT
>Ga0209083_1000910_pt1 | contig 37641 bp, 34 predicted proteins | sample AM7aDNAmetaG_FD_184132 | JGI IMG/M metagenome (GOLD analysis project Ga0209083, IMG submission 184132) | Freshwater microbial communities from Finland to study Microbial Dark Matter (Phase II) - AM7a DNA metaG (SPAdes) (version 3) | ecosystem: Environmental > Aquatic > Freshwater > Lake ... | reverse complement strand
AAGCATAGAGAAATCTTGATATACAGCATTTTCATCTTAAAAATATACCTAAAACAGACATTCCGTTAAACCTTCAGGTTAACCGAATAACCTGTGCTATCATACCCACTACCAAGTAACTCTTTGATGTTGAAAATGCTGTATAATTGGTTTCCAAAACCGGTGTCTGAGTTCACGAAGTGGGTCAGGGTGCCCTATATCGCCAACGTACGGTTTGTACTCCGAGCTCACTAAAAGTTTTATGAGATCTTCACGTGCTTTCTGGATATTATATTTAAAATCAATATATTGAAGTCGTGGAATACGAATATGAAAGTCTATAGGCTGACAATCTTCTATCAAAACAGGTATAATGCGGTCGGGTATGTTATTTATTGCCCATGAGATTTCATCTTTTACCCACTCCGATGCCGTAGATCGTGGCGACATAACGAGCACTAACCACTTTGACGATTTAAGCGCTCCAAGAAATGAGAACCAGTGGTCAGCCGATATCTTCGTGGTTATCAAGCAATCAATTGGTCAATGTTGGAATGACTTGGTCAGTATAGTTCTAAACCCGGCTACACGACTGTCCCGCCGCGTGTTGTGGGGTCATAAGCCAGATTTGTGTCTTCGGCAGCTTCAAACACCCCAAGCACTGCATTGGCTTCATTCCAGTAGGGATTTTGCTGTAACTGGGCGTGAGTGGTGAAGTGGCGGCTGTACAGGCGCGACAAGCGTGACTGCGCAGCCGGGTCAGAGTAATCACTCAAGCTTTCCACAACCTGTATCGCGGCAGCACGGTTATTGCAGACCAGCAACAGATCGCAACCGGCGGCCAGTGCGGCTTTGGACCGATCTACATCATTGCCGACGGTCGCGGCGGCGGCCATATCCAGCGCATCACTGATGATAACCCCTGCGAATCCCATGCGACCGCGCAATATTTCCCTCAACCAGCGCGGTGAAAAACCGGCAGGGGCTTCGTCCACTGCCGGATACACGACGTGGGCAGGCATGATGGCTTCCAAGCCCTGATTGACCAGTGCTTGAAAAGGTGCAATATCTTCCTGCAACAAGGTTTCAAAACTGCGTTCATCATGTGGCAAGCCCAGATGGGAGTCTATCGACACACCGCCATGCCCTGGGAAATGCTTGCCAACCGAGGCCATGCCAGCGAGCCTTGCGCCCTGCATCCAAGCCAAGCCCAGTCCTGTCACCGTCTGTACATCATGACTGAAAGCCCGGTCGCCGATGGCTCGGCAAATGCCCCGGTCAATATCCAGAACGGGCGCAAAGCTGAAATCAATGCCGACGGCTTGCAGTTCGGATGCCATCAACCAGCCCATCAACTTCGCGGCCCTTTGGGCTGTTTCCGGTGCTTGTCGGTGTAGGCTCCCATAATAACCCGCCGGTGGCAACCGCTTGAAGCCATCACGGAAACGTTGCACCCGCCCCCCTTCCTGGTCCACCGCAATCAACAAATGGGGTTCCTTCAACGCACGGATGGAGCTCGTCAACGCAGCAAGCTGCTGTGGGTCATGGTAATTCCTGGCAAATAGGATAACCCCGCCCACCGCAGGGTGCATTAACAGTTCACGGTCTTCGGCAGTTAGTTCAGTGCTAGCCACATCCAGCATGACGGGTCCTAAGGGCATTGGTAAGCTCTTATATTATTGTAGGGTGTGTTTGAAACATAGGTATATAGATACCTGATTACGAAGATTCTTCGGCTAAACCGGCCAGCGCGTCATACCGGCAGGGATTGCCGGCATCCAGAACACAGGGAGGTGAATCGAGATTGCCCTCCATGGCGACTGGATTCCGGCAATCCCTGCCGGAATGACGAATACGGCTAGGTGTTACGAATTGGCTGAACAATCTTGCTAATCAGGTTAGGCTATGTTACCACAAGCTTTTGGTAATGATTCTGTTAGAGGGTGTGCAATGAAAAGTGCTGCGGGAGTGCAAGGCTTGCCTTGCGAGGTAATTGTGCAGGCAAGGCAAGCCTTGCACTCCCGGTGCAATTCCCGTTTTGCCCTAGCGGGTCCATCCAACTTTAAAAAATCGCTTGCGATTTTTTGTCGAATAAACACCCCGAGGCGAGGTGATTGTCTGACTCGTTACATAGGCAATTGGTGATTTATCAGCCATCTTACTCAATATAAACAATGTGATACAGAAAATATTTCTCTTGGCACACCGGTTGCATTAGTAGTGTTGCGTCAAGCATCACCAACCCAGCGAAGGAGAAAACCATGGCTAAAAGATTACGTCAATGCGCCATCTATGGCAAAGGCGGTATCGGTAAATCCACCACCACCCAGAACCTTGTTGCCGCTTTGGCAGAACAAGGCCAGAAAGTAATGATCGTCGGCTGCGACCCGAAAGCCGACTCGACCCGTCTGATTCTGCATGCTAAGGCACAGAACTCCATCATGCAAATGGCCTCCGATGCCGGCAGCGTGGAGGACTTGGAACTTGAAGATGTATTGAAAGTGGGCTACAGAGACATCAAGTGCGTCGAATCCGGCGGGCCGGAGCCGGGTGTCGGCTGCGCGGGCCGTGGCGTTATCACCGCCATTAACTTTCTGGAAGAAGAGGGCGCTTATGACGAAGACCTAGACTTCGTATTCTACGACGTGCTCGGCGACGTGGTCTGCGGTGGCTTCGCTATGCCCATCCGCGAGAACAAAGCGCAGGAAATCTACATCGTCTGCTCCGGTGAAATGATGGCCATGTACGCGGCCAACAATATCGCCAAGGGCATCGTGAAATACGCGAACTCCGGCGGTGTCCGCTTAGCCGGTTTGATTTGCAATTCCCGCCAGACCGCCCGCGAGGACGAGTTGATTATGGAACTGGCAAGGCAGATGGGTACTCAGATGATCCATTTCGTTCCGCGTGACAATGTCGTACAGCGCGCAGAAATCCGCCGCATGACGGTCATCGAGTATGAGCCGCAAGCCAAGCAAGCCCAAGAATACAGGGACTTGGCGATGAAGATCATCAACAACAAGAACCTAGTCATCCCTACGCCCATCACGATGGACCAATTGGAAGACTTGTTGATGGAATTCGGCGTGATGGAAGAAGTTGACGAGAGCATCGTCGGCAAGACGGCCCAGGACGAAGCCGTAGCCGCTTAAGAACGGTGGTGAGTGGTTAGTGGCTAGCGGACAATAATTGTCCGCTGCCATTCACTAGCCACTAGCCACTAACTACTAGCCACTCAATTCAGGAGGCATTTATGACAGCCATGACTCGCGAGCAAACAGAGGCCCTCATCCAAGAGGTTCTAGAGGTTTATCCCGACAAAGCCAAGAAAGACCGTGCCAAGCATTTGGCGGTCAATGACCAGTCGATTGAAAAATCCAGCAAGTGCATCACCTCCAACCGCAAATCGCTGCCTGGGGTGATGACTATCCGCGGTTGCGCCTACGCCGGCTCCAGAGGCGTGGTGTGGGGACCGATCAAAGATATGATCCACATTTCCCACGGACCGGTTGGCTGCGGCCAGTATTCACGCGCTGGCCGTCGCAACTACTACATCGGCACCACTGGCGTGAATGCTTTCGTGACGATGAACTTCACGTCGGATTTTCAAGAGAAGGACATTGTGTTTGGCGGAGACAAGAAGCTGGCCAAGCTGATCGGGGAAATTGACACCCTGTTCCCACTCAACAAAGGCATTTCCGTACAGTCCGAATGCCCCATCGGCCTGATCGGCGACGATATCGAAGCGGTCTCCAAGAAAGCCTCGAAGGAACTCGGCAAACCGGTCATTCCGGTGCGTTGCGAGGGTTTCCGTGGCGTGTCCCAGTCTTTAGGCCACCATCTTGCCAATGACGCGATACGCGACTATGTGATCAGCGCCCGCGACGGCGACAACAGCTTCGTGACCACCCCTTACGACGTGGCTGTGATTGGTGATTACAACATCGGAGGCGATGCCTGGTCTTCGCGCACTTTGCTGGAAGAGATGGGCTTGCGCGTGGTGGCCCAGTGGTCCGGCGACGGCACGTTGTCGGAGATGGAACTGACCCCGAAGGTCAAGCTCAACCTGATCCATTGCTACCGATCAATGAACTACATCGCCCGTCACATGGAGGAGAAGTACTCTGTGCCGTGGATGGAATACAACTTCTTCGGGCCGACCAAGATCGCCGAGTCCTTGCGCAAAATCGCCGAGCAATTCGACGACACCATCAAGGCCGGAGCGGAGCGTGTCATCGAACGCTACAAAGCCGAATACGAGGCGGTAATCGCCAAGTACAAGCCACGGCTGGAAGGCAAGAAAGTCATGCTGTTCATCGGTGGCCTGCGTCCGCGCCATGTCATCGGCGCTTACGAGGACTTAGGCATGGAAGTGGTCGGCACGGGCTACGAATTCGCCCACAACGACGACTATGACCGCACCATCAAGGAAATGGGCAACGCCACGCTGCTCTATGATGACGTGACCGGCTATGAGTTTGAGGAATTCGTCAAGAAGATCAAACCTGATCTGATCGGCTCCGGTGTCAAGGAAAAATACATCTTCCAGAAGATGGGTGTGCCTTTTCGCCAGATGCACTCTTGGGATTACTCAGGTCCTTACCACGGCTATGACGGTTTTGCCATCTTCGCCCGCGATATGGACATGACCATCAACAACCCTTGCTGGAATAAAATCCAAGCGCCTTGGAAGAAGGCGGTAGCCAAAGAAGAACCAGTCCGCGCTGCGGCAGGAGGCTAAATTGAATGGTTCCCACGTTCTGCGTGGGAACCTAGTCGGAGGCATCAGCGTGGCGCACCCGGCATAGAGCGTCAAAGGCAACATTCCCACGCCGAGCGTGGGGACGATGAAACAAATTACCAACCATAGCCTTGTCCACAGATTAGTGGCGGCTAGGAGGACACCATGAGCCAAGCAGTAGAAAACATCAAACCCAGCTATCCCTTGTTTCGCGACCAAGAATACAAGGATAACTTAGCCCTCAAACGAGATTTATACGAAGAGCGCTTTCCCCAGGAAAAGATCGACGAAGTGTTCCAGTGGACCACCAGTCAGGAGTACAAGGAGTTGAACTTCAATCGTGAAGCGCTGACCATCAACCCGGCGAAAGCCTGCCAACCCTTAGGCGCGGTGCTGTGTGCACTGGGCTTCGAAAAGACCCTGCCGTATGTGCATGGATCGCAAGGCTGCGTCGCCTACTTCCGCACCTATTTCAACCGCCATTTCAAAGAACCGATTGCCTGTGTGTCGGATTCCATGACCGAGGACGCGGCGGTGTTCGGCGGTCAAAAGAACATGTTTGATGGCCTGGAAAACGCCAAAGCGTTATACAAGCCAGACATGATCGCGGTTTCCACCACCTGTATGGCGGAAGTCATCGGCGACGACTTGAATGCCTTTATCAACAATGCCAAGAAGGAAGGCCATATCGCGCAGGAATTCCCGACCCCCTTCGCCCACACGCCGAGCTTCGTCGGTAGCCACACCACGGGTTGGGACAACATGTTCGAAGGCATTGCCCGCTACTTCACCCTCAACACCATGGAGGGCAAAGAACCGGGTAAAAATGGCAAGCTCAATCTGGTGCCGGGTTTTGAAACGTATCTGGGCAACTTCCGCGTGATCCATCGCATGCTGAACGAGATGGGTGTGCCGCATACCCTGTTGAGCGATCCTACCGAAGTGCTGGACACCCCCGCTGACGGTCAGTTCCGCATGTATGCGGGCGGCACCACCCAGGACGAAATCAAGGACGCGCCCAATGCCTACGACACTATCCTGTTGCAGCCTTGGCAGTTGGAGAAGACCAAGAAGCTCGTCGAGGGTACTTGGAAGCACGACGTGCCCAAGCTGAACATCCCGATGGGCTTGGAATGGACCGATGCCTTCCTGATGAAGATATCCGAAATCACTGGCAAGCCGATTCCTGCCTCGTTGGAAGTCGAACGCGGTCGTTTGGTGGACATGATTACCGACTCTCACGCCTGGTTGCACGGCAAGAAGTTCGCGCTGTGGGGGGATGCCGACTTTGTGATGGGGATGGTCAAGTTCCTGCTGGAATTGGGCGCGGAGCCGACCCACATCCTCTGCCACCATGCCAACAAGCGGTGGAAGAAGGCGGTGGAAGAAATCCTGAAGGCATCGCCCTTCGGTGCTGGTTGCGAAGTCCATATTGGTCGCGACCTGTGGCACATGCGTTCGCTGGTGTTCACCAACAAGCCGGATTTCATGATCGGCAACTCCTACGGCAAGTTCATCCAACGCGACACCTTGTACAAAGGCCAGGAGTTTGAGGTGCCATTGATCCGCATAGGCTTCCCGATCTTCGACCGGCATCATCTGCATCGCCAGACTACGCTAGGCTACGAAGGGGCCATGTACCTGCTGACCACCATCGTCAACGCGGTGCTGGAACGGTTGGACGACGAAACCCGTGGCATGGGGACGACGGACTATAACTACGACTTGGTACGGTAAGGCATAAGCAGGGTCTGCAGCCGGACGGGATTTGAAAACCCGTCCGTGTAGATTTTGCTTTGCTCTTAACGTTGCGTCGTTGCGCCGTTGCGTGAGACAAAAAAAATCTTCGCCCATTGAATGGCATGCCGCATTGCGAGAAAGGCAAAAGAAGGTTTCACGCAACGGCGCAACGACGCAACGTAAAAGCGTGAGTAATGGGTGATATTGCAATGTCCAGGTTGACAAATTGACGGTAAAGCAATCGAGTAGACTGGGATTGTGTTCGACGATAGCGATACCTGATTTGTATCGTTCCCACGCTCTGCGCTCGCCGTTATACACAAGTGTAGGGAGTACGTCATTCCGGCAAGGATTGCCGGAATCCAGTCCACAGGGATGTGAAACTGTGGGCTGCAAATTATCAAAATCAAACACTTGCTCTGCGACGAGTTTGCCCTCCATGGCTTCTGGATTCCGGCAATCCCTGCCGGAATGACGGCTTTTCCGGCTTGCCCGGATTTGTGTATAACTACGAGTCCGTAGGGCGGAACCATGGACGGGTTCCGCCGAATGTTGTTGGTGTTCGCCAGCATTCGGCGGATCACATCCCTGTATCCGCCCTACAACTCGTCACTCGTAGGCGGTTTAGGGCTAAAAGAGCGAAAAGCAAAGAGTAAGAGCCACTCTTTATACGGTGGACAGAGTATGCTTAAACTAGATTGGGGTTTATATCGGAAAAAATCTGATTTTTCAGGTGATGTTGAAACCATTCTCCATAAAAAGCCGGCACCTGTTCCAGCGATTCCAGCACGGCAAGACATAGCTCGGCGGTTTTTAGGCCGGGATGTTTAAGGTCAGGCACAATAACCGCCGACATGCCGGCAGAAACCGCGCCTTGCGCACCATATTCGGAGTCCTCAAATACTAGGCATTGTTGCGGATTCAGCCCTAAACGGCCGGCAGCCAGAAAAAACAAATCCGGATGGGGTTTTCCCTTGGACACTTCGTCGCCACCCGTAATGAAGTCGAAGAAATCGCGCAGACCGGCTCGCTTCAATCGGCGGTGGACTTCTTCGCGCCGGGTCGAGGAAGCCACGCAACAGGGGATGCCTTGTTCGCCTAACCAAGAAAGTAATTCGACTGCGCCGGCTTTAACCGCGTAGCCTTCCGTCGCATAGTGTTCGGACACCATTGCCCGTACCCGGTTACAGGCCTCCGCAAAAGGTAGCATTGGCCCGAAAAAATCACCGTACTCTGCTTTAATATCCGCTTCCCGTCTGCCCACCCATTGCAGATAGGTGTCATTGGTCAAGGATACGCCGCTTTGTGCGGTCACTTGGAGCCAAGCGTCCCGGATCGGGCGCTCGGAATCCAACAATAGGCCGTCCATGTCGAAAATTGCAGCCGAGTACATGGGGGTTAAAGCTTCAAGCATAATTTGACAAATTCAAGGATTTGTTTGCAGCAGCTAGGCATATCAATCTCGTTTAGTGATAACGTTTTTCAAGCTTAGGATATAGCCGAAAACAACTTCCCTGTTTAATAAGACAGGATGAACAGGATTGACAGGATTTAAACGTATGAATACGGCTTCATGTCACAAAAAAATCCTGTTTATCTTGTCAATCCTGTCCTGTCTTTTTTCGGGAAGTAGTATTTGACCAAATCCTTAAAGGAAAAAGCAATCTCACGCAAAACTCGCAAAGCCGCAAAGAAGATCGCTTTATCTTTGCGCCTTTGCGTGAAACTTGCTCTATAGGAATTGTCAAATATTATCGCCCCTTACCGCGTTGTTATTGACTATTCTCAAGTACACCAATTCCTCGAATTAGACCAATCAGTGCATCACAGACGTTTTTCTGATTTTGTCTTTGTTGATTATTAACTGTGTGATTGTCATCCATACTCATCCACAGACATTTGTTGACGTTGCAAATTTCCTGAGCTCTGGCATAGGAGTCAGGATATAAATCTTTGTTTTTCTCTAAAAAGGCAAGTGCCGCTTGGTTAAACCCAATTGTAGGAACGTCTGAAGCTGCCTGCTCTAGCAATTTTGTCGCGGCTCGTTCCACGTTATGAATTCTTAGATTTTCTTGCCAATACCAAACTGCTGCACTTGCAAGTAATGTCATCCCAAGCCCATAAGCAAGATGTATAGCTTTCTGGTGCTTGCTTTGAACTGGTAAGAGTAAACCGACTACCGATGCGATAGAACCCACGACACCTAAGACCATTGTAAAATTCATCTGCATTTTCTACCCAAGAACTGTTCCTAGTGGGGGAATGGAGGCAACTCGACAACGCTAAACTGTTCCTCTACGTTGGATGTCTTTGTAAGCAACTTAGGTCATTTACAATAATGAATCTACCAAAAGCATTGTCCACGAAACACACGAAAGGCACGAACAAGACATGCTTTTTGTTCGTGTTTTTCGTGCCTTTCGTGGACTGTATTTTTTGCCTACGGATCAGATTCTTGATGGGATGTTCTTTCTCAGAAATCACCTTAAGTAACCAAATGATTTCACGCACCATGGGCCGGAATAATCCCATTTACGGGCGTTTCCGGCAAGAGCATCACTTGGACAAGCAGCTCACTCCGCAGGAAACGCCCACTTTGCTGGGCTTATTCCGGCCTACATCTGGCATCAAGCCTAACATCAATTATATAATGAAACATTTATTGAAGCATATTATCTTACCTAATTATGAAGATGCTTCTGCTATTCCGTCATTCCGGCAGGGATCGCCGGAATCCAGATTGCAGGGATGCCCCAAAGTCCGCGCCGTCCATGGAGCCTAGGTTCCGGCGATCCATGCCGGAACGACGACGTTTTGGGTTTAGCTGAAAAATCTTCCTAATCAGGTTATCTTATGCGTCTTCCCGATTTCAAAACCGCAAGCGTCCTTGTCGTGGGCGATCTGATGCTTGACCGCTACTGGCAAGGCACTGCCTCGCGCATTTCCCCTGAAGCCCCGGTTCCCATTGTCCATATTAAGGAAAACCAAGAGCGTGTCGGCGGTGCGGCGAATGTTGCCCTCAATATATCAGCTTTAGGTGGACATGCGAAGGTCATGGGATATTGCGGTCAAGACGAGGCAGGCGATTCACTCATCGCTTTGTTGGGCAAGGCCGGTATTGATTGTAATGTCTTCCGCCAAGAAGATTTCCCCACCATCACCAAGGTCCGCATCCTGAGTCGGCATCAACAATTGATTCGCTTGGACTTTGAGGATTCATTCTGGGATGTGGATGCCACGCCACTTTTAGATGCCTTCCAAGGGCAACTTGCCCATGCGGCAGTCGTGGTACTGTCCGATTACGGCAAGGGAACCTTGGCAGCGGTCAGAGAAATGATCGAATTGTGCCGGGTCGCAGGAAAACCGGTCTTGGTTGACCCCAAGGGGAGCGATTTTGATAAATATCGCCATGCTGACCTGCTCACACCGAATCTGGCCGAATTTGAGGCAGTGGCCGGCAAATGCCGAAACCAAGCGGAATTGGAGGAAAAAGGCAAGGCATTGCTGGAACGATTGGAATTGGGAGCATTATTGGTGACGCGTGGCGAGGACGGCATGAGCTTGCTGCGTCCAGGGTTTGCCCCATTGCATTTACCAACGAAGGCCATGGAAGTTTTCGACGTGACAGGTGCCGGCGACACGGTGATTTCAGTTTTGGCGGCGGCACTTGCGGCGGGTTGCCCATTGTCTGAATCCACCTCGCTCTCGAATCTAGCGGCGGGAATCGTGGTCGGCAAAATAGGGGCGGCGAGTGTCAGCGCGGATGAACTTGATTATGCCTTGCTTGGGTCTAAGGCTCATCATCGCGGCGTGATTGACTTGGACCGACTGGAGGAATATTTGCAAACCGCCCGTCGTGCGGGTGAAAAAGTTGTCCTAACCAATGGATGTTTCGACATTCTCCACCCCGGCCACGTGCATTACCTACAACAAGCCAAAGAGTTTGGCAACCGGCTAGTCGTTCTGGTCAACAGCGACGAGTCGGTTCGCCGCTTGAAAGGGCAGGGCAGGCCAGTGAATTCCTTAGAATATAGGATGGCCATTTTGGCGGCATTGGAATGTGTAGACTGGGTCGCCGCGTTTGATGAAGACACCCCCCGCAATGTAATTTGCAGACTTTTGCCTGATGTTCTTGTCAAGGGTGGGGATTATGCCGACATTTCCGCAATCGCCGGTCATGACTGCGTTCTTGCCAATGGAGGCGAAGTGCGATTGTTGAATTTTGTCGAAGGATTCTCCACCACTGCTGTCATTGAAAAACTACGCAATGGCTGATACGGTCACATTTTTGTAATGTCAATAGATTATTCTAGGGCTAAGCATAAAATAAAACGAATTTGGCGTTTTACTTTCAGCAATTCTCATTTTGGCGGAAGCTGAAGGGTGGAGAAAACCGAGTCGGTCTTGGAGACAGTGCCAATGTCAGGGATATAACGTCGAGACCGACTCGGTTTGACCGCCTAGGCCACCTAAAATGAGCCAGTCATGCCAAAATGAGAATTGCTGTTTTTCTTTTGTAGCCTTATGAGTCCAGCATGAATGATGATAATGCAATTTTTCAGAAACCCCGCTCCTTGGATGAGCTATTCAACGCACATCTAGCCAACACCTTTGAGTGCGGTCAGGTTCTGAGCCTTCTTTTTTCAAACCTTGACACGCCAGATGCCTATATAGCGAAAGTGAAAAGCCTTGAGGAGAATGGCGATAGACTCACGGCGGAGGCTTATTCCTCGCTGGAATTACTCACCCACTCCGAGTTTATTCACCTGACCGAGCAGTTGGTCAAACGCTTGGACGATATAGTGGATGGGATGAATAATACCGCCCGGCTGATTGATATCTGTATTCCAAGAAAGATAGAGGATGCGGCGCAAGAGATACTCTCAACCCTGATGTCGATGATAGCAAGATTCCAAGTGGAGGTGGCACGCTATCCAGGGAATGAATTGGCCGATGTCAGAGAGTGCCGAGAGACCCTCAAACGGTGGGAAGAGAGCGCAGATGTCACCTACCACGAGTGGAGGAAGACACAACGTCGGATTAACATGCTCCCTTTGATCGACGAAGCCAATTGGACCGAGATTTTAGGCATCCTCGAACAGACGACGGATGCCGCTTACCATGCGGCACTACTGCTTGAACGCATGGCTAGATTTGGCCTGAGACAATAGCCAAAAAGCTTCGAACTGGCTGGCTGGCAGGGGTTTGCTGAAGAAATACCCCTGCACTTCATTACATCCGTTTTCGCGCAACAAGGCCAGTTGTTCTGCGGTTTCCACCCCCTCGGCGATGGTTTTCAGGCCAAGGTTTTGAGCCAGGTTGATGATTGCATTGACAATGGCCTTGTCTTCCGTGTGTTCGGCCATGTTGCGCACAAAAGATTGGTCAATCTTGAGCTTGTAGACAGGGAACCGTTTGAGGTAACTCAGCGATGAGTAGCCTGTGCCAAAGTCATCAATCGACAGGCGGATGCCGCGTTGATAAAGATCGTCCATTACTTTGATGGCTTGCAATGGGTCATCCATCGTCACCGCTTCGGTAAGTTCCAGTTCCAAGCAGTCGGATGCCATCCCCTCCTCTTCAAGGATCGCGCTGACTAGACTGGGGAGGTCAGGGTGGCGGAACTGCACCACGGAAAGGTTCACGGCAATGACCATGGGTGCGAGTCCGTTGTCCTGCCATCGTTTCATCTGCCGGATGGCGGTGCGCAGCACCCATTCTCCTATCCGCACAATCTGGCCGCTATGCTCGGCGATGGGGATGAATTCGGCGGGCGAAACCGTGCCAAAAACGGGATTGTGCCAGCGCAGCAAGGCCTCCGCACCGATGACACGGCAACCGTCAATGGACAATTGCGGTTGATAGTGCAGATGCAATTCGTCGCGTTCCAGCGTCCGGCGCAGGCCGTTTTCAAGTTGCAGCACACGCGCCGAATGCGCTTGCATTTCTTCCTTGAAAAAGCGATGGGTATTGCGGCCCGCTTTCTTGGCCCGGTACATTGCAACATCGGCATTCTTCGCCAGCGAGTTGAAATCGCATCCATCGCCTGGAAACATGGCAATGCCAATGGATGGGGTTACAACTAGTTCATGCTCATCAATCTGATAAGGGCAGGCGACAGCCAATAACAGGTTTTCCACCACACGCATAGCCCCTTCGGCATCGGTGTCCGGCAAGACGAGGATGAAATCGTCTCCGCCTTGGCGCGAAACCGTGTCCTCTTCCCTGACAGTGGCTTGTATGCGCCGGCCTATTTCAACAAGGAACTCATCGCCGATGCTCTGGCCTAGTGTGTCGTTGATGTGTTTAAAATGGTCGAGGTCTAGGCACATTAGTGCCACTGGCTTGCCGTCGCGTTGCGCCCTGCCCAGTGCGAGGCCGGCACGGTCATTGAGCAATGTCCTGTTGGCCAGCCCCGTCAAGGTGTCGAAATGTGCCAGCCATCGGATGCGCGCCTCGGCCTCCTTGCGCCGGGTCAGATCGCGCACAATGGCCAAAAACTGGTGACTGCTGAGCTTCTTCGCATTGACTTCGGCGTAGAACTTCGTGCCGTCTTTGCGCAAATGTTCCCATTCCCCTATATGGGGGATGCCGTCCATCATGACGGGAACTTCCACATCCAAGCGTGGGCGTTCGTATTCGACCAGGACATCGGATAAACGCAACTGTTGCAATTCGTCGCGGTTGTAGCCTAGCATTCCCAATCCTGCGGCGTTGGAGTCAACAAACCGAAAGTCGTCTGTGATGACGAAAATACCGTCGCCCGCTTGCTCGAAAATATTCCCCAGTCGTTGTTCGCGCTCATGCAAGGTTTCCTCGATGCGTTTGCGTTCGGCCTCACGGTTAAGTTTTTCCAAAGCGAAATTAATGTCAAATGCCATTTCCAGCAGCAGGTTCTGCGCGGCCTCGTCAAAGGAATTGGCTACCGAAGCATACAGCGTGAACGCGCCGATGCACATGCCATTTCGATGCAAGGGCAATGCCGCCGATGCCCCCCAGCCAAAACGCGCACCCTGTTCATGCCATGGCTGGGTAGCCGGGTCGTGCACGAAATCCTGACACCAAAAAGGCCGGTTTTCCTGGACTGACGTGCCTGTTGGACCATGCCCTAACGGGCTGTCAGGCTCAACTGTTATTTGGACATCATGCAAATATTCGGCACCGTCGCCAAAGTGCGCAACGGGCAGGATGTGGTGCGTCTGAGGGTCGATGATGCCGATCCAAGCCATCTTCATTTGACCGAAAACGACGGCGATACGGCAAAGCTCCTGAAAGAGTCCGTCTTCGTCTTGACAACGCACAATGGCTTCGTTGCACTGGCTAAGCGCGGCATAAAGGTTGGTCAGCCGTTGGAGTTTGGCTTCCGCCTGCTTGCGATCGGTAATGTCCTCTATCGTGGTGACGGTACAATCCACCGCCCCGCTAGGTGTTCGAACACACTTGACATCAATGGCGGCATACACCACCGAGCCGTCTTTGCGGATAAAGCGCTTGTCCATGCGGTAGCCTTCGGATTCTCCACGCAGGATATGCTCGTATTCGGCAAGGTTTTTTTGCAAATCGTCTGGATGGGTCAGTTCGGCCCAATTTTTTTTAGCCAATTCTTCGCGGGGATAACCGAGAATGAAGCATAACTGGTCGTTGAAGCGCAACCAGGCTTTGGTGGCGGGCGAGGTCATAGCCATGCCGATGAAAGGCATTTCAAAAAAATGCCTCAGTAACCGGTCCGCTTCAGCCTTTTGCACCTGCAAGGCCAGATTTCCCATGCGCTGTTGCTGATGCCAAAGCATCAGTCCGGCAATGGCTAAAATTGCAACGCTGACGAAACTAATCAGGCTTACCCATAGAATCAATGTAGTCAAGGATGCCAGCACCTCCTCACGATCTATTTTGGCAACAATCATCCAGTCGGTGCCGGGGACTGGTCGAAAGGCCGCCAACACCGTAGTGCCGCGGTAATCGTGGCCTTTCGTGATGCCAGGCAAGCCAGTGCGCAACGCCACAGCGGACGGCAGTTGAGGGGAGGACAACGGGAATCGTAGTCTAAATGCCGTGGCTTTGCTATACCGCAGTTCATTGAGATACACGACCGATTCGCCCTCGCGGCGTATTAGCAAGGTCTCGCCGGTCAGGCTAGGTGTGGGCCATTCTTGGATATAGGGAAACAGGAAATTTTCCGGGTTTTGGTGCAGCACCACAACACCGACGGGAACCTTAAGGTCACTGACAGTCGATAGCAATGGCGCGATGACATCCATGTGGGGATGCCCCGATTCATATAGCGAAAGATTGCCAAAGGTTGTTTGCCCTGTGGTCAAGGCATCTGCCAACAGTGCCTGCATATCGGCCGGGAGAGTCTCGCTTGTCCCTGCTTCCACTAGCACCCGCCCCTGGGAATCGAGCAGGGTTACCGCGTCATACCGATAGGCTTGCCGAACGGCTTGCAAACGACTTAGCAGGTGGTCACGCAGGTGTTCGTTCCCGTTACTCAGGGCGGCGACCTGCTTAATAAATCCCCGGTCAGTCGTGAATACCATGCCATCGGCTTGGCGCTCATGCAGCCAGTTGACAATCTGACTGGCCTTGAGTTTGGCGATTGCTTCCAAATTGGCAAATGCCTGATGCTCCACCGACGGGCCATTTAGCGTTATGATCGATAGGCCGAGCAGTGGCACGAACAACAGCATGGCAATGAATATCAGCATTTTATGGCGTTGGCCAATGGGGCGGTTGCCATGATATTCCTGCTGGTCTTGCGCGGACACGGGATGCAGATTAGTGCGTGACATCGGTTACAAATTATACTATAAGCATTATAGTCGCTTTTCATCAGCATGGCCCTATATAATGCCATTAAAAATAACTTTTCATAGCAGATTAGGGCAAAAAATGGATACGCCAGAAGTGCCTCTTGAGCAAGTAAACGAAACTATTGAGGAACATGCCCAAGAATCAACGGAACCTTGGGTGATGGGAGTGGCCTTGACGGCTGCCATTTTGGCCGCATTGGCCGCAGTGACCGCCTTGTATGCGGAACACTTTGCCACCGAGGCAATGTTGGAACAGATTGAGGCCAGCGACACATGGAGTGAGTTTCAGGCGAATAGCATCAAGGAAAAGGTCATTGAAACCAAGAGAGAGGTGCTATTAATTTTGAAAAAAGACACCGATCCCGAGGATGAAGCCAAGCTGTTAGAATATAAAGGACACAAGGCCGAACTCAAACAGAAAGCCGAGGAGAAAGGCCGCGAGTCGATTAAACACCTACGCGAACATGTGCCGCTTTCGCGGAGCCTGACCCTATTCCAGGTCGGCATTGCCATAGGTGCAATTTCCGTTCTGACCAAGCGTCGTGCATTTTGGTTTGTTTCAATTACATTTGGGGTTATCGGAGTTGGCTTCTTGGTTCGGGGCTTGCTTATTTGAACAATGTAACTAATATTACGCGCCACTTCGGACGGGAATCGTTCCCCCCTTTGGGGAAATCTCCCCTACCCCCTTTGCAAAAGGGGGCAGGGGGATTTCCTAGGGGGGATTATCTGAATACCGGATTGCGTGGCCCGTTCTACAAATCCCCCTCAGTCCCGAAGCGCGACGGGGTTTGCAACCCCGTCGCTTACGTTTTGTGTGTGCAACCATGCCTGTCTAACCACGAAACGTTACGGACGGGATTACAAATCCCGTCCGGCTGTAGGGGGATTGGCTGGTTCCCAAGCTCCAGCTTCACTGCCATTAAGTTAAGCCGTCATTCCGGCATGGGCCGCCGGAATCCAGATTGCAGGGATGCCGACAATCTATACCATCCATGGAGCCTAGGTTCCGGCGATCCCTGCCGGAACGACGCGCTTTTTCTTAACTTAATGGCAGTGAAGCTCCAGCTTGGGAACCCTTGCCTATCAAGCTCCTGCTTGTTCGTTGACCGTTCCTCGGGAAGCAGGAGCTTCAAAGATCGCGTTCCCTAGCTGGAGCTTGGGAACGAGCTAAATAACATGAGGACCAGCCATGACACCACTCGAAAAGGTCGAAACACTCTATGAAGAACTGGTAACGCATTATGGCGAGGGCGAAGATCGGGAAATGCGGGCAGCCGCCCAGCTATTGCTAGTCGCACTGGCCAAGTTTAAGAAACATGGTGGGCTACACGGGGTTGAAATGGCTGGCGAGTATCTGGACTTGCTTAAAAATGACCCAGAAAAACTTGAACGCATCCTGCGTAGCAATAGAAGCGAGTTTTCTGGCCCTTGGTTGGCTTAATTAAATGATGTTACGCAGTGTGCCTTGAATACCTGTCGTAGCCCGGATGGAGCCGCTTGCGGCGTAAAAGTGCGCGGCGGGGTTGGTAACTGCACAGCCCTCTCGCGCTTGAGCCGAGTGTCTGAAATAGCACAACGCCAACCCAGTCCTTATTATAGATTGTCGTATATACGACAAGGCAATGGTTATGAAGCCTACGTTTGACAGCTACTTGGCTAACGGCATCAAGCTTGCTTAACAAACCATAGCAGTCAATGATAGATCAAGAGGCGGATAATGAAAAAAAGCCAAAGCGCCCCTTCCATGGAGCCGGAAAATCCTTCCGGTGGCGAAGTCCTGCACCCTACACAAAAGTTCCCGCAAGGCTTGTTCGCTGAAACTGTGCGGCAAGCCCCTATCGCCATCGCGATTACCGATAGCAAGGCCAATATTGTCTATGTAAACAAAGCCTTTACAGAGATAACCGGTTACGCACCCAATGAGAGCATCGGATGTAATCAATCCATGCTTTCAGACCGTCGAACACCCCGAAAGGTTTACGAAGAACTTTGGAGCAAACTGGAGGAGCAAATTCCTTGGCAGGGTCTATTGCTTAACCGCCATCACGACGGACATCCCTATCTAGCGGATTTGACCATTGCCCCCATCTTGAATTTGCAGGGGGAAACCACTCATTACATTGGCATGCACCGGGATATCACCGAAGTTTACCAATTGCAACAACAGGTGGTCGATCAAAAATTGCTGATTGAGACGGTGGTCGATTCAATGCCGGTGGCGACTCTCTTATTGGACGAGGCGGATTGTATCGTACTGGACAATCAAGCCTATAAAAAAATGGACAGCGACCTTGGCCTGCGTGAACCCTCTAAGATGTTCATGCAAATATTACGCGAAGAAATGGGCAAAGAATGGGATATCCTAAAGGAGAAAAACCTTGGGTTCCGCAACCGGGAAGTCCGCTATGACCGGGGGGGCCGGCACGGGCCGCGTTGGTTCTCTTGCTCTGGAACTTGGTTCAGCCGCGATAGCGGTGGCGTGGACGCGTTTTTCAAGCAAACTTCCCGTACCTACCTTCTGCTGACCTTGGATGATGTAACCCAGCAAAAGAAAAACGAGGGGGAAATTCGTTTCAACGCACTGAAGGCGTTGATGGCGGAGGAGGAAAAAATTCAAAGCCTCAGGGAAACCCTGCTCGGGGCGATGCACCACATCCAAGGGCCCATCAATCTGCTGAATGCGGCTAAGACCTTGCTAGAGCGGCGCGGGGAGGAGCGGCAAAACCCGGCTTTGCTAGACATCCTCGAACAGATACTTGCCGCCGGGGAAGAATCGCTAGACCGCTTGAAACAATGCATCCCCGAAACCGATGAAATCGCTTCGAGCATGGTCAACCTCAATCAAATCCTGCATGAGTGCATTGTCCTTCTTACCCAGCGCCTTTTGGCCGCAGGTGTGGTGATTGATTGGCAGCCCACGCCGATATTGCCCTCGATCATGGGCCAGGAAAACCTCTTGCGCGCGATGTTCAAGCATGTCATGGAAAATGCCATCGACGCGATGAACCAAAGTGGTGTACAGAAAAGGGAATTGCGCATTTCCACTTGGCCTGATGAGGAAACCGTCCACGTCTGCATTGAAGACACCGGCCCCGGCATTCCTGAAAACCTTCATGTCAAGGTCTTTGAACCTTTCTTTTCAACCAAAAGTGGTGGCGGACGGCGTCATTCCGGCATGGGTCTGACCATGGTCCAGGAAGTGATCAACCAGCACTTGGGGCTAATCCGTTTCGACCCTACCTACCGGCAAGGTTGCCGGGTCCATATTCAATTACAAACTCATGCTCAACAAAACAGCGGAAAAAGACCCTATGCCTACGGCTGATCGTACCCGCCTGATTGAACAAGAGTTGGATGCCCTGTATCAAGTCAGCCGTGTGCTGAATAGCTCTTTGCAACTTCGCGACAAGCTCCAAGGTGTTCTGGAAGTGCTGCACGAAAGGGCGGGTATGCGCTCCGGCATGTTGGCGCTGCGTGAAAAAAACACCGATGCTTTGGTGGTTTGTTCGGTCAGGCAAGGGACCGGCGGCACGGACGACCGGGAGCCGGTCCGTTACGAGCCGGGGGAAGGGGTGATTGGCACTATTCTCGACGAGGGTTACACAATAGTCGTCGAACGCATTGCCGATGAGCCGCGCTTCCTTGGCAAGTTGGGCCTTTACGACCCCGCTCTGCCTTTTATTGGCGCACCGATCCGCGTCGGCGGGGACGAAGTGGTGGGTGTACTGGCCGCACAACCGGCAGAAGCGCACCTGCTTGGCGAACGTTCCCGTTTTTTAGAAATGGTCGCCAACCTGATCGCACAAAGTGTGGAAATGCTGCGCGGCGTGGAACAACGCCAAAGGGACTTGACCGAGGAGCGCGACCAGCTTAAACAAAGCCTGCGCAAAAACTACGGCTTTGAGAACATCATTGGACACACTCCCGCCATGTTGCGGGTGTTCGACTTGGTTCGCCAAGTGGCAAAATGGAACACGACTGTGCTGATCCGTGGTGAATCGGGCACCGGCAAGGAAGTGATCGCCAACGCCATCCACTATCACTCAGCCTGCGCCGGCGGACCCTTTATCAAATTGAATTGTGCCGCCCTGCCCGACAATTTGTTGGAGTCCGAACTGTTCGGCCATGAAAAGGGTGCTTTTTCAGGGGCTATAAACCAGCGCAAGGGACGTTTTGAATTGGCCAACCAAGGCACAATTTTCCTTGACGAGATCGGCGAAATCTCGGCCTCATTCCAAGCCAAACTGTTGCGGGTTTTGCAAGAAGGCGAATTTGAAAGGGTAGGTGGCGTTCAAACCCTCAAAGTGCGTGTGCGCATCATTGCAGCCACTAACCGCGACTTGGAGGAAGCGGTGGAGAAGGGCCAGTTCCGCGAGGATTTATATTACCGCCTCAATGTCATGCCGATCAACATGCCTCCGTTGCGGGAACGATTGGAGGATATTCCCCAGCTTGCCGAATACCTGCTGGCCCGCATTTCAAAACAACAAGGCGGCCGTCCGCTGGCCCTCAAAGAGAGCGCGATACGGATACTGATGCGCCACGACTGGCCCGGCAATGTGCGGGAGTTGGAAAACACCTTGGAGCGGGCTGCCATCATGAGTGCCGAAGGCATGATAGACCGCGAAGCCATCGCGCTGACCGGCATTGAGGATGAACTGTCCCTTGGATTACCCGTGACCGCGAAGTCCGAATTCAATACGGAAGGCATGGACGAGCGCGAACAGGTCATCGCCGCGTTGGAACAAGCCGGATGGGTGCAGGCCAAAGCCGCCCGCCTTCTTAACATGACGCCTCGGCAGATTGCTTATCGGGTGAGGATTTTGAACATTAAGATGAAACACATTTAGGCTCACTCATACCATCGTTACAACAGCTTGACCAAAGTGGCGACGATGCCAATGGAAAAGGCCATTAACGCGCCTAACTTGATGACAATGCGTAATTCCATCTCGCGCATGTCACGGCGAAGCAAGTCCACTTCCCTGGTCAAATCGTCCTTGGTTGACAAGTCTTTTAGATTGACCTCAAGGACTTCGGCTAAAGCTTCCGCCTCGGCTTCGGCCTGTTTGTCAGACACACCCGCATCCTTCAGGCGTTTGGAATATTTCAACGTGTCGAATGCAATGGTGGCCATGGGTGTTCACTTGTGGTGTGTAGCGGTTACTAAATCGTATCTTACCCTACTCACTTGTTCCGGGCAATGCCACACGACCGCGGCTAGGGTGTGATTAAAAGTGATGCGGGAGTGCAAGGATGCCGGTTTACTGTAACCCGTAGGGTTGCCAGCTCACGCCGGGGGGAAGCAATTCTCATTTTGAACCATAACGACGCTGTGGTCCGTCATTCCGGCAGGGATTGCCGGAATCCAGTCCACAGGGATGTGAAGCTGTGGGCTGGCACATCCCTTGAATCAAACACTTGCGAGCGTCGAGTTGCCGTCCATGGCATCTGGATTCCGGCAATCCCTGCCGGAATGACGACGTTCTAGCCAAAATGAGAATTGCTCGCAATTCCCGCAGCGACTTGAGTATAACGGTGAGTACTGGAAATTTAGAACGAGTACCCAAGCGTCATCATTTTGTCGAATTGCCATCGGCAACCCCAAGTTTGGCAAAATATTCCAACAACATCCGGTGTATGAAGATATAACCGCCGCCCACTTTTTTGAGCAGGATGAGTTTGACGCAATAATCTAGGAAAGGGACAAATTTGAAAGGTGTCTTCCCGCTGCGCCAAAGCACTAGGCGTAGAACGTAATGCTTGATGGCATCGCCCAAGCCACGGTTTAGACCTAAAATAGGTCCGATAGTGATGCCAGCAACTAAACCGGCAACCAAACCAATTACCGCTATGTCTAACAGCCAACCCAACAATCCCATAATCAGGCCAACAATCAAACTAGCAATCAATCCGACATAAATTCCATTTTTTAGACTTAACTTAATACCTTGATTTGGTTTTGTTTTATCCTCCATGATTTTGGCTGGTTCCCAAACTCCAGTTTGGGAACCTTTGCCTTATAAGCTCCAGCTTGCCATCCCGACAGAAGCTGGAGCTTCAAAGACTGGGTTCCCAAGCAGAGCTTCACTGCCATTAAGTTAAGCCAAAAGACCCTCTCCCCCGGCCCCTCTCCCTGCAAGGGAGAGGGGAGAAAAGCCCCTCCCCCCTCGGGGGGAGGGGTTGGGGAGAGGGGGTAACAGGCTCAGCAATACCTTAACTTAATGGAAGTGAAGCAGAGCTTGGGAACCAGCCAACATAGCCAACGTATTCATAGGAAAACTCCCGCCTGGACCAGCCAGGGTTTGATGAAGGTAAACAACAGACCGGTCGCGCCACAAGCGACTATGATCGGGATGACACCCGCCTTGTAACGAATCAGGGCCAACAAGGCGCATAGGCCAATCAACGAGGAAACGCCGTCGAAGCGTCCCGAAAAACCCTCCGGCCAGAAAACGTGATAGGCGAAGAACGCCGCCAGATTCAGAATCACCCCCACCACAGCAGCGGTGATGCCGGTCAAAGGCGCGGTGAATTTTAGATTGCCATGGGTAGATTCGACCAACGGGCCACCGGCCAATATAAACAGAAAGCTCGGTAGGAAGGTGAAATAGGTGACGACTAGCGCCGCCATAGCCCCAGCTAAAAACAAATGGTCCGGGCCAAAAATCTCCTTCCCCCATCCGGCGACAAAACCAACGAAAGTCACCACCATAATCAACGGCCCCGGCGTGGTTTCGCCCAAGGCCAAACCGTCGATCATCTGGTGCGGGGTGAGCCACTGGTAATGTTCAACCGCGCCTTGGTAGACATAGGGCAATACCGCATAGGCTCCGCCGAAAGTCAGCAGTGCGGCCTTGGTGAAAAACCAGCCCATTTGGGTCAGAGCGCCGTGCCAACCGAAACGGGCGCAGAGGAAACCGATGGCCCCACCCCACAAGACCGCCCCTGCCCCAACGATTTTTAACAACTCTTTCCAAGTGAAGCGGGCATGTTCGGGCGTGGGCGTGTCGTCATCAATCAACGCCGGTCCATAGCTTTGCTTGACCGAGCCATGTCCGCCGCCCACTGTAAATTTCTGCGGTACAAGATAGCCGCCAATGACGCCCAATAGTGCCGCAATAAATACAATCAAGGGGAATGGCGCATTGAATGCGAAGATGGCAAGAAATGCCAAACCCGCCATCGTCCAAAGCAGCCAGTTTTTCAACGCCCGCGAGCCGATGCGGTAAGCGGCGAAAAGCACAATGGCAGTCACCGCCGGTTTGATGCCATACAGCACCCCGGCAACAGCGGTTACATGACCAAATGCCATGTAAATCCAGCTTAAGCCAATCAAGATCAACAAGGACGGCAGGACAAACAGACTACCGGCAATCACCCCGCCCCAACTGCGGTGCATCAGCCAGCCGATGTAGGTTGCCAACTGTTGGGCCTCCGGCCCCGGCAACAACATGCAGTAGTTGAGGGCGTGGAGATAGCGGCGTTCGGAAATCCAGCGTTTTTTCTCTACTAAATCGTGGTGCATGATGGCAATTTGTCCGGCAGGGCCACCAAAGCTGATAAAGCCGAGTTTGAGCCAATACCAAAAGGCTTGCCCTAGGGAAATGGCTTGGGGTCGTTCCTGTATCTTGCCGGGTTCATTCATGCGTCGTTTTCTGTAGTGCCAGATGGAAAGAATCGAAGACTTTTTCGGCTTCGACCAACAGCGTGTCATCGTCGGTCAAGCGACGATGCGGAAGCCCCAGAACCTCTTGTAGTCGCCGTCGCCGTACATCGTCGCGACCACCGCCTTCTGGTTCAGTTCGATAAAGGCGGTGTGCTTGAGCTTGTACCGCGCCTGCGAGTAGGCGCTGGCAGTCACCGTCCCGACACCCAGCCAGGACATCGCCTCGTTGACGACGTTTTGCAAGGACTTCACGCTTTTCCGCAGAACCATGACCAGGACGAGTTCGAAAGTCAGACTGCGGACACGGGTGAATGCTTGGCCCGTCCAGCGGTGGAGGCATTTGAACGCCTCGTCCATGATAAGTGTCCGGCTGGTTTCCACCGCCTGTTCATTTTATCCATTGCGCACTCCAAACTTTGTAATCTTCTCAAATTTCACGGTTTTTTGCTTAACTTAATGACAGTGACGTAGAGCGTGGGAACGATACAACCGGAAAATCCGTCATTTCGGCAGGGATGCCGAAAACCAGGCCATGGAGGGTAACCAGTCGGTTGTGCAAGCACTTGATTCAGGCGACTTGCCTAGCCTTAGTTTACCGTCCGTGGATACAAGGGCATCAGTTGTGTTCCACAGTTTGCCATCCTTGGACGCTGGATTCCGGCATTCCCATGCCGACAAACTTGACCGGACTGGCGGGAAAAACCGAGTCGGTCTCGTTGGATTGCACAGGGGTTCACGATACCTCTTCGAGACCGACTCGGTTTAGCCGCCTAGCCCTACACCAAATCCCGCCCGAACGGGAATAACGACAACGGGATCAGCTTGAGGTGTTGGATGCTAAATGGAATGCCGATGATCGTGATCGCCAAAATCAAGGCACTGGTTGCGTGGGCCACGGCGATGGGCCAGCCGAACAGCAACAACCAGATGACGTTAAAGACTAGGTTTAATACACCGTTGGCATTGTCCAGTTCCACTAGGTTTTTGCCAAACGGTGCGAACACGGCAAAGCCCAGTTTGATCGACTGCAAACCGAAGGGGATGCCGATAATGGTCAGGCACAATACAATGCCGCCTAGGATATAACCCAGGCCGGTTAGCAAACCGCCGAAAATCAGCCAGAGGATGTTTCCTAATAAACTCATGAATATTGCACCTTAGTTGTTACAGCGTTTTCTATTTCTATTAGTTACTTACTTAACGTACATCCATGTCGGCAAAGGGTTGCCGACCTACTGCGTAACAAGGGTCGTAGGGCGGCAACCCCTTGCCGCCAAAGATAAACAAAGTAATTAGTGACATTAAAAATGCTGTAAGTCCAATAAGTTAGGGATTGTTGCACTTTTTGTGGAAGTTGGCAAGCTGCTCTTGTGGGTGTAAGCAATTCAAACGCTTGCGTTGCCTTCGGTAATCACTTTGTAATCAAATTGACTTATGCTTAAGTTGAGATGGGCAGGGACGATCATTGGAACTCTTATCATGTATTCACTTTAGAGAGATACACAGAATGAAGCAATTTATAAAAATCGGCTTGTCGCTTGGCTTGCTGGGTGCCACGGTCGTGGCCCCAGTTCATGCCAACGACCTTGGAAGGGCCAAGTATGTTCTATTAATTAGCGTGGACGGCCTGCACTCGCTGGATGTGGCCAATTATGTGGCAGCCAACCCAAACTCGGCCTTGGCCCAGTTGAGCAGCCACGGCATCACCTACTCGAATGCCAAAACCCCCGCCAACTCGGACTCTTTTCCGGGCTTGATGGCTTTGACCACAGGCGGTAGCCCTAACAGCACGGGGCTGTTATACGATGTGAGCTACTCGCGAGACATTTATGACCCGACAAACACAAATTGCTCCGGACAGCCAGGCAATACGATGGTCTTCGACGAGTCTATAGACTTGTACGATGCCAACAATGTCTCTCAGAATGTGATCAATCCAGCGGCACTGCCTCGCTATAAGGATGCAAACGGCAAGTGTTCGCCGCTTTATCCACACAACGCGATTCACACGAATACCATCTTCGAGGTGGTGAAGGCCAACGGCGGTCATACCGCTTGGGCGGACAAGCACCCGGCGTATGACTGGGTCAACGGTCCATCGGGCACTGGCGTGGATGATCTTTACACCCCGGAAATCACCAATGTCAATGGCTTCGACAACACAGTGAGCGTGGTTTGCACGGCGTACAATGATAGCTTGAAAGTCCAGGGTGTATTGAATCAAATCATCGGACTGACGCACGATGGCAAGTCAGGGGCAGGGGTGCCGACGGTATTTGGCATGAACTTCCAGGCAGTGAGCGTGGGGCAGAAGGTCTCCTTAAACAACAAGGCAGGACTCTGCCCTACAGACACCGACCCGACCATCAACAAGCAACCGGGCGGCTATCTGAACGGTTCCGGGACACCAACGCCGGTTCTTTCCTACGCCCTCAAATTTGTTGATGCCTCGTTGAATCAGATGATCACCGCGCTGAAAAATGAGGGTATCTATGATTCGACCCTATTCGTCGTCAGCGCCAAGCACGGGCAATCGCCGATCAATCCGGCAAAGGTCAACAAGCCAGGTCATTTCGCGGATCTCGTCGCGGCACTCCCTGATGCCGGAACCAACCCGGCGGCGCAAGCGATAGCCAATGCCAATAACTGCTCCACAGGCCCTTGCGGTTTTGTGCAAGACGACGACATCGCCCTGATCTGGTTGCAGGACCAGACCCAAGCCCAAGCGGTTGCCAATTACCTCAATACCAACGCGAAAGCGCTGTTCATTGACGAAGTGATGGCCGGTAACGAACTCACATTGAAGTTCAACAACCCGCTGTCTGACACCCGCACACCCGACATCATTGTTCAACCGCAGTATGGCACGATTTACACCACATCAGGCTCGAAAAACGCAGAACACGGCGGATTCAGCTACAGTGACACCAATGTAGGACTCGTCGTTTCCAATCCCGAAATCAAGAGCCTAACGGTCACAACGCCGGTGGCCACGTCCCAGGTTGCCGTGACCATTCTTAAAGCTCTGGGCATTGATCCGAACAAACTTCAGGCGGTAGTCAAGGAGGGTACTCAGGAACTGCCATTCCTATTCAATCAACAAACCTGTTTATTGGATTGGGCCGAAACCGCCTACCCCACGTTGTTTGCCCCGGGGGGCAGCGCAACCACGCAGACTTCACCACCCTTTACCTATCGCTTCTACCCCGGCACAAATTCTTATGTTGGATTTTCCTCGACAGACAACCATGTCTATTACAAAGGACCGAACGGCGTGTTGCAGGATGAGGGTGATTTGACGACTTGGACCAATAAAGCGGGTTGTTAGAAATTTTTCGGGCAACAACTTGAAGTTACAAAGTTAAAGGCCGTAGCCCGGATGGAGTGGGGGCGACCGGCCGGTCGCCCTTACGGCGTAATCCGGGTTTGTGGCCTGAAATATCAGGAGTATCATACGCCCCAGACACTACCTAGATCAGGTGACTCACTATGACTTTCCAATACGAAATATTTCCCGGATACCGTTATCCACAGGGTGCAAAGCCCGATGGTGAAGGGGTCAATTTCTCCATCTTCGGATTCCACGCCACCCACGCCGAACTGCGGCTTTATGAACGCCCGGACAGCCCAATTCCATTGCAGATTATTCGGCTCGACCAAGAGGAACATAAGACTTTTTTGACTTGGCATGTTTATGTAAAAGGATTGCCGGTCGGCACGTCTTACACATGGCGCATGGATGGACCCCGCGACACGCGGAACACTGGATTCCGTTTCGATCTCAACAAGGAGTTGCTAGACCCTTGGGCAAAGGCCGTCACCAGTCATTTTTGGAATAGGGAAGCAGCCAGCCGGGACGATGCAGACGGGCCTTGTTCCTTCCGGGCAATGGTGGTTGATGATAGCGGCTATGACTGGGAAGGTGACATGCCCATCCGCCGACGTTACGAAGAAACCATCATCTATGAAATGCACGTCGGGGGATTTACCCGCCATCCTTCCTCAAAAGTCGCCAATCCTGGCACTTTCGCCGGTCTAATTGAGAAAATCCCTTATTTGCAGGCATTGGGCGTGACCGACGTGGAATTGCTTCCTGTCATGGCCTTCGACGAACAAGATGTGCCTCCGGGAGCGGCGCAGCGTGGCTTGCATAATTACTGGGGTTACAGTTCACATAGTTTTTTCTGTCCGCATCCAGGCTATTGTGTCAGCCCGGAAAAGGGAACTCACATCCAAGAATTCAGGGATATGGTTAAAGCCTTGCACAAAGCGGGAATCGGTGTGATTTTGGACGTGGTGTTCAATCACACGGCAGAGGGGGGTGCAAATGGGCCTACCATCAATTTCAAGGGACTTGGCAACTCGGGTTTCTATCATCTCGACCCAACCGACCTCAGTTGGTATTTGGACTTTACAGGCTGTGGAAACTCGGTTAACGCCAACCACCCAGTAGTGGCCGACCTGCTACACGATGTCTTGGTCTATTGGGTGGAAGAATTGCATGTCGATGGTTTCCGCTTCGATCTGGCAAGTGCCTTATGTCGTGGAGAATACGGAGAACCTTTGCATAATGCACGTTTGCTTTGGCAAATCGAACTGTCTGATACCCTCGCCCACACTCGCATTATCGCCGAGGCATGGGATGCCGTTGGGCTTTATCAAGTCGGTGGTTTTCCCGGTTTTCGCTGGCGCGAGTGGAACGGGCGTTATCGCGATAGTATCCGGCGTTTCGTTCGCGGTGATCGCGGACTGATCGGCGAAGTCGCCACCCGCATTTCGGGAAACAGTGACCTCTATGCCGGTTCGGGACGCTTACCGACTACCAGCATCAATTTCATCACCTGTCATGACGGTTTCACGCTGTATGACTTGGTGAGTTACAACGACAAACACAACGAGGCAAACGGCGAGGACAACCGTGACGGGTGCAATGACAATCACAGTTGGAATTGCGGAGTCGAGGGAGACACGGACGATTCTGCCATTCTGGCATTGCGCCAGCGACAGGCCAAGAACCTATTTGCGATACTGCTGCTCAGCCAGGGTGTGCCAATGATCCTCGCCGGCGACGAGGTACTGCAAACCCAACACGGCAACAACAATGCCTACTGTCAAGATAATGAGTTGAGTTGGTTCGATTGGGATTTGGTCGAGCATAACGCAGGAATATTTGACTTCGTGCGGCAACTGATAGCGTTCCGCAAACGCCATGCCTGCTTCAAGCGACGACAGTTTCTGACCGGTAAGCCTACGGACGGGCGTGGCATTCCCGATGTGGCTTGGCATGGAAGGGCATTGCATAAACCGGACTGGGACGACCCGCAAAGCCAGTTCATAGCCTATACCCTAGGCGCAACCGGAGAGGACGAAGTGGATTTGCACATCATCCTCAATATGAGCGACTTAGCCTGCGAAGCGGAATTACCGCACATGGGCGATGGAGTTTGGCATCGCGCCATGGACACCTCGCTGGATTCGCCCGACGACATTACCCCGCCTGGGGTGAAAATCCCGGTAGTCGGTCCACATTACAATGTCCAGGGCCGTAGCGTCGTGGTGCTGATGCTTATTGAGTGAAAGGCTAAGGCGATTTCCAAGAATGTTTATACCAAGTAGAAGCGGCTTCCAGCCGCTTAAAGCGGCAAGATGCCGCTTCTACTTTAGGTAGTTTATTTATCGAAAATCACCTAAGTAAGGTGATATCCAATAAAAAACATACCATCAAAAGGCCAAGCTGGTGCTTGGCGTTCCCACAGGGAGCGCCAAGCACCAGCTTGGCGAATTGATTGGCGAAGTTATTGTTTGTGATTTTCGTTGAGAATTCTTTTCGGTTTTGGTGGATTCATTTTTAGAAATCACCTAAGTTAAGTCATCCCCAAAACCTGCCCGACATGCTTCGCTATCATTCTTTCCTCATTGGTTGGGATGACAAGCACCTTGATCGGACTATCGGCGGTATGTAGAACGATCCGGTTTTCCGCATTTGCAACCGAGTCGATTGCGATGCCTAGCCATTGGCTCAACTCGCAGATGCGAGCCCGCACCGAAGCGGCATGTTCGCCAATGCCGCCGGTAAACACTAAGGCATCCAGTCCGCCTAGCGCGGCGGCCAGCGATCCGATGGCACGGGCGATTCGGTAACAAAAATATTCCACTGCTTCGGCGGCTTCCGCACTCGGGTCGGACAACAGGTCGCGCATGTCCGAACTGATCCCGGAAATTCCCAACAACCCCGATTGTTTATAGAGCAGGTTCGACAGTTCGCCAACCGTCATCTTTTCCTGGTCTAAAAGATGCAGCAACACGCCTGGGTCTATCGAACCTGAGCGAGTCCCCATGGGCAACCCTTCCAAAGCAGTAAACGCCATGGTGGTGGCAACGCTCCGGCCGGCATGGAGTCCGCAGAGGCTGGCACCATTGCCCAGATGACAAACGATGGTCCGGCCCGTGGCGGCCTGCTCGTCGATTTCAGGCAAGTGCAAGGCGATGTATTCGTATGACAGCCCATGGAAGCCATAACGCTTAATGCCTTTCTCACTCCACGAACGGGGTAGCGCAAACATCCTTTCAATTTTAGACTGATTGGCGTGAAAGGCAGTGTCAAAGCAAGCCACCTGCGGCAACTTGGGGAATTTCCGGGCGATGAATTGAATCGGCGACAGGTTGTGCGGCTGATGCAAAGGGGCCAGCGAAATCAAGGATTCAATCTGTCCAATGACTTCCGGCGTGACCAAGATGGGTTTTTGTAGGCTGTCCCCTCCGTGTACGACCCGATGCCCGACTGCCACGGGCCTTAGTTTCGGGCATTCCTGGGCAATCCAGTCGAATAACCAAGCGAGTGCTTCCCCATGGTTTCGCGACGGGATCGGCCCGTCAAACACGGTGTTCCCTAGGGCATCCTTGATGACGGCCCTTGGTTCTTCGCCATCGGACTCGCCCAGCCGTTCAACCAAGGCCCGCAACGGCGTTTCGACGGTGTCGAGCAAGGAAAACTTCAGGGTCGCAGAGCCGGCATTGACAATCGCAATCAAGTTTTTGCCGACAAAGGTGTCAAACATGTCAGTTTTTACTCGGTTTGCTGACATTGATCGAAAACGCCTTGGTCAAACGTGCGATCACCGTATCGCCCTGTTTCACTTCATTGAGCCGCTTAACTTCAGTGCCAGCCTTCACCTTAAATATTTTGCCTTCAGGGCCTAGGAGGGTGACATTCCTAGTCTGATAGTCTATGGATTGGACAGTGGCTGACACTTCGATAGCGTCAATGGAAGCAAATCCCGGCTTCGTGCCCAATGGCGCGCGCGCGGTTTCGGATTCGTGTTCCGCTGAAGGCTTCACGCCTGGCGCACCCACCACCAATTCGACGGACTCCAAAAATTTAGCCGTAACATTGTCGCCGATGCGTATTTGAGGGAAATTGCGAACTTCCGGCCCACATTTAATATTTTTCTGCTTACCGTCAGGGAATTTTAGCGTGACTACACGGTTTTTCTTGTCTATGGCTTTGACCGTCGCGGTGAGGGTAAAAAACTCGGCATTAATGCCACCCGGCTTGTCTTCCACTGTTGATGCCGCAGTACCCTGCGGGACCGCCGCAACAGGCTCGACGGGTTGGTTTTTGCCCCCATGGGAGCACCCCGACAACAGCGAGGCGGCAACCAGTGCGGTAGACCCGAGCAGTGACCAATGTTTTCTATTTTTCATGAACTTGCCTTATTTTATCAGGGTATTTACAGGTAATTTACAGGGAATTATGTGCTCAGGGCATGTACTTGTCGATCTTATCGCTAAGACTCTTCTCCTTTGGCGCAGCTACGAAAGATCCGCTCACACGGCAGTGCGTTAATCGCTTGATGCCCCGTTCGCTCCATGCTTTGATTGACTCAGTCACGTCGTCCCAAGAATGATAGTTTCTAGGGTCCATTTTACCGACACGCTTATCGGCTGCCGCATACAAGCGTTCACCAGTCACTGAATCAAGGATTTCTAATTCAAAGGCCGCGTCCCCGGTGAACAGAGCCTGACCCTTGGCCTCAGACCAAACGGTTGCGGCACCGCTGGCATAGGGAGCGAGAATGGAGATTTCTTTCATCAACACATTCGATTTCCCGCCTTCAGTGAGAGCGACCCTCATGCGCATGACATCTGACCCCGGTGTGTTCACCACCAAATAACCGGCTTTGGCGACTGTTTCACGGATCGCCTTGTCAGCAGTAGTCGTCAAAAAATTGCGATCTGCCGGTTCAAGGTTGGCGAACGACGAGCCATCCGCCTTCCCCCACAGCGTGACCGGGTCCAACAGAATGCTTTTGTATTTTTTGCAATCTGCGTTGGGGTTGGCGTAAACCAACAGAGGATCGTCGGTGTTTGCGCTGCCTGCTTTTAGTTGGGAATAATCTCCGAGAAAACCCGATGCCGAAACGCTGCGGGCTTGTTTGGTGCTGCCACAGCCAGTGATGGATAACGCCAAGACAGCCCCTAAAAACGGGGCAACCGTCCAAAGGCATCGGACAGACCTAAAACATTGCGATTTCATAGTTCATCCTCAATAGTGTAAGGGGTTACCTGCAATCGGCCAGAGCCGAAACTCTCATTTTGACTCAATCGAACCGCCAGAATTGTACCGGGAATTGGGGCTAAAACATAAGTGGGTATCCAACAAATTCAGCAATTCTCATTTTGGCAAAGATTAATAAGGGCGGGTTCCAAACCCGCCCGGCTTTTTTCAAAATGAGAATTGCTGCAACAAATTAGTTATTCGCCTAGAGCAATCGTACCTGTAGGGGTTGTGCGGTATCGACGTGAATGTCGCGTTGCGGGAAGGCCATGACGATGCCATTAGCGGACAAGGTCTTGTGAATCATGAAGCGCAGGTCGCTGGCAATGCTCCTCCAGTCTACATCACGCTTGATTTCGACCCAGACATACAAGCCAAATTGCAATGCGTCGCTGCCAAAATCCTCAAATAAAACCTGCGGTGCTGGCTTGTCCTGGACCAATCCATGGCGGATGGCGGTTTCCAATAGCAGTTCTGTCAACTTCTGAACTGGCGAGTCGTAAGCAACACCGAGCTTGACTACAATTCGGACTGATTGGCTGCTCAACGTCCAATTGGTCACGTTTTCCTCGACAAAAGTGCTGTTCGGAATCAGCGTTTCGATACCGTTGCCATCGCGGAAATGGGAGCTGCGCATGCCGATGTCAATGACCCGACCACGGATGCCACCGACTTCCACCAAGTCGCCGGGCCGGAACGGGCGCTCCAACAGGAGCATCAGGCCGCTAATCAGGTTCTTCAGCAAGTTTTGCATGCCGAAGCCCGCACCGATGGCCAAAGCCCCGCCAGTGAAGGCGAATACCGTGAGGGGAATTTTGACCATGACGAAGCTGGTCATCACCAAGATCACCCCGATTAGGAACAGTACCCAGCGCCGTGCGATACGGGCACTGCTCGCATCAATTCCTCTGCGGGTGACGGCGATGTGTTCCGTGAGGCGGGTCAGCTTGGACGAGACCCACAAGCCCACAAACAAGATGGATAGGGCCGTCGCCACCTTACCGACCGTGACGCTGCGTTTGCCAGTAATCGGCTGGCCTTCGACTTCAATGGTATCCTCCACGGCAAAGAACTCGAACTGCCACAATTGGAGGCCCGCTTCGCGAACTTGCGCCCACCACTCCTGCGCTTTTGCCGACCAAGATTCACTCTGATGTCGATCATCCAAGTCTTGCTTCCACAAATCCAACAAATGGTCGCTTAGCTCCAAGCCCCCAAGCAACCGTTGGTAGCTTGCTTCGCGATCGGCAAATAGATCGTGCATTTGCTGGCGGTGAGAGGTCAACAGAGGGGATGCGGGTTCGAACATCTGCTTTTTCATGTCGTAGACTTGTTCGGATGTCAATTTAAGCCGTTGATCTAAAAACTTTTGAATGGGTGCTGTTTCCATTTTCAGTTTGGCAATCATCGCATACCCTTGCCCCACTGCCATAGGGTCTTTGCCATCGGCTGTGGGCCAACGCAACTCCCAGACTTTCTCCCGCAATCTGACAGAATCAATCAGCCAATTCAGTGCTTGGAATTTAATGTCGGCGTTTTCCGCCTGTTCGCGGCTACGTTCAAGGGCAAACTCCAGATTGGCGAGCCGTTCGTCGCCTTCCGGCAGGGATTTCCGTCCTTGATCTAGGGCTGCCGCAGCAACATCAAAAGCCTGATGACTGTCCTCGGCTAGTGGACCCAGCGCCGCCATCTCGTCTTGGATAAGTTGACGCTCGTTAGCCAGACGGACGCGCACTTGTTCCTTGTCGGCTGGCGTGAAAGAGACCTTGCCTTTCACTTCGCCCAACTGACGTTTGGTAAATTCAAGCCGTTGTCGGATTTCTGCCAATTCCTCATCAAGGACGCGTTGTTCAATGCGAATGACTTCAACACGGGATTCGACATAGCGTTTGCGCAACCCCTCCATGTCGCGCAGCCAAATCAAACGGGTGTCACCGCCGGCATTGCCTTCCAAGAGTTCGTTGGCTTGGCGCAGTTTCTCATTGGCCTTTTTCAAGCTTTCGTTTCTGTTTCCTGACTCCTGTTCCGTAGCGGCATTCATGGACGAAAGCGCAAGGCTATGCTCCTCTAGAAAGCGCACCTTTTCCCGCAATTCGTCCAACTTGAAAATCGAGTACGGCGGCGGGTTTGGCATTCCAGCCCATTTCGCTATCTCGCGTCCGAGTTCCGAACGGCTTTGTTGCAAGCTTTTCAACTTCAACAAGTTGTCGATTTGGCGCTGGTAAATTCGAACCATCTGTTGTTGCAATACCCCACCCTCGACAATCTCTTCCTGGGTCGCCACGTTGGCCGAAGAAGTCGCATCGGTTTGAGTCTTCGTTAGGGCCAGCGCTTCTTTGGTGGCTGCTAATTTATTGCGAATTTCTGCAATGAGGATGTCGGGCGGGGCTGAGGACCAATCGGTCAGAGGTTTTGTGGAAGCCGCATTCCCCGCAGGCTCGGAGGTTGGAGACGGCACTGCGCTTGCCGATGCACAGGCTACACTGCCCAACCAAAGAAACAGAAAGATTGCCGCCATCCCTATAGGCGGTTGAGTGACATGGTTCGGCCTGTTTCTAGGAGGAAGAACCAAGGTGGCATATAGCGTTTTAACCATCAGGTAGTGATTCAGATAGGGATGTGGGGTAGCGTTTTAATTGCTTGCCCGTCAATTTCTTCAGATAAGATAAGACCGACTCGGTTTTTTAAACCGAGTCGGTCTTATCCTCTATGAACCTAGCCTAAACATGCCTATAAAGCTGTCGGACTAAGCTTTGGAGAGGATTTAACGGCGTCCGCGTCCGCCTTTAGGGCCTTTGTCCAAAGCAACGTAGATAGTATTGCCCTCGAAATCATGACCATCAAGGCCAGAAATGGCTAAACGGGCTTCGTGTCCTTCCATGTCGATGGTCGCTATGCCACGCGCCTTGCCAGTGAATAAATCACGGCTTAATTTCAAGCCAAACACTTTGCCGTAACCGCCAAACAACTCACCCAGACTAGTTTCGGTTGTAGTTGGGGGTAACCCTCGAACGAAAAGCGTCAACATGCGTTGCCACTCCTATATTAAAAAACACTATTGAAATAAGGCGATGCGGCACAATATTGTACCCGGATGAAGGGCAAAAAGCAGACATTGCCAGTGGCCTGCTTTTATGGCCTAGACGTTTACTTAAGCGAAACTACAGGGCTACAACGTTGTCAGCTTGTGGGCCTTTCTGACCGCTTACCTCGGTGAAGCTAACGCGTTGCCCTTCAGTCAGGGACTTAAATCCCTGGCCCACAATTGAACGAAAATGCACGAACAAGTCGCCACCATTTTCGCGTTGAATAAAACCAAATCCTTTGCCTTCGTTGAACCATTTAACGGTTCCGGTTTGCTGCTGTGACATAGTAAATCTCTTAAGATAAATAAGCGCGAAATGCGCAGTGACTTCAATATACCCTATAAGGGTTTATTGTAAGAAAAGCGGGGTATTACGGAAAGGCGGGCAGTTGGAGCAGGAATGTATTTTTTACAAATAGAAACTTCGCTGACTTGCTTGGCGCGGACCTCTTTACACCTACAGATACAATACGGTAAATTCACTAGAAAGTCAATCTTTATTCAGCAATATTGTGTTAACCCGGCAGATAGAAGAACATTACGGCAATCATCGCATAGAGAATTAGCATCTGAACGCCATTCAGCCAGTTTGACCGTCCATCTTGGGCAATTTGGGTGGTAATTAAGATCGTGCCGAAGATGGATGCCACCTCGGGAGTGGAAAACTGGGCATCGACGGGATGCCCTAACCAGCGCGAACTGATGACGAGAACCGGGACGACCAGCAGCGAAATCTGCGATCCGGCACTCATGCCGATCTCGAAACTTAGGTCCATTTGGTTCTTTTTAGCCATCTTCACTGCGCTGAACAAGGCCGCCATGTTACCAATCAAGGCAATGACGATCACACCGATGAACAAGTCGGTCCAGCCCAAACTGGTTTTGACCGAATCCACCGAGTCCGAAACAAAATCCGACAGCAATGCGATCAGGAAACTGGCTACGGCCAGTACTCCCGCTGCTAGTTTGACGGACCAGGCATCTGCATCCTCTATTGGGTCAGGGGGGTTGGGGTTTTCTAGCCGCCTGACCGCGTCTTCCTCTTTGGATACGAAGATAGTGCGGATGATGCCCGCGACATAGGCCGTCAGCAGCAGCGCCGAAATCCACAGCGAAATGTCCTCGACAAAATCGCTTGTGACTTGGCCCTGCAAAATACCGTGTGCCTGTGCATAGATGGAAGGCAGTAACACGGCCACGGCGGCGATCAGCATGGAAGTGGATGCATCGTTGGCGCGTTCGACGTGGAATTTGAGGTTGCCATGCCGCACTCCTCCCGCTATCATGGCGGCGCCAATCACCACCAACAAATTGCTGATGATGGCCCCCGTCCATGCAGCCTTGACCAGCGGACCCAGCCCTTTGCCAATGGCGATCAGGCCGAAAATAAGTTCCGGCAAATTGCCAAAGGCCGCATTAAGCATCCCGCCCCAAGTCGGTCCTATGCGCTTCGCCAGTTGTTCCGTCGCGTCGCCTATCCAGGCGGAAACCACCATCATGCCGAGCAGGGAACAGCCAAACAGGGCCAACTCATTGTGCAGGCCGGGTGTCCAGGCAATTGCGAATGCGACGGGAATAAAAACTGCCAGCCAATTAATGCCGGGTTTGAGAAAACTTTGCATTGATTTCCCCTCCTTATAAGGGCATAGGTATTTATAAAAAGTCCCCCTCGGCTTGCGGGAGGGTATCTTGATATTTCGCTTGCAGTGGTTGTCTTTTTAGGCGATTTTCGATAAATAAACTACCTAAAGTAGAAGCGGCATCTTGCCGCTTTAAGCGGCTGGAAGCCGCTTCTACTTGGTGTAAACATTCTTGGAAATCGCCTTAATGCAGGCCCTACTTGCCGGCCGGCTTGATCCATTCGACCTTGCCTCGATCCCGCAGCCATGATTCCTGAAACACCCTTTTGGCTGCCAGTCCCGCTCCGTTGACAAATGCCCGGTTCAAATAGGCGCTGAAGGCAATGCTGAATCCAGGAACCAAATTCCCGAGTTCAGCCCCCAGCAAAGCCCGTTGCAAAGCATTTTGAGCAGATTCCTCGACCGCCGCATGGAGAAAGCTTGTTTCTATCTGACGCTGGTAGTTCGCCATGGCCTGCGCCCGCTCATTAGCGCCGGTTGCTGTGGAAAGTGCCAGTATGTGGAGCATAAGCACCCTATCGCGTGGTTGGTCAATGCTATAACCATAGGCTTGGCAGACGCGGTAAATCACCCGCAAAGCCCCGGCAACCATAACCGGGATGCCCGCAGTCGCCGCCACCAGTCCGCCAGTGCCTGTGACCGCTCCCATGCCTATGGCGATATGGCCTGCATCGTTGATGATCCTGTCAGCCAGCGCATCGGCGAATTCCAAGGGTTGGGCGGCAATATCCTCTAGCGAGGCAATACTTTGAGACTTCAGCAACGAGTCCTTGAAGATGTTGTCATCCTGGGCTAGTTGGCCAGCCATCTTGTTCACACCATCCATAGCCGCCGAGATCGCCGCCTTCGGCATCATCTTGTTGACCAGATTGCCAAGGGGGCTGGCAATGGTGCGGATCATCCGTTTCGCCAAACCCGGACTTTCGGCCTTCCAAGCCGCGATTGCCTCGACTTGCGCCTGTTCGTATTCGGTCACACGGCTGTCTCAACCCGAATCTGTAGGGACAGGGATTGCCCTCCCATGGGAGGCGCACTCTTTTGGTTTTTTCGGGTTGCCATCGGAATTCCTCCAAGTAGGGTTAAGGTGAGTTTGATGCGACGGGGCGCTGATTTTCCTCACGGACACCGATCAAGTCTATCGAGTCGTCCGCCCCGTAGCCAGCAGCTTTGAGTTCCATCTCCAGCCGGTGCCGCCGCTCGGCTTCCAGTTGCGCGACCTTGCGCATCGGCCAGACGCCGTTGGCCAAGGCGCCCAGCGCGGCGACATTGTTGGTCAGCACCGAAAAGCCTATGCCCAGGCCCAGCGTGAAAACCCCGGCCACGCAGGCGACGTTGGGCACGACGATCATGACCCAACTGTTGCGGACATTGCGGTCCATCGCTTGGGCGATGTCGCGCAGTTCGCACAGCTTGCCCA
>Ga0209083_1000909_pt1 | contig 37642 bp, 27 predicted proteins | sample AM7aDNAmetaG_FD_184132 | JGI IMG/M metagenome (GOLD analysis project Ga0209083, IMG submission 184132) | Freshwater microbial communities from Finland to study Microbial Dark Matter (Phase II) - AM7a DNA metaG (SPAdes) (version 3) | ecosystem: Environmental > Aquatic > Freshwater > Lake ... | reverse complement strand
CCCTGCTTGACGGAATCTTCTACCTCAACGACACCTGGGCCTTCATCTCGGGTAGCCTCACCGCCTCCATGTACTGGACCGCTACCACAAACGGACCCGTCAGAGCCGTGGCCAGGGGAATGAACAATTATTCACCTTCCCTGTCATTTTATACTTCCGTTAAAATGAATGCGTTTCCGTTGAGGTGCGTAAAAGACTAATACCGCGCTCGCTGATGATATTGATGATGTAATAAACATGACGAAAATGAGGATGTGAGAACTTTTACCCTTTACTGTTTGGTGCTGGTTTCTGCTACCTGTCTTAGCTGGCAGGTGACTTATGCCCAGCTTACAGTCATCCAGGGGAACAACATTAACATGACTCCCCAGGCGTTTGTTCAAACTTACCTGGTCGGATCGGGAGTAACAATTTCAAATGCAACTTTTAACGGATCCTCCGATACCGTCAGGAAAATTCAGACTGTAAGCGGCTCAATAGAAAACCAGCAGATCGGCAGTTTTACAGCAGCAGGAAAAACTTTAAGTGAAATAATATTCACAGGAGGGGTTATATTATCATCGGGTATGGCAAGTTCAGCCATTTCCCCACCCAGCAGCGCAAGTTCCCAGATGAACGGGCCCACCGGCGACCCAGACCTGGCTAAAATATCAAACCTTACCCCGGCAAACGTAAAAGACCAGGCCGTACTGGAATTTGATTTTGTTGCCCAAACCGATGTGATCAACTTCCGATATGAATTTGCATCGGAAGAATTTGACACCTACTGCGGTTCGTACAATGATGCTTTCGGTTTTTTCCTCAGCGGCCCGGGGATCTCAGGAGGAATGGGGTACATCAATGATGCTGTTAATATAGCGACACTTCCTAACAGCGTACTTCCTGTAACGATAAATAACGTTTGTGCAAATAAGCCTCTTTATTCATGGTGGAACGCATCGCAGGCTGACCTGGCGTACAACAGGTTTACTTTCGTATTCACAGCCAGTTACAATATCACCTGCCTTGCCACTTATCATATTAAACTCGCAATATGCGATGCCGTTGACAGGGTACTTGATTCCGGCGTATTTCTTGAAATGAACAGCTTTTCAAGCAATGCAATCCAGATCAACACGTCGTTTTCCAATCCAAATGGCGGGCAAAATGCAATAGAAGGCTGCAATAATGCAATCCTGGTATTTTCCATTCCGAATCCACAGGCTACCGATTATATTATTGACCTCGCCATTGATCCTTCAAGCACGGCAAGCCAGGCCGATTTCCTTCCGAACCCCTTGCCTGCAAGCATAACCATACCCGCCGGATCCCTTACGTCGCCCCCGCTTGTGATCCAGCCGATCGAAGACAATATTCCCGAAGGCGACGAAACCCTGATAATCCTTGCATCACATACTACCTGCGGATACACCAGCACAACATCCGTGGACATTCTTATAAAGGAAAAACCGCCCCTTCTAGTTTCCATTAACCCTGCACCTGCAGGACTGATCTGTGACGGAGATATAATACCTTTAAGCGCCAGTGTGAGCGGAGGTTTTCCCTCTTATTCCTATTTGTGGCCGGGAGGGAAGACCACGAATCCCGCAAACATCACCGCTTCGGCTTCTGATCCGGTAGTGACACTCAGGGTTGCCGATGTTTGCCTGGATACTACCTATGCAAACCTTACGCTTAATGTCGTAGCTTTTCCTGCAACCGCCGGGATCATCAGCGGGCCTTCGGCGGTATGCAAACCCTCGGCCGGTCTTGCATATCATGTGGATCCTGTTTCCAGTGCGACGGGATATACCTGGACCAGTCCCCCTGGGGTGGTGGCACCTCCTTCGCCATCGTCCAATGATATAAGCCTGGATTTCGGTGCCGGCTCCGCCTCGGGAAACATACAGGTCAACGGGGTCAACCAGTGCGGCAACGGACCCGCAAGCAGCCTGCCAGTTAATGTCTTTTCCCGTCCGAACCCGGGTCTTACTTCTTCAGTTTCAAGCACCTGCGTCGGAAGCCCTGTCACCTACACCACCGAAGCTGGAATGACCGGATACCAATGGGTCTATCCGCTTGCCAGTGCAAATCTCGTCAGCGGAGGCACATCAGCTGATAATACCATCACGCTCAGCTGGACAGTGGCAGGAACAAGCATGGTCAGCGTAAACTACAATGATGCCAATAATTGCCCTGCAAGCAGCCCGTCCCAGCTGCCGGTAAATGTCCACTCATTGCCAACGCCCGTTATTTCAGGGAACCAGAACCTATGCATCGGGACTAACGGTGTCATATACACTACCGAAGCCGGCATGAATAATTATTCATGGTCGGTACCGGCAGGCAATACAATGACCCCATCGGGGAATACCTGCTCGGTTGACTGGCAAACAGCAGGGAGCCAATGGGTGAGGGTGATTTACCAGGATCCGATTACCGGGTGTTCCTCGTCCCCATCCAATACCGGGCTTGCTGTGACAGTAAATGCTTTACCTGTTCCAGGCGTAAATGGAACTGCAAGCGGCTGCCAGGGCCTTTCCCTGGGTCCGTTTACAACCGAAACAGGTAAAACAGGATATACATGGAATCCCGATGGAGGAACCATAATCCAGGGTTCAGGCCCATATGAAGTTTTCATCAGCTGGAGTACACCGGGTATTAAACAGGTCACGGTGACCTACTTCGATGGCAACAATTGCCAAGGCACATCCCCGGCCCATTCCGTTACCGTGAATGCAACGCCTGCAGTGACTTTCACGAGTCCCCAAACTGCTTACTGCCCCAACACAGCATCATTTGTCCTGAATTCGGGAAGCCCGGCCGGCGGCATTTATTCCGGTCCCGGAGTGGTCAATATCAGCGGAACATGGTATTTCAACCCTTCCCTGGCTAATATCGGCGCAAACGCTATAACATACGGTTATACTTCGGTCAACGGTTGCCAGGCCTCGGCCGGCGGGACCATTAGCATAAATCCCCTGCCGGACGTTCAGTTCACACCGGCCCACAGCAACCAGAGATGGTGCTCCAATGAGCCTGTAGTTATAAGTCTTGGTTCGGCTGTACCCGGTACGACATTTGCATGGACCGCCAGCGCAAACCCTGCGACCATCATTCCTTCATCGATTTCGAACGGAAGCGGAAACATCAGCCAGGCTTTTCAGAACACGGGCGGTATTGCTGAGACTGTTCAATTTCTTGTTTCCGGTACTTCTGCCGGATGTACTTCAAGTCCATACCCCTATGCGGTGCAGGTGAACCCGGTTGCAAGCATCAGCGCATCTCCCCAGGGCCAGGTTATTTGCTCATCAGCCGGGAGCCAGCCTGTAACCTTAAGTCTTGTCCCATCTTCAGGAACTGCTGTAAACTGGAGTTTTACTGCAGGTTCAAACATAACACCTGCGACAGGAGCAGGTTCCTCCAACCTGGTACCGGTATCAAACTTTGTAAATTCAGGCACAAACCAGGAAACAATCACGTACGCAGTGACCACCTCCTATGACAATTGCCCGGGGAACAGCTTACAATACAACATCCTGGTAAACCCTGTGCCTGTGATAAACAATCCTGCCATGAGCCAGTTTGTATGCCTAGGAGGTTCCAGCGCCAGGGTTGACTTCACCTCCAATTTAACTTATACCGTATCTTACCAGTGGCAGGCAACCACTTCGCCGGTAAGCATAACAGGATATACAGCCGGCATACAGTCCACAGCCTTCATCCCGGTCCAGACACTTACCGATCCTTCAAATTCAAGCGGAACGGTAACCTATGCCATCACACCAAAGATCACGCTGGGTTCGGTAAGCTGTTATGGCAGCATACAGAACTATGTCATTCATACAAATCCCCTGCCCTCACCCGGCATCCAGCCTCTTCAGCCGGTATGCGAGCAGAGCGCCGGGCTTAATTATTCCACCGGGAATTTCAGCAGCCACTCCTACCAGTGGAGCATAACGGGGGGAACCTTCACCTCATCCTCAAATACATCTTCAGTTACTGTAAACTGGGGCCCCAGCGGAAGCGGTTCCCTCAGTGTGACCGAGTCCATCGGAGGCACAAACCCCGTATGCCAGACCACCGACACAAGAACCATTACCCTGCTTCCCAGGCCAGTTCCAACCATCACGGCCGATTACAGCCTGGTCAACGGGATCTGCCTTAACCTTACAGGCACTTATCACACCGAAGCGGGGATGTCAAATTATTCCTGGATGCCATCTGCCGGAGGCAATATTACAAACCAGAATAACCAGAACCTTTCGGTTAACTGGATTACCACCGGGGTAAAAACTGTATCGGTTAATTACAACGCTTCCAACGGATGCAGCGCCCTGCTGCCTTCGTCCATCAGTTTCAATGTAAACCCCCTGCCCGACGTCAGCTTGAGCGGTCCTGCCCCGGCCATCTCCTGCCAGGGACTTAGTTCCGTATTCAACGTGCCGGCCGACCCTAATTCTTCATTTACCTGGTCGCTGCTGCCTTCAGGAACCGGAAGCCTTACAAGCACCCAGGGGCAGCCCTCAGCAACTTATTTGTGGCTTTCAGCAGCCAGCAATGCAAGCGTGCAAGTAGCGGGTCTTACAAATCACGGTTGCACTGCAGGCAACCAGGTTGTTTTTAATATTTACTACACACCCGTGGTGAGCCTGAGCGAGTGTTTTGATCCGGTAACACTTCCTTCGGCCAAACCCTTTATTCTCAGGGGCGGGATACCCTTAGGAGCTGCAGGTATATTTACAGGCGAGGGTGTGTCTTTATCGGCAGGACAATACATCTTTGACCCTGGTTCGGTAAGCGGGCCGTTTCCCAAAACAGTGGCCGTGGTATATTCCTATACCAACATTTCAGGCTGCTCTTCTTCCGATACCAAAACCATACAGATCGTAAATTCCCCTGCCTTCCAGTGTGAAAACACGATGACACCCATGAAGGACGTAAGGACCACCCCCAATAAAAGCTACAATACATACTGGAGGGGGAACCGTTGCTGGATGATACAAAACCTGGATTACGGTTCGGAAATGAGTGCCCAGACCCCCCAGACCGATAACTGCCAGCCCCAGAAATATTGTCCCGCTTCAGACCCGGCCTGCACCGTCAACGGCGGGCTGTACCAGTGGGACGAACTGATGCAGTACAGCAGCCAGGAAGGTTCACAGGGCTTATGTCCTCCGTCCTGGCATATCCCTTCGTTAAATGAATGGCAGATGCTTGCCGACGATCCTGCAAACCAGGGTAACTCCCTGGCCGGCGGTTACCTTAAGGACGTTCCTTTCAGCCCTGCCCTTGAAGGGATTTTATACATGAACGTTAGCTGGAGATTTCTCCAGGACCAAAGCCTCAGCGCCACTATGTTCTGGACTTCAACCATTAATGGTCCGCTTAAAGCCTGGGTGCGCGGCTTGAACAATTTCTCTCCAAGCGTTTCACTGTATTCGTCGAGCCGGCTAAACGCCTTCCCGGTGAGGTGCGTAAAAGACTGATACATTAGTCGAATTTACACTAAATTGTTGTATCTTGCGTTTAGAATTACACAAAGCAATTCCATATGGACAATTCGGTAAAATATAATTTCAAATGGAAGGATCTGGGAGATATCTCCCTGGGGAGGCCGAACCTGGGCCCGCTGACACAGGTGGCAGTTTACCGGCTCATGCAGTATACAATGCGAGACGTTCTTGAAAAAAAGTATGGCCCGACAGAGGCAAACAAGCTTTTTTATAATGCAGGTCTGCTGGCTGGAAAGGAATTTTGCAAAAACACCCTTAACCTTTCACTGCCGATCAACGATTTCATCGCCGATCTGACCCAGAAACTGCTTCAGTTTGGAATTGGCGTTTTACGTGTAGAATCGGCAGATCTCGAAAAATTCAACTTTATGCTCACGGTAAGTGAGGACCTGGATTGCTCAGGCTTGCCTTTTTACGGTGTTCCTGTATGTGATTATGATGAAGGGTTCATCGCGGGAATTCTCAATGTTTATTCAGGCAGGACATTCGATGTCAAGGAGATAGACTGCTGGGGAACCGGGGAGCGCACCTGCAGGTTTTCGGTGAAACTGGTGAACTGAGTTGAGTTATGTCGGAAACACCGTTTGAATGCTATACCGTTTTAAGTAAGATCCTGCAAAAGATTTCCAGGGGAGAATTGCATGATGCGGAGATTTTACTTGAAACAGCACTGTTCAGGCAGGAGCCGGAAGCCCAATGCAATAAAATTGCTGAAGACATCAGAACCCTCATAAACCAGTTGGGTGAAGGAGCGAAATTTGCCAGTGCCCTATCGGATGGCAAACTGCATTATGAGGCACCTAAAAATTTTTATCTTTTTTCGGAATACAAACAATTGCAGGCCAACCTTAAACACCTTACCTGGCAAACACAACAAATAGCCAAAGGTGATTACAGCCAGAATGTCAACTTTATGGGCGAATTTTCCCATGCTTTTAACCAGATGATAGAAGGCTTAAGGGACTCACAAAAAACCCAGGACCAGCTGAAGGAATTGTATACAACCCGTGATAAATTTTTTTCAATTATCTCCCATGACCTGAGAAGCCCGTTTAATGCCATACTTGGATTCTCTGATATCCTTGTTGAGGAATGGGATGAGCTGACTGATGCCGAGCGGAAAAATTTCCTCAGGAACATCCGGAATACGGCCCACAATACATTTGACCTGCTTGAAAGGTTGCTTGAATGGAGCAGGATACAGACCGGTAAAATGAGAATCGTACCTGGGCGTCTGAATCTCGGCAAGGTAGTGGAGGAAACTTTTAATTTACACAACGCATCGGCCGGTAATAAACTCATTCGGTTAATCATGGAGGTCGCAGCCGAGACATACGCCTGGGCCGATAAGGATGCCATCCTCCTGGTAATGCGCAACCTCATCAACAATGCCATTAAGTTTACACGGCAGGGAGGGCTTGTCACCGTTTCGGCAGCGCCCATGAATAAGCTCGTTGTTATCAGCGTCAGCGATACGGGTGTTGGAATTTCAAAGGAGAATTTAAAAAAACTTTTCAGGTTTGAAGAACAACTGAAAACCGAAGGGACCGACAAGGAAAAAGGCAGCGGCCTTGGACTCGTGCTTTGCAGGGAAATCATCGAAAAAAGCGGTGGCCGCATCTGGGCCGAAAGCACCGAAGGGGAAGGCAGCATATTCAGCTTTACTTTACCATTGACCCAACCAATACAAGACATACCATGAAAAAGATTATGGTTTATTTGCTTATAGCCTGCACCAGCCTGGCTTTTGCATGCCGAAAGAAAAGCGATCCTCCTCCCGTGCCATACGTTTCGTTCAAAGTGAACGGGATTCAGAAAACATATTACAATTATTCAAAGTTCTGCAAGGATTTTTGTGCTTCATCAACCTTTTGTGGAACGTTCGACCTCAACGACAATATTGTCCCGGCCGAATTGCTCAAAGTCGGTCTTCCCGGGGATCCGTATGCCGGCCAGGTCTTTAAAAGCGGTGATTACCGCTTCGTATTCACCTGGGTGGACCCTTCATCCAAATGGTATTATGTAACGGGCGGCAGCCTGAAACTGACCATGAACAAATGGGAAGGACAGGGCGGATGGGGCTGCGCCAATTTCAGCGGCTGGTTAAAAGCTTCCGATGCCGACAGCGTGTATATTTCGGATGGTTACTTCCAGAACTGGATATGGACGTATACGACTAAAAAATAACGAGGCCGGATAATCCTCTACTTTATCTTTGCGCTGACTTCCGAGAGGATCTTTTCTTCCCTTTCTTTGGTAAGAAGTACAATCTCATCCGCTTCCTTCATAAGCCGGCCAAGGAAGTCCTTGTCTTTAAGTGCAGATGCATTGATCCTTACATTAAGCCAGGCCCCTATCACCGCCGATCTTATGCAAAGCGCCCCCACACCCGCATCAGTCACCGAATTCGGATTACCTTCCTTAACCATGACCTCGATGATATCAAATGATTCATAGGCTGTCTTCATGGTTCTGAAAGGAACTTCAATGGCGTATTTTGTTGCATGCTGAATGGCTGAACTCCGGGCCGCTTTTTCCTCGTCGGTTCCCTTTGGCAGCCCGAATGCATCCATGATACGGTTGAAAGCCCTGGTATCTTCGTCAACCAGGAAAAGGAGTTCCTGTTTGAGCGTTTGCCCTTTTTCGGCCCAGTCCCCGAACACCTCCCATTGTTCATCCCAGCCTGGTTTGTGTGACGACAGATTGGCAACCATAGTGCCCAGGGATACACCCAGGGCCCCGATATATGCTGATACCGACCCCCCGCCGGGTGCGGCGGATTCCGAAGCCGTCTCTGAAGCGAAACCTTCGGCAGTCATGCTTATAAGTTTCTTGTCCCCGGGGTTCTCCAGGATATATTCAATGATCTTCTCCTTCGGATTAAAAGGCTTGAGGTCGTCCAATCCAAGCGATTTGACTGCAATTTTAATGATCTCTTCTTCCGAGACACCCACCGACCTGCTCTGTTTCCTCAGGAAATACTTCCCGGCATCTATCATGGCCCGTTTAGGAATAAGCCCCACAAGTTCGCTGCCGGTAACCCTGAGCCCCCGTTCAACAGCCTTGGCACAAGCTACTTCAAATGCCACATGAACCGGGGTAATGCTGATATTGGTGAGGTTGATCGAAACCTGGGCTATACCGTATTCCTCGATAAACCAGCCGATAGCCTTACACGCCTTCAATGCCCCGGGAATCCAGATTTCATTTCCTTTTTCGTCTTTTTTTATTTTTCCTGTAACCGGATTGCCTTCACGGACAGGCCTGCCTTTTTCGCGCATGTCGAAGGCAATGGCGTTAGCCCTGCGAGTGGAGGTAGTGTTAAGGTTCACGTTGTATGCCACAAGGAAATCCCTCGCCCCGATGGCTATTGCACCTGTGCGTGGATTGAACCTGGCCGGTCCGAAATCAGGTTTCCAGTGGGGATCGGCAAGCTTTTTGGGCAATCCTTCGTATTCGCCCGACCTGCAATTGGCCAGGTTCCGCCGCTCTTCGCTGAATGCGGCGTTTTCGTAACAGTAAACAGGAATCTGAAGCTCATTTCCTACACGTTCGGCCAGTTTCCTGGCGTAAGCGGCTGTTTCCTCCATGCTGATATCCGAAACAGGGACCAGAGGGCATACGTCGGTTCCCCCGAAACGGGGATGCTCTCCCTTATGCCTGCTCATATCTATTATTTCAGAGGCTTTTTTTATTGCCTGAAATGCAGCTTCCAGCACCGCATCAGGACTGCCCACAAAAGTCACGACAGTGCGGTTTGTGGCCTTACCCGGATCCACATCCAGCAAGTTCACACCATCAATCTTTTCAATTTCGTTTGTAATAGTTTTTATCAGGTGCATATCCACACCTTCTGAAAAGTTAGGGACACATTCGATCAGCTGTTTCATAAAATTGTATTAAGTATAAGGATTGCAAAATCGCGAAGAGCGAGTTGCCACTCATCATGAAATCCGGCTGCAAAATTAAAAAAAATCAGCTGCCCCTGCGCAATTCCTCAGCTTTGTCGACAAGCTGGCTCATCAATACAGGGATGGTCTCCCTGAAGTATTTCATGAGTGCAGGTAATTTCTCAAGGTGTTCCCTCCTGCTGGTATATTCATGGATCCGTTTTATATTCGTCCTGAGTTTCCCCACAGCAAGGACCTCAAGGCTGGACTTTATCTTATGGGCCGCTTTAGCCACTTCTTCCATATTGCCGCTCTCCCAGGCTGCATTAAGCGCAGCAGCATATTCGGGAGTGAGCTCTGTAAACTGCCCTATCATCTCGATGATCTCAGTTTTGCTGTTGCCGAGCAGGCTTGAAATTTTGCCCAGGTCATAATGCAGGTTCACAGGCCCTAAAGCTGCGGGCTCTTCCCGTGAAGGCAATCCGGTTTCGAGGATGTAACGGGGGCTGATGCCAAATGCCGACAAAAGGTGGCTGAAGAGTGTTTCTTCTTCAAAAGGTTTGGTCATGTATCCGTTCATGCCTGCATCCAGGGCCTGGGCAATGGCATCTTTCGTAGCGAAGGCGGTGAGGGCAATAACGGGAGTCGTAATATTCAATTCGCTCCGGATGATACGGGTGGCCGAGCAACCATCCAAAACCGGCATCTGCATGTCCATCAGTATGAGGTCATAGGTTTTATGCCTGACTTTTTCAATAGCCTCCTTGCCGTTGGAGGCGATATCGGCAATGATATTCCATTTCGACAGTATTGCCTTTGCAATAAACTGGTTGAATTTGTTGTCCTCAACCACAAGCATGACTTTTCCCCTGAGGGTTTCCTTGTCGATGAAAATCTTCGGGTTTGATTCATGCAGCATTGACAGTTCGGCTGTTTCAAATTCAAGGCTAAAGAAAAACCTGCTTCCCTTTCCTTTTTCGCTTTCAACCTTGAGTTCGCCGCCCATGAGTCCCACAAGTTGCCTGCTGATCGCAAGCCCAAGGCCTGTTCCCCCGTAAACCCTGGTTACGCTTTCATCCTCCTGTTTGAATTTCTCGAAGATAGTTCCAAGGTTTTCCTCGCTGATCCCTATGCCCGTATCGGAGACCGAGAAAAGGAAGGCAACCTTGCTGCCGACTTCGCCAAGCAGGGTGCACGAAAGCCTTACCCCTCCTTCTGATGTGAATTTAATCGCGTTATTTACAAGGTTTGTGAGGACCTGCTGAAGCCTGACAGGATCCCCCATAACTGCCATCCCAAATTCCAGCTCAGGGAAAGTTACAAGGGAAATGGATTTTTCCCCGGCTGTGACCGACAGGGAGGTATGCACCTTATTAAGGACTGTTTTCAGGTCAAACGGGATGTTCTCGATTTCAACCCTGCCTGCTTCGATCTTTGAAAAGTCAAGGATCTCATTGATGATCCCAAGCAGGTTCTCGCCCGAGACCAGCAATTTGTCATTGAGCTGCTGCTGCTCCGTTGTCATCTGTGTATCTCGCATCAGCCTCGAGAGTCCTATTACGGCATTAAGGGGTGTGCGGATCTCGTGGCTCATATTCGCCAGAAAGGTGCTCTTGGCAGAGTTCGCCGACCTGGCATCTTCGGTGGCTTTCCTCAGGTCGTTCCCTATCATTACGCGGGCAGTGATATCCCGGTATTGCCAAAGGTTCCCAAGGAACCTGCTCTCGAGGAATATGGGGATGTAATCACGTTCAAACATCCTGCCGTCGGCCAGCTCGAGTTCCTCGCCTGTCACTGTAATCTTATCATAAAGTATATGATCTATACGGCTTACAAATTGCGCAGGGTTGCGGAACATTCCCTTGGATTGCTCGGCTGAATCGGAGCAATCGGACCCTATCATCATTTCAGGCTCGGCCGGGATGCCGAACATGGAGCAGAAGCTCTTGTTTATCAAGGCAATTCTCCTGTCCTGGTCCTCAACGAGTATCCCCATCGGAAGGTTTTTAATAAGGGTCTGCAGCCGTATCGTGATGGCCGCCAGGTTGTCATGGGCATGCTTCTGTTCTTCATTGTTAAGGATATGCGCATACAGATTGCCTGCAATATTGCAAATCAATGAAAGCACGATACGGTACTCCTCATGGAACCTGTTCTTCTGCGAACTTACAATGCCGAAGGCACCAACAGGTTTATCCCCGTTAAGTACAGGCACGAAAAGCCTTGAACGCACCAGGAAACTGCGTTTGGAGGATGTGGTCAGCTTATCAGGATCATTCTCAGTATCGGGGATATTCAGGATTTTTCCCGTTTTGAAAACATAGCCGGGATGCCTTTCCATTGCAGTTCTTGCCGCTTCTTCCTTTTCCTCTTCGGTGAATCCTTTTGCAAGCATCAGCTTGAGACGTTTCTCCTTAAAATCATAAAGGTACAAACCCGACCTTTCGATTTCCAGCAGGTCTTCGAGCATCTCATTCATACAGGAGGCAAGCTGCTCAATAGTGCTGATCTTTGCAAAACGATGTGAAAAATCATCAAGCTTTTTAAGAACTTCCAGCCTGTCATGGATCTTGGTCATGGTTTCTTTAATGTTGTGTAAATATAAAAACTATTTTGATAAACTATTAATGATCCATCATACTTAGTATCACAATACCGGACCTTGATTGAATTTTCAGGCCGGGATTCCTGAAGATTGACAAATTTCATAAATTTGTATGACCTCAAAAAAAATCCCCATGAAAAAGTATTTAATCCTTCTCCTGCCGCTGGCCATTATGCTCAGCCAGTGCAAGCAAAATCAAAGCGAAGGCCCGAAACAGGCCGCGCAGTATATCTCTCAAAGCACTGTCGACACCGTGAGCATGGCGCTCATATCAAAATATGGAGACATCCAGAAAACACGCATCGAAAAAGGCATTAAACAGGCTGCTGAATTATGGACCGTGAAAGACGGCAAGGATGCCGATTTCAGGGATCTTTGCCTTAAATATTTCGTGGGTGACCAGGCAAAGCTCGATCTTTTGTTCAACAGGATGCAGGGCAATTTCGAACAGCTCTTCGGGCATTACAATATGATCAGCCTGGCTATGAAATGGGCTGTACATATTGATGCCGGCGAAGCCCTCGACGTGGACGAGATCTTCGGGGCATGGGACCCGGCCTCGCATTACAGCGACGACTTCTTTGCCAATAAGCTGGCCTTTATTAACTGCATGAACTTTCCTTTTTACACCCTGGCCGAAAAAGAAGCCCTTGGCCCGAAGTGGTCGCGAAAGGACTGGGCTTATGCCCGGCTCGGAGACATGTTCACTGCAAGGGTCCCTGCAGAAGTGAGCCAGAAAGTATCCGACGCCCTGTCATCCGCAGACAATTACATCAGCAGTTACAATATTTACATGGGGAACCTGGTGGATGAGAAAGGGAAAACCCATTTCGCGAAGGACATGAAACTGCTTTCGCACTGGAACCTGCGCGATGAACTGAAAGCCAATTACAACCAGGGAGATGAAGGATTGCTGAAGCAGAAGATGGTGTATAATGTGATGCTTCATATTATCGACCAGAGCATCCCCGATTCGGTGATCAATAATCCGAAGTTCCAGTGGAACCCCTTTTCGAACAAGATGTTCAAAGACGGTAAGGAAGTTGCTGCAGTGCCGGAACCTGACAAACGTTACGAAATTTTCCTGAACAACTTCAAAGCGGTAAGATGCGCTGATCCCTACACCCCGCTCTATCCCACCTATATTTTAAGATCGTTTGACGGGGGGATGGAGATCAGGCAGGAAGAGGTTGAAAAACTGTTTACCGATTTCTGCTCTTCTCCTGAGGTTAAAAAGGTGGGTGAACTCATCAGCAAAAGGCTGGGCCGGCCCTTGCTGCCATTCGACATCTGGTACGACGGCTTCAAAGCCAGGAGCAGCATGAACCAGGATGAACTTGATAAGTTAACCCGCGCAAAATACCCCGATCCCAAAGCTTATGAGGCCGATATCCCGAACATGCTGATTAAACTGGGTTTCAAACCCGAAAAAGCAAAGGAAATAGCCTCGCATATCAGCGTTGACCCGGCCCGGGGAAGCGGACATGCCTGGGGAGCCCAGATGAAAGGCGACAAAGCCCACCTTCGCACCCGAATTGCCAAAACAGGAATGGATTACAAGGGGTATAATATTGCCGTTCACGAAATGGGGCATAATGTGGAACAGACCGTTTCGTTATACATGGTCGACAATTACATGATGATGGGAGTGCCGAATACTGCATTTACCGAAGCCCTTGCATTTATATTCCAGAAACGCGACCTTTTCCTTCTCGGGAAAAAGGATAATGATCCTGACAAGGAGGCTATGGCCGCCCTGGACCAGTTCTGGATGTGTTACGAGATCATGGGGGTTTCGCTGCTCGACATGGCCGTATGGAAATGGCTGTACGAAAACCCCGAGGCTACAAAGGAGCAGCTGAAAGCCAAAGTCATAGGCACATCGAAAGAGGTATGGAATAAATATTATGCCGGTGTTTTTGGCATAAAAGACTGTCCCCTGCTTGCCATCTATTCGCATATGATAGAAGACCCGCTTTACCTGCCGAACTATCCCGTGGGTCACCTTATCGACTTCCAGATCGATGAATACCTTAAAGGAAAGAATTTTGCAGATGAGATCGTGAGGATTTATTCGGCCGGGCGTTTGATTCCGCAGTTATGGATGAAGAATGCCGTGGGCAGCGAGATTTCGATCAAACCTATACTGGATGCGACGGATAAGGCGCTGATCAGTATAAAGTAGCGCAATTATAGCCAGCGAATTTGTCTACAATTTCGCGATTTCGCCATTTAGTATCACCGTCTCGACCTTATTGCTGCCATAGGCATATGGCATGTACTCGTATGACAGGATTGGTTTTGTGATGAACAGGTTGGCTTTCTTCCCCACGGCAATGCTCCCGTATTCCTCGCTAAGCCCCATGGCATATGCCGAATTGATGGTCACTGCATTTATTGCCTCTTCGGGCAGCATGCGGTATTTGATGCAGGCCATGGAAAGGATGAACTGCATATTTCCCGAGGGTGAGGAACCGGGATTAAAATCGCTGGCCATAGCCACCGGGAGGCCGGCGCTGATCATCTTGCGCACAGGGGCATATTCCATGCCAAGGAAGAAGGCTGCCCCGGGGAGGATGGTAGGCATGGTCTCAGAGCCCAGCAGGCATCCTATCTCGGCATCTCCCGTATATTCCAGGTGGTCAACCGAAAGGGCGTTATATTTCACCCCAACCTGTATCCCTCCCGAATAATATAGTTCATTGGCATGTATCTTCGGCCGCATCCCGTACTTCATCCCGGCAGTAAGTATGCGTTCGGTATCCTCAACGGTAAAGAAACCTCTTTCGCAGAACACATCGATATAATCGGCCAGTTCTTCGGCAGCGACCCGGGGTATCATTTCATTGATCACCATGTCGACAAATTCCGATTGCCGGCCTTTATATTCAAGAGGTACTGCATGGGCGCCAAGGAAAGTTGGAACGAGCTTCAGTGGGCTCATGAACTTCAGCCTCCGTATCACCCTCAGCATTTTCAGTTCATCTTCAACATTCAGCCCGTAACCGCTTTTGATTTCCACAGCCCCTGTTCCCAGCATCATGATCTCCTGCAGCCTGGGCAGGGTCTGTTCAACAAGTTCATCTTCCGAAGCCTCATGCAGCTTCCTGGCCGAATTCAGTATCCCTCCTCCCTTTGCAGCTATCTCTTCGTACGAAAGGCCCCTGATCTTGTCGTTATACTCTATCTCGCGGCTGCCGGCGTATACCAGGTGCGTATGCGAATCGCAGAAAGAAGGAAAAACCAGGCGGTCCCCGGCATCGAGAACCTTCATTTTCATCCCCCATGCCTTGCTGAAGTCAGGCATGTCCTTCATCTTACCGAAATCCGCAATCCTGTCCCCTTCGATGTAAATCCAGGCATCTTTTACGGTTTTAAGTTTTGCCATTTCCGTGCCCGAAACTTTCAGTTTTGGTTTGTTCTCAACCTGTACCAGTTCCCTGATGTTTTTGATCAGCAAAGCCATGATGGATGTTATGTTATGTGTCGTATACAAAGATATATATTTTTCTGTACCTTTGAATCTACATAGTTTCAAGCTCTTAAGCCATGAAAAAAAGCATCATTTCACTGGTATTGATCCTGTTGGCAGGACTTACGGTTTTTGCAGGCCAGATCCGGATGCGGGATGCACAAACAGCAGCCACCAGCTTCTTTTCAGCCCATCTTTTAAATTTCAATCCTGCGGCTTCCCTCACTTCAAACATCACCGGAACCACTGTCATCAGCAGGGAAAATAAGGCATTGTATTATATCTTTAATATGTCACCCTGCGGGTGGATAGCCATTTCGGCTCAGGATGCCGCCTGGCCTGTGCTGGCCTACTCCTTTGAAGGAAGTTATACCGGTGAAAACCTGCCGCCCCAGTATATTGCCTGGATGAAACAGTATGAAGACGCCCTGTTTTACCTGGCCGAAAACACTACCAATGCCACTTCAGGAATTGCCTCAGAATGGAAAAAACTTCTTGACGGGCAATATACGCAGTCATACAGGGCCCTGGGCACGACAGAAGTAGCGCCTATGCTTTATTCACAATGGGACCAGGGCTTATTTTACAACGGTGGTTGCCCGGCCGACATCAAAGGTCCCGGGGGGCATACCTATGCAGGATGCGTGCCTACCGCCATGGGGCAGATCATGAACTATTACGGCTGGCCCATAACGGGTAAGGGTTCGTATTCATACTCAGATCCCCCTTACGGCACCTTATCCGCCGACTTCGGTTCAACCACCTACAACTGGGACAATATGCCCGATAAATTAACGGGTGCGAACGAAGGGATCGCCACCCTGTTATACCATCTTGGCGTTTCCTGCGATCTTGTTTACGGAGCTGCAGGTTCGGGCATGTACAACCATAAGGCAGCCTATTCACTGAGGACTTATTTTAAATATTCGCCCCAGACCCGGTACCTCTTCCGTGACAGTACCAGCCTGAAGTGGGACAGCGTGATAGTTGCCCACCTGAACCGCAGCATGCCTTTATATTATGCCGGTTGGAGCGTACCCAATGTAAACGGGCATGCCTGGGTATGCGACGGGTACCAGGACACAAGCTATTTCCATTTCAATTTCGGATGGAGCGGCACATCCAACGGATATTTTTATACAAATAACCCTTCACCGGCAGGGAATAATTTCAGCCTGGCCCAGGAGCTCATCATCAATATTTTCCCCGATACGGTCAACTACACTTATCCTGCAGGCTGCCAGGGCAGCAAAATCCTGGCGTTTATGGACGGCAGCCTGGACGACGGCAGCGGCCCCATAAAACCTTATTCCCCGACCTCCGACTGCAGCTGGCTCATCAGTCCTCAAACATCCGTGGATTCAGTTTCAGGTATCGTCCTGAATTTTGATTATTTCGACACCAACCCTGCCGATACCGTGAAGGTCTATGACGGCCCTTCGGCTTCATCCCCCCTGCTGGGACGTTATTCGGGCAACACCCTTCCTCCATCCCTGAATTCAAGCGGAAATAAATTATTCCTGCATTTCAAAGCCGGCGGGGCTGATCCCGGCCATGGTTTCAGGGCCGTATTTTCGTCAAGGCAGCCTGTATGGTGCACCGGCACCACCGAAATCAAAGCCGACACAGCCGACTTTACAAACGGAAGCTACGGTTTTAATTATTCCAACAATTCCTTCTGCAAATGGAGGCTGCTGAGGAACGACAGCCTTCCGCTAACGATATATTTCAAGAGGTTCGACACTGAACCATTCTACGACAACCTAAGCATTTACGACCTGGGAAGCGGCAATCTCCTCGACACCATATCAGGTCATTATACCACAGCCAATCCTCCCGATTCAGTCACATCACCCAGCGGCAAAATGTTCCTGATCTTTTCAACAAACAGCAGCGTGAACGGGAAAGGCTGGGAGATTTATTACCCGAAGCAAAGTACAGGGATACATGAAAGCTCGCGGCCCGGGGGACTTCGAATCTACCCGAATCCTTCCTCAGGCCGGGTAAGCCTGAGCTTCGGCCCGGCAGAGGCAGGCAATGCAGAACTGAGGCTTTCGTCCATCGACGGCAGGCAGGTGATTTGCAGGCAGGTGAATGTATCGGCCGGGGAGAATACAATCCCCATCGATCTGACTGGCCTTAAAAGCGGTATGTATTTCCTCAGGATCACAAGCAGGAGCGGAAGCGTGGTCGGGAAAATGTTGATAAAATAAGGGATGTTTTGTGTTGGAGAGGCCCCCCATTATTCGAAACTATAGCGTATTTCAACCGTGAACTAATTCCGGTTCCGCCGATCTCTATTTATACATCAGGTCGATCTCACCTTTTTTCTCGATGCATTCCATGAGTTTTGCTTTCAGCTTCCAGCACGTCATCTGCCTTTTCTCTAGCTGTCGCGACAACTCATAAGATGATATTTCAGGGTCATGGCATACCATGTATACCATACGGAAGGCTTCGGTTATGGGGATATGGCAGCGGTGAAAGATAGTATTGGCAGTGACTGATTCCTCCGACTTGCAACGGGTACACCTCCTGGAGTAAAGCGTTTTGCCCTTGCAGAAATTGGTGTGTCCGCATTTTTTGCAAACAAAGCCCTCAGGCCATTTTTGTTCGGAAATAAATTTAAGGCAACTCTCTTCGGTAGAGAAAAGGTTCTCAAACTGGGTCACATCCAACTTTTTTATTTCCAGCATTTCTATCGTCCTGTCATATTAATCCGTTTCCTGTTTCAAAAAACGGCAAGCAAAATAATCCCCGGCATGCAGCCCGGAACAAGCCCCGGCAGGTGGTTTCCCGGCAAGCCGAAGGAAATTTACCGGGGGGATTAAATGCAAAATTAAAAAAAATAGTGATACTTATGCGATTCATGAAAAAATATTTTGTAATTTTGCCGAAGAAATCATATCCACATACACAAAAAACATGAAAAATATCAGCAAACTTTTCAGCCTTCTCATACTGTTCAGCATGAATGCATGCAGCGGCAACCCTGCAACTGCAGGCACCAATGCAAGCTCTAAAAAAGCCGCGCTCGACCTTAGCTCCGAAGGCAAGGCAGTACATCTTGACGAACTGATATTCAGGCAGCTGGTATGGGATTACAAGAAGAACCCGGCCGCTTGGGTCTTTGAAGGCGACATTCCCGTGATCGTCGATTTCTATGCCGACTGGTGCCGTCCCTGCAGAGCTCTTGCACCCACAATGGATGAGCTTGCACTGGAATACAAAGGCAAGATCCGCATTTATAAGATCAATACCGATGAGAATAAAGAATTGTCGGGGCTGCTCGGGATAAGCTCAATCCCGGCACTGTTATTTGTCCCCAAATCAGGAAAGCCCAATTTTTCACTTGGCGCTCTTCCCAAAGACAAGCTGAAAAGCATGATAGACGAGTCATTATTGCAACTGAAAAAACAGTAAAAAATCAAACAAAAATAAATATGGCAACCGAACACTTAACAAAAGCGACCTTTACCGAGAAAGTATTTGATTTCGAACAGAACAAGGACTGGAAGTTTGAAGGCAAGCTCCCATGCATCATAGATTTTTATGCCGACTGGTGCGGCCCCTGCAAAATGGTGGCCCCCATTCTTGAAGAACTTTCGGCAGAATATCACGGGAAAATCAATATTTACAAGATAGATACCGAAGCCGAGCAGGAACTAGCCGGTGTTTTCGGGATCAGGAGCATACCTTCGATGTTGTTCTGCCCGGTCGACGGACAGCCCCAGATGGCGGTGGGAGCTCTTCCCAAGGATTCACTCATCAAGGCTATTGATGACGTGCTGTTGAAGAAAAACGCAAACTGATAATGCTGAAGGATGGCCGGTGAAGGAATCATCGTCTCAACCTCATATCTGCCGCCCATAGGATATGTTTCGGCCCTGCTCAAGGCCCCTGAAATAATAGTTGAGCTCGACGAAACCTATCCCAAGCAAACCTACAGGAACCATTGCTGCATTTACGGCCCCAACGGCAAACAAACCCTGAGCATACCGGTGAACAAACCCGGGGGGAACCATACGAAAACCAGGGATATCAGGATCTCGTATGCCCTCCCCTGGAATAAGACTCATTGGAGGGCCATAGAAGCCGCCTACAATAATTCCCCGTTTTTCATGTACTACCAGGATTATTTTATTCCTTTTTATGAAAAGGAATATGAATTTCTTGCGGATATCAATTCTAAAATCCTTGAAACCGTTTTCCGCCTGTTGCGAATATCCAGGCCGCTCAGTTTCACCGAAACGTATGTGAGTAAACCCGAGGGCTTCCGCGATCTCAGGCAGGAACTCACCCAAAAACATGCCCCGTCGGTTTGCCCCGTCTATACGCAGACATTTGCCGAAAAGCACGGGTTCATCCCGAATCTCAGCATTATTGACCTGCTTTTTAATTTAGGTCCCGAAACACCGGATTACCTGGATTCAATCCTCGAATAAAATCGCCAGGAGCTCCCTGCTTAAGCAAAATATTTTTTCAGCCTGCAATCATAATGCATAGCTAATCCGGTAAATTTTTGTACCTTTGCGTTAATTTAATCTAAATTAATTGTCAACACTTTTTGACCTCCGGGAAGGCGAACGTGGTCTTATCATGAAAGTCCGCGGCAGGGGCGCGTTCCGTAAACGAATTACCGAGATGGGATTCGTCAGGGGAAAGGAAGTCAGCGTCATCAAATCGGCCCCATTGCTCGATCCCGTCGAGTACAAGATCCTTGGATACAACGTTTCACTCCGACAGACCGAGGCCCGGCTTATAGAGGTACTGCCCCTGGGCATCAAAACCTCAGCCCCGGCCGGGGAACAGGAAGGCAACAGTTTCAACGGCACCATCGAAGAGGAAACTCTCAGGGATATTGAAAGCGAGAGGGGAAAAACCATCGACATTGCTCTGGTAGGCAATCCGAACTGCGGCAAAACCACCCTCTTCAACCATGCCTCGGGATCGCACGAAAGGGTAGGCAATTTCGGAGGGGTGACCGTCGACAGCAAAACAGCGAAATTCAGGCAGGGCGGGTATACTTTCAACATCACCGACCTGCCCGGGACTTATTCCCTCACCGCATATTCCCCCGAGGAGCTTTATGTTCGAACGCATATAGCCGAAAACGTTCCCGACATCGTTGTAAATATCATCGACGCATCAAACCTCGAGAGGAACCTTTATCTCACAACACAGCTCATCGACATGGATATACGGGTGGTGATCGCCCTCAACATGTACGATGAATTCGGCAACAAAGGGCATGTACTGGATTATAAATCCCTGGGGGAACTCCTTGGCATTCCTGTAGTTCCAACTATCAGCTCCAGGGGTGAAGGCATAAAGGAACTGTTCAACAGGGTCATTGACGTGTTCGAGGACAGGGACCCGGTGATCCGTCACGTTCACATCAATTACGGGGATGAACTCGAACGTTCCATCCGCAGGATACAGGAGGTGATCAGGAAAGACGAAGCCCTTGCAGCAAGGATTTCAACCAGGTATTTCAGCATAAAACTGCTTGAAAAAGACGATGATGTTACGAAAGGCCTGGTTCATTCAAACTATTTCAAAGCCATTACTGCCACCGCCGAAAAGGAGATCAGCCGGCTTGAGGACAACTTTCACGAAGACAGCGCGACCCTGATCACCGATGCGCGTTACGGTTTTATTTCGGGGGCCCTGCGTGAAACCATGAATGCCAACGAACTGGCATTCACCCGAAAGACCTTCAGCGACCGTATTGATAACGTACTTACGCATAAATACCTCGGCTTTCCTGTTTTCCTGTTCTTTTTATGGGTGATGTTCCAGACCACATTTTCACTTGGCGAATACCCCAAGCACTGGATCGACTTGCTGGTGGGCTCACTCGGCAGCCTTACGGGAAGCATTCTTCCGGCGGGCCCGGTGAAAGACCTGCTTGTCGACGGCATCATCAACGGGGTTGGGAGCGTTATCGTCTTCCTTCCAAACATACTTATCCTCTTTTTCTTCATTTCACTGATGGAGGATTCGGGGTATATGTCGAGGGCCGCTTTCATCATGGACAAGCTCATGCACAAGATGGGCCTTCACGGCCAGTCGTTCATCCCCCTGATCATGGGCTTCGGCTGCAATGTTCCGGCCATCATGGTGACCCGTACGCTCAAAGACCGTAACGACCGCCTGCTTACCATGCTCATCAACCCCTTCATGTCGTGCAGCGCCCGACTCCCTGTTTACCTCCTGATCACCGGGGCCATCTTCCCGAAGCATGCGGGCAGCGTGATCTTCATGGTTTACATTACGGGGATAGTGCTGGCGGTGCTGGTCTCACTCATCTTCAAGAAATTCATTTTTAAAAACAAGGAAGCTCCTTTTGTAATGGAACTCCCGCCCTACCGCAGGCCGACTCTTCGCGTGATTTTAAGGCATATGTGGGAAAAAGCCCAGCAGTATCTCAAAAAAATGGGAGGAATCATTCTGCTTGCCGTAATCATCATCTGGGCCCTGGAATATTTCCCGGGCGGCAGTAAAATGAGCCAGACCGAACGCCTGCAACATTCCTACATAGGCAAGATCGGCAAGACGATCGAGCCGGTGATAGAACCCCTGGGCTTCGACTGGAGGATGGGAGTAAGCCTGATCACCGGGGCAGCAGCAAAGGAAGTCGTGGTAAGCACCATGGGTGTTCTTTTTGCTGCTCCTTCGGCGAATGAGAATAACCCAAGAACAAATCTCACTTCCCAACTGCAGAATGCAAGCTACGAAAGCGGAAGGCTGAAGGGGAAGAAAGTATTCAGCCCCCTGGTCGGTTTCTCGTACATACTGTTCATCCTTATTTACATGCCCTGCATAGCAGTGATTGCAACGGTAAAGAGGGAATCGGGCCACTGGAAATGGGCCCTCTTCCTGATGCTTTATACAACTGCCCTGGCCTGGTCGCTCTCGTTCATTGTGTACCAGCTCGGATCGTTAATCCTCTGAAAAATGACAACCCAGTATATCATCGTAGGACTTATCATCGCCTCTGCTGCCGCAATTGTCGCATTGAAGCTTATACGATCGGTAAGGAAACCTGCAGGTAAATGCGACGGATGCGCTTCGGCTTCGAACGGCTGCGCGATTCATGAGCTTAAGGCCCGAAAACTGTAAGCCAAAAATTTGACTTATCGAAATAAGAGATTATATTTGGTAAGGATTTTCCTGGTTTAAGCAGATTCGTATGCCTAAAAAACCCACGATAAGTTTTGAGCAATATCTCAAACGGCGTGGGTATATGTTTTTATCATTTGACCAGGCCTTCCTTAAAATAATCAAAAAAAGTTTCTCTCAAAAAAGCTTCTGCGGGTTCTGGAGGATGTGGAACCCCTATTCGGGTTATATATTTTTCCTGCTGTATTCCCTGATAGGCGGCAACCGGAAACGGGCATTTGCCATATCCCTGATTTTCCTCACCAGTGGTTTTGTATTTCATGACCTTGTTATTTACCTGGTGACCGGCAGCATCTCTATCGTTTTTACAGTAACATTCTCAATTTATTCCATAATCTTCAATATCGAGAACAAGCTGCTGAGCCTGGGGAAAAATTTTAAAACCTATTCCCTGCGTAAAAACTTATTCCCCCTTAAATACCATGTCATGCTCAATATGACCCTGCTGTTGCTGCCCCTGCTCGCAGGCTTCCTGGTCAATTATATTTTCTTCCCCGATTCGGTGATGAATATTTTATTCCCTTAATTCACCCGTAAGAGTAAACCCAAGCTATGAAATCACTGGTTGCTCTGCTCCTGATACATTCCATGCTTCTGCCTTTCAGCGGTTCAGCCCAGGTACAGTCCTGGAATTTCATCAAAGAAAAGAACGGCATAAAAATATATACCTGCACCCCCGCTTACTCATCTTTCAAATGCTTTAAGGGTGAGACCGTGTTTCACGCAAGCATGCAGGAACTGGGCCTTTACATTGGCAATGTGAAGAATTTCAGCTGGTGGGATGACAATATAAGAGAGCTCAGGGTGCTCAACTCCAAATCGAATAATCAGGTTGAATATTATTTCGTTTACCATGTATCCTGGCCCCTGAGCGACCGCGATTTTTACGTGAATGTGGTCATTACAACCGACAGCGCCAGCGGGGAAAAGATTGTTTATGCCAAACCTTTGAACGACAGCATACCTGAACGCGAAGGTATCGTCAGGATCAGGAAGTACTGGCAAAAGTGGACACTGAAACCCATCGACAGCAGTTCGGTTCATGCCGTGCTTGAAGGTTTTGTTGACCCGGGAGGAAGCGTGCCCGCCTGGTTATACAATATGGTCATCGTTGAAACTCCGCTTAAGGTCATGGGAGGAATAAAGAAAAGGGTTGAAGTGACCGACCGTCATTAATGCCTGCATTTCAGGTTTTCAACATCAGATCATTTCTTATCTTTGCCGCCTAAAACCCCTGTCCTATGGCTTACGGAATCTGCCTTCTCAGCGTTGTCCCGGTACGAACGGAACCCGCTCATAAAGCTGAAATGTGCACCCAGCTTCTTTTCGGTGAACTCTACACTGTTTTATCTTCACAGGATAGCTGGTATAAAGTAAAGCTTGCCTATGATGATTACGAAGGATGGATCAGCGCGAAAGGCCATACCGAACTGGAAGAAAGCGAATTCGAAAGACTCTCGGGGGCCGATACCCGCTGTTCCATGGACCTGGTACAGCTTGTGACCAATGAAACAGCAAAGTCACAGTTCCCGATCTTATACGGAAGTTCCCTCCCGGGCATAGAAGAATTCAGGATGCAGATTGCCGGACAGTCTTTCAATTACGACGGACAGGTTTCGATGATCTCCGATTTCGAAGATGACGAGGAAGGCAGCCACGATGATTTCATGGAGATCAAGCACGACCTGGTGAGCGACAGCATGCAGTTCCTTGGCGCTCCGTATGTATGGGGAGGGCGTTCGCTCTTTGGAATCGATTGTTCAGGACTTGTGCAGATGGCCTATAAGCTTAAAAACATCCGCCTCAAAAGGGATGCCTCACAGCAGGCCGAACAGGGGGAGCCGGTTTTAAGCCTTGATGAGGCAGAACCTGGGGACCTGGCATTTTTCGAAAACGAAGAGGGGAAGATATCACATGTAGGGATACTGGCCGACCGCCAGAAGATCCTTCATTGCTCAGGCAAAGTAAGGCTCGATATCATCGACCAGCAGGGCATTTTCCACAACGACCTGCATGAGTATACACATAAGCTTAAGACGATCAGGAGAGTCATTTAAAAAAAGAACTTCGAATATTGATTAACGAGTTTTGAATTTCGAATTTTACTTCAACATTCAATGTTCAATGTTCAATATTCGACATTTATCTTTATTTTATTCTTCCTCGTCCCTGGGTTTCTTTTGTTTTCCCGGGAGTTCCTGTTTGAAGATATAGGTGAGCCTGATACTGACCAGATTATTATACTGCTTCCGTTCCCAGGTATCATTGGCATTATCGGGATTGGTAAAGGTGACGGTACGGAGGTTCAGCAACGAATACTGGTACCTTACGTTGACCCAGAACCTGTTCCATACCCTTACAGATACTTCACCTAAAATCGAAAGGTCATAGGGCAGGAAATCAGTATTGGGTTTAACGATGAACAGCTGGGATTCAGATTTCGAAATAAGCTGCCCGTAACAAAGCCCAACCCCGGCCGAGATGATCTTTTTATCGGTGAAATGCAGCATCACGGGAATATCGATGTAATCGAGGTTCAGGCGGTAATAGGTTGAATCGGTGCTCCCGGCATGATAGCTTCCTTTCTGTGAATAAAGCAGTTCCATGCTAAGCGACCAGCTCTTGCTCTTTCCGAAAGACCATACGACCATGGGACCGAAATTCAAGCCGTATTTTCGGAAACCGTAAAACTGGTCACCGTCGACCTGGCAAAGGTTCACACCTACCGAGATACCCCCGAGAAATCTCTGGGCATGGGCAGGCCGGGTTGAAATGATACAAAGCAGGAGCAGGAACGGAAGTAAAACTTTCTTTTTCATTCTATACAGAAAGTGAATATTCGGTTGGTAAAGGTACAGAATTTAAAACGCTCAAACCGCTGATTTATTTTGGGCCTTCATCGAGAGTTGGATGCGTTTCCTCGGGATATCGATATCCACAATTTCAACCATGACTTTCTGGTTCAGTTTAACGACCTCATTCGGGTCTTTCACAAAATGGTCGGCAAGCTGGCTTACATGGACCAGGCCATCCTGATGCACACCAAGATCCACAAACGCCCCGAAATTCGTAATATTTGTGACTATTCCCGGCAGTTTCATGCCCGGCCTCAGGTCATTGATGGAATGGACCTCCTTTGAAAACTCGAACAATTCGAATTTCTGCCTGGGGTCCCGGCCTGGTTTGGCCAGTTCCTGCATGATGTCCTGCAGAGTGGGCAAGCCGGTCTTCTCATCAACGAAATGCTCCGGTTTTATCTTCATCCTGCATCCCGCATCCTGCATCAGATCCTTCACCGAACAGCTCAGGCTTTTCGCCATCCTGTCAACAACGGCATAGCTTTCGGGATGGACAGCGCTGGAATCAAGAGGATTTGAAGCATCCCGAATGCGCAGGAAGCCGGCAGCCTGTTCGAAGGCCTTTTCGCCGAAACGCGTGACTTTCCTGAATTCCGACCTGGATTTGAACGGTCCTTTTTCGTGGCGGTAACTGACGATGTTTTTGGCAAGCCCCAGGCCTACTCCCGAAATAAAAGCCAGCAGTTCCTCACTGGCAGTATTTACTTCAACGCCTACCATGTTCACGCAACTGACCACGGTTTCTTCAAGGCTTTTCTGCAATGCAGCCTGGTCCACGTCATGCTGGTATTGCCCCACCCCTATTGATTTGGGGTCAATTTTGACCAGTTCGGCCAGGGGGTCCATGAGGCGACGGCCAATCGAAACAGCTCCCCTCACGGTTATATCATAATCGGGAAATTCCTTGCGGGCAATGGCCGAGGCTGAATACACCGATGCCCCGCTCTCGTTCACGGCCAGCGCAATGATATCCTTGTCGAAAGGAATGGCCCTGATAAGCCTCTCGGTTTCCCGTCCTGCAGTTCCGTTGCCGATAGCAATAGCTTCTATCTTATAGGCACTGACCAGGCTTTTGATCTTATGGATGGATTCCTTGACTTCGTTCTGGGGAGGATGGGGATAGATGGTTTCGTTATGAAGCAGTTCCCCCTGACGGCCCAGGCAAACGATCTTGCAACCGGTCCTGAAACCCGGGTCTATGGCCAGAACATTCTTCTGTCCCAATGGAGGTGCAAGAAGCAACTGCCGCAGGTTTTCGGTGAACACCCTGATGGCCTCGGTATCTGATTTATCCTTGGCCCAGCCCCTGGCTTCTGTTTCCATCGAGGGCAGCAACAGGCGTTTGCAGCTGTCCCTGATGGCTTCCTTTACAAGCAGGGCCGATGCGTTTTCCGATTTAATAAATATGCGCTCGAGTATTTCTTCGGCTTTATCATCAGGCACATCCACCGAAACCCTCAGGAAGCCTTCATTTTCGCCCCTGAGCATAGCCAGCACCCGGTGTGATGGGGCTTTGTAAAGAAGTTCATGGTAATCATAATAGATCTTATAGTTGACCCCCTCTTCTTCCTTCCCCTTGATGACTTTCGAGATGATCAGGGCTTCCTTCTCAAAAAGCTGTCGTATCCGCTTACGCCCGTAAATATGTTCATTCACCCATTCGGCCATTATGTCTTCTGCTCCGCGGATGGCATCCTCAACGGTATTCACGCCTTTTTCCTCGTCAAGGAACTTTTCGGCCCGGGTCTCCGGATCATTGTATTTCTGTGAAATGATGATCTTCGCCAGGGGTTCGAGTCCTTTCTCCCTTGCGATGCTCGCCCTGGTTTTCCGCTTCTGTTTGTATGGCAGGTAGATATCTTCGAGTTCAGCCATTGTGAGGGCTTTCATAAGAGAATCCTCAAGTTCGGGAGTAAGCTTTTCCTGTTCCTTAAGGCTTTTAAGGATGGCTTCACGACGGGCATCCAGATCTTTAAGTTGGATTATCCTGTCCCGGAGCTTTCCTATCATCACCTCATCCATGCTGCCGGTCATTTCCTTGCGGTAACGTGCGATGAATGGAATGGTGGCCCCGCTTTCCAGTAAAGTCAGGGTATTGAAAACAAATGCTTTATCAAGGCCGTACTCCGACGAGATTATCGCGGTATATTTTTCAAGGTCCATGAAAATAAAATGCTGAGTTTAAATCAATAAGCTATCCCTGTCACCAGCCCGAGGCAAGCACATCGACTATATGAATAGTTTTAATGGGAAGATTGTGTTTATCGATAAAAGCCTGCTGGTGCATCAGGCAGGATGAATCTGTTGAAACGATATACTCCGCCCCTGTTTCAAGGGCATTGTTGATTTTCTGCTCGGCCATAGCCGTAGATATAGGTTCGAACTTCGCCGAGAAGGTGCCGCCAAATCCGCAGCAAACCTCGTTATCCTTCATCTCTTTCAGCTCCAGGCCTTTCACTTTTGCAAGCAGTTTGCGGGGTTCGTCCTTTAAACCATACTCGCGCAGGGCTGCACAGGAATCATGATAAGTGACCACATGGTTGAAGGTGGCACCCAGGTCTTCCACATTCAGAACATTAACAAGAAAATCGGTGATCTCGTAAATGTTTTTCTTTACCTGCTTGTATTCATAATGGAGGCCGGTATTATGAAAAAGCCAGGGATAGTAGTTACGGACGAAACCAATGCATGAAGCCGAGGCCCCTATAATGGGCCTGTCGTTGGGGAAATCCTTCATGAACTTCTCCCCCATTTTCTTGGTCTCATCCCAGGCCCCGCTGTTAAATGTCATCTGGCCGCAGCAGGTCTGGTTGGGATTGTAAAACACATCCAGACCGAGTTTCTCAAGTATTTTCACCATGTTCATCCCCGTTTCAGGGTAAACCTGGTCAATGAAGCAGGGAATAAAAATGTCGACTAGCATGCCTTTATTTTATGACTCGGTCGTCAAAAATAAACAATTCTGTTTAAGATGTAAGGCTAATGTTTAAAATTTGATTTGAAAACCTGTCGATTCCAGGTCAGCCCAGAAGCCGGGGTAGGATTTGTTTACCACATCCGGGTCATTGATGGTAACGCTGCCGGTTTTAAGGGCCAGCATTGCAAAGGTCATGGCCATGCGGTGGTCGCGGAAGCTGTCGATCACAAGTTGAGGTTTAAGAAGAAGCTTCGACGGCAGGATCTCAATTACAGGGAATTCCCCGGCAGTAACGTTTAATTTGCATCCGCATTTCTGAAGCCCCGTAGTAAGCGACCTGATGCGGTCTGATTCCTTAAGGGCAAGGCCCTTCAATCCCTCGAACCTGCCCCTGAGGCCCAGTGCCGCGGAAGTGGCAATCACGGGAAGGGCAAGGTCGGGATGCCGGGTGAAGTCATAATAAAAACCTTCGAGATTGTTGGGTTGTTTTGACAAACGTAAATTAAATGGCGAAATGGCGAAATTTTCAGAAGATGTTTTATGACTCCGGGCTCTTGGCTCCTGGCTCATGGCTTTTTCGCTTTTCGCTTTTTCTGATTTAATTTTCATAAAATCAGACCTCACCCCGAAAACCGAATAGGCCGACGCTACGACTGAATCGCCCTGCAGGCTTTTGCTGTTCAACCCGGGAAGTTCCAGTTCGACTTTATCGGCAAGGGCGGCAGCCATATACCAGAATGAAGCCGCTGACCAGTCTGATTCCACGGTGAACCGCTTGCAGGAGTATGAACCGGGATCCATCTGTATTTTATGTTTCCATTTTCTGACCTTATTTCCGCAAACCTTCATAAGCCCCGCCGTCATATCGATGTAAGGCTCTGAAACCACATCCCCTTTCAGGTTCAGGGTAAGTCCGCCGGGAAGATACGGTCCTATCATCATCAGGGCCGAAATGAACTGGCTGCTTACGGCTGCATTGATATTAAGTGGGGCCGATGCGAGCGGGCGGCCTTTGATGAGCAGGGGCGGAAATCCGAAATTCCCGAGATATTCAATACTGCCTCCAAGTTGCAGCAGGTTCTCAACAAGGTCCTGAACAGGTCTTTGCTTCATACGATCGGTACCTGTAAGCACCCAACGACCCGGCTTAGCCGAGAGCAGGGCTGTAAGGAACCTCATATTTGTGCCTGCATTCATGCAATCGATTTCCACGGGATCCTTTTTACCTTCAGAGGCATTGATCCTGAGGAGGAGTTTCTGAAGCAAAAGGGTATCCTCGGCCCGGGAAAGATTTTCAATAGTAAATTCTTCACCCGATAAAGCCTGCATGATCAACAGGCGGTTACTGATGCTTTTCGAAGAAGGGAGGTTTATGCTGCCCTTCAGGCTGCGGTCGGGTTTTACTATCGTTACTGTCTTCATAATCCTTCGCTCTATACAAAAGGATCAGTCAAAAATCTTGTCCAGGGCAGCTGCTATTTCATCACGGCCGGCCTCGAGGTTGATCTTTGGCTTGCCAACAGCCTGAAGCAGGGTAAACTTCAGCTTGCCTTCAGCGTTCTTCTTGTCATGGAGAAGCAGGTCAAAGATACTGTCGTAAGCCGAAGTCCGGTTTTTAATTGATCCTTCCAGTACCTCAATTTGGGTTCTGTATGCTGATTTCAGGAATGAGATGATTTCCGGGGTTTCGGTTTCGTCAAGCCCCGCTTTCAGATGTGAGAGCCAAGTTTCGCTTATCATGCCCAGGGCCACCGCATCCCCGTGCAGCAGGCGGGCATCGTTTGAGCCAAGGGATAAGGACTCTAGCGCATGGCCTATCGTATGCCCGAAATTCAGGATCTTCCTTAGCTTCTGTTCCCTGAAATCCTGGCAGGCAAGCCGGTTTTTAAATATCACTGTTTTGAGGATCATATCCTGCCAGGGTTTTCCACTGGTGTCTTCAGCGAGAATATTTCCTGCTCCCTGCCTCAGAATCCTGCGCCATAATACGGCATCCCCCACCAGGGCCGACTTGACGATCTCGGCAAAACCTGAACGGATATGGGCTAAAGGCAGTGTTTTCAAAAAACGGGGATCGATGTAAACCGCTATGGGGGAATAGAAAACCCCCAGCTGGTTTTTCAGGTTCAGGTGGTTTACTCCTGTTTTCCCGCCTATGGAAGCATCCACCATGCCCAGCAGGCTGGTCGGGATATTGATATAAGAGATCCCACGTTTATAGCCTGCAGCAATAAATCCGCCCAGGTCTGAAACAACGCCTCCCCCCAGGCTGATAAGAAGGCTTTGGCGGTCGGCTTTGGCCGAAAGCAGTTCACTCCAGATTTTGGCTGCAACGTCAAGCGATTTTGAGGTTTCCCCTTCTTCAATTTCGAACATCATGGCCGAATCGAGCAAGGGGCATACCTCAACGAGAGCGGGAAGACAATGTTTCCCTGTATTGTTATCAACGAGAATAAAAACACGGCTTTTCCTGTACTCCGGTGATTCAAGGAGTTTGTGCAGTCCATCCAGAGAATTCAATCCGCAATGGATACGGGTTCTTGAAACAGTGACCACCCTGCCTGAAAGGATCATTTTACGGGAATTTTAGTGAAAGGCTGCCATTAACAAGTCCAGGTCTTGGAAAGGCAGGTTGAAATGACGGCTTATGGGAAGGCTTGTGATAAGCCCGTTATAGATATAAACACCCTGCCTTACCCCGTAATCGCGCTTCAGGAGGTTGTCGACCCCGCCGGCATTCCCCATATCCAGGATAATGGGAACCATGATGTTGTTCAGGGCCTGTGAAGCTGAATGGGGAACCTTGGAAGGGATGTTCGGCACACAGTAATGTGTTACTCCATGAACTTTATATACAGGATCTTTAAGGGTTGTTGGCCTGGAAGTTTCGAAACAGCCTCCCTGGTCTATGCTAACATCGATGATCACCGATCCGTCCTTCATCTGTTTGATGGTTTCTTCGGGGATCAGGCAGGGAGTCTTGCCCTCGGGTGAATGAACGGCTCCTATCACGACATCCGCAGTCTTCATAGCCTCAAGAATGGTCTTTGGATGGAGAAGTGAAGTATAAATCCTGCGCCCCAGGTTGTCCTGGAAGCGGCGAAGGCGGTATACCGAATTATCGAAAACTTTAACAAAAGCCCCAAGGCCTATGGCCGAGCGTGCGGCAAACTCTCCAACGGTTCCCGCCCCTATAATCACCACTTCTGATGGGGCTATCCCTGTAAACCCTCCGAACATCTTGCCCCTTCCGAATTCGGGATCCGACAAATATTCGGCCGCAATGAAAATTGCCGTATTCCCTGCAATCTCGCTCATGGTGCGGATCACCGCCATTTGGTTGGTCTTATCCCTGATAAACTCGAAAGCCAGAGCTGTTACTTTTTTATGGCTTAAGCCCCTGAAATATTCATCGGCCTGCATGGCGATCTGAAGACTGGAGATAAGGGTCTGTTTCGGATGCAGAAGCTCGATCTCTTCCTTTGTCACCGGGCCTACCTTGAGGATGATATCGGCTTTGTAAACTTCATTCGGGGAATATACGATGCTGGCGCCGGCCTCGCTGAATTCATTATCGGGGAAATGGGCTGTGATGCCGGCCCCTGCCTCTACCATGACATGATGGCCGTTGCGCACAAGAAGCCCAACCCCGTCGGGGATCAGCGAAACCCTGTTCTCCATGCTCGAGACTTCCTTGGGAACCCCAATGGTTAGTTCGCTTTTGCGGCTGGCCACTTCAAGCATCTCTTCCTGTGGCATGAGCAGCTCTGCTGTAGTATGCTTGCCAAAGTCGGGGCGGGATTCATCCATACTGCTAAATTTGAGACGAAGTTACGAAAGAAAAAAGGAATAATGAATAGCTGAGCTTAAAAAACAAAAGCCCGGCCGGGAGATCTCACAATCCGGCAACCTGAGGCTGTTCTTGCCGAAATTCCTTTTAAAAAAGGGGAAAAACCCGTAATCTTGCAAAACAATCCAAAATTTATGGTCATGCGATTAAAAAAATCAAGTTTGAAAAAGGTTCTATTCGCATCACTGAACCTCTTCACTTTAAGTTTATTAATGACATTGCTTATGAGCGCAACACAAGATGTAAATTATCCCGGTTACAGGCTGATTGAAAAAAGGTTTGTTAAAGAGCTGAATGCAAATGTATTTTTTCTGGAGCATCTGAAAAGCGGGGCGAAAGTTGTGAAATTTGCCTGCGATGATGAGAATAAAACCTTCACCATTGCTTTCAAGACCTTCCCCGACAATGACTTTGGCGCAGCACATATCACCGAGCATTCGGTTTTGAACGGCAGCAAGAATTACCCGGTAAAAAGTCCTTTTGACGTACTGATCAAAGGCTCACTCAATACGTTCATGAATGCTTTCACCTCTAAGGATTTTACCGCCTATCCTGTGGCAAGCATGAACGACAAGGATTATTTCAACCTCATGCATGTTTACCTGGATGCAGTTTTCAATCCTCTCATCTATACCGATCCAAGAATCTTCAAACAGGAAGGCTGGCATCACGAGCTCCTCGACAAGGACAGTGCGGTTTCATACAAGGGTGTGGTGTACAACGAAATGAAAGGCGCTTTCTCAGATCCGAAGGAAGAACTGAGTTACCAGGTGTATAAGACCCTTTTCCCCGATAATGCCTACGGCAAGGAATCGGGCGGATATCCCTTTGCTATTCCCCAGCTTACTTACGAGATGTTCCTGAACTTCCACAAGAAATTCTACCATCCCGAGAATTCCTATATTTTCCTTTATGGTGATGCACCCCTGGACAAGGAACTTGCTTTCATCGACAAGGAATATCTTTCAAAATACGAGAAGGCAAACAACAAGGCCAGTATCACCGACCAGAAGCCCTTTGAAAAAATGATGGATTTGACAGGCTTCTATCCAATCATGCCGGGTGATGACTCGAACAACCAGGCTTATCTTTCGCTGAATTACGTGACCGGCCACAATACCGACCAGGCCCTGGTGATGGCCCTGGATGTACTCTGCGAAGTCCTTGTGAACCAGGAATCAGCCCCCATACGGCTTGCCTTGCAGCAAGCGGGGATCGGACAGGATGTAAACGCGTCCTCATCCAACTACAAACAAAATGTGGTCCAGATCATGGTCCAGAATGCCAATGCCGGCGACAAGGACAAGTTCTACGAGATCGTTAGAAAATGCATGCAGGAAGCTGTTGACAAAGGACTCGACAAAGAGGTGGTCGAAGGTGTGATCAACAGGATGGAGTTCCAGTTGCGCGAAGGCAATGATGCGCAAAAAGGCATGTACTGCGTTTTCCGTTCACTGCCCACCAGTTTCTTCGCCGATGATCCTTTCCTCGGACTGGAATATGAGAAGCCCCTGGGAGAAGTCAAGAAGGCGCTGACAACTAAATACCTTGAAGACATTATCAGGACGAGCTTCCTCGACAACCCCCATACCCTGCTTTATACCCTGGCGCCAAAGGTGGGTGCCGAAGATGAAAGGAATGCAAAAGTTACCGCCGACCTTAAAGCATACAAGGCAGGGCTTGACCCGGCGAAAACCGAAGCCCTGGTAAACGACACCAGGGCCCTGCTGGAATACCAGAAGTCGGAAGACAGTCCTGATGCATTAGCGACGATACCCTTGTTGGAGATCAAGGATATAAACCCAAAAGCCACATTTTATGGAGTTGAGGAGAGCAAGGTGTCCGGAACATCCATGCTATACCATAATGAGTTCACCAATGGAGTGGTTTATATGAACCTGTATTTCGACCTCAGGGCTCTGCCCCATGACCTGATCCCTTATGCTTCCCTGCTTTCGAATGTGCTCTCCTTGATGAACACCGAAAAATACAGTTTCGGCGACCTGAACAAAGCCCTGAACATCCATACGGGTGGATTTTATACAGCCCTGCGCACTTACCAGGAAAACCTTGACGATAATGCCATGATCCCGAAACTCGCGATTACCTCCAAAGCCATGGCGGCCAAGGTAGATAAGATGATTGAACTTACTTCGGAGATCCTGGTGAAAACCAAATATGATGATGTGGAACGGCTTAAAAATGTTCTGACCAGGCATCTTTCACAACTCGAAGCAAACACAAAAGAGAATGGTTACGGTGTGGCCAGCGGGCGTTTCTCTTCTTATATAAATAAGTCAGGCGTATATGGTGAGTTGACGAACGGGCTGGATTATTACTGGTTTGTATCGGACCTCATGAAGAATTATGATAAAAATTCGGGAGAGATCGTTGCAAACCTTAAGAAAGCTGCATCTCTGCTATTTACAAAAAACAACCTGGTCACCGCACTTACCACTGGTAAGGATGCAGTTGGCATTTTCACACCCGGTCTTGAAAAACTTGTAAAAAGCCTGCCCGAGGGCAGTGCTTCGGTCAACAGCTGGAACCTGGTTCCCCAGGCAAAGAATGAAGGTTTTCTGACTCCTTCGAAAGTTCAGTATGTGATTGAGGGATATGATTTCAAACAACTCGGTTATACATGGGATGGTAAGATGAGGGTGTTGAGCCAGATCCTTTCGACCGATTATCTTCAGACCCGCGTTCGTGTTATGGGTGGCGCCTACGGCGGATGGGCGAGCATTTCTCCTCTGGGCAGTGTCACGTTCAACTCATACCGCGATCCGAACCTGAAGCAGACCCTTGATAATTACAAGGGGATCCCCGAATATCTTAAGACCTTTGAAGCCGACGACAAAGCGATGACCCGCTATATTTTGGGTACTGTTTCGTCGATTGACAGGCCGCTGACCGCTTCCCAGAAAGGCGACCAGGCGTTCAGCTATTACTTCAACAAGAGGACCGAGAAGGCTATCCAGGATGACCGTACGGCGGTGATCAACACAAAGGCTGAGGACATCAAGGGTTTTGCCAAAATGATACAGGATGTGCTCGACAAAAGTGAATACTGCGTTTATGGTAATGCCGACAAGATCAATGCCGACAAGAGCCTGTTCAAGAACCTGGTGAATATTCAGAAATAGGTTTTTCTTTCCGGGAGGTGTCCCGGGGAAGGGTAAACTATACTTATTTGCTTTTCAGGTATTAAACCTGCTGAAGTCAATGTGTTCGATGTAATCAGTAAATGTACGAATCATCTGCAGGTCGCTTTTGCTGAAAAGCATATGTTCGCAGTCGTAGATTTTGCGAGTATTTAATCTACGTTCAACTGAAGCAAGAAGCAATTCCTTTTTAAGCTTTTCAGGAGAGTCAATCCCGCATTTCTTTCCAAGATAGTTAAAATCTGGTTTCGCAAAATTAATAAGGTGGGCCACATCATAAAAGTCCCTGTCTTTTTTCCTGCTGATTGCGTCAGCGATCTTTGAAGAGAATAACAGATCAAGTGGCATTATTCGTACCGGGGTTATAATACCAAAGCCACTGACCGTTTTTATATCAGGCCGATAATCAAAATGATGAGGTTCGGCTTCAATTTTAATAAAAAACTTTGCCTCTTTCTGCTGACTGATCCCCAGTTGATATTTTAATTCCGGAAAAACAAAAACCCGGCGATAAGCCTTTAATTTTTCATATCTTTTTTTGTCTTCGATGAAAGCATTGAAGCCCAGAGCCAGAATTTCTCTCAGCACATTATCCGTTAACCGTTCAAATTCCGGCTTTGACAAATTTAAATAATCAAAATCCAGGTCTTCCGAAAATCGCCTCAGGTCATAAAAATATCGCAGGGCAGTACCACCGATAAACGCGATCTTATCGGAATATTTTTTTGAAAAAAGATAATTCAACATATGCTTGTGAAGGTATTCCTTTACCATTGGATCATAAAACTCCGGTTTCTGAAGTTCTTTGGGATACTGCCTCACAATCTCATGAAGTGCGATCATATATGATGGATTCTTTTAATAAGACAGACTTTCTTTTCAAGAGTTTTTATATTAAATCGTTCAAGGTAATCATCCATTCTCTTCCAATCTACCTCATTAGCAAGGGCATCTTCATTAAAACGGATCTCTACCAGATCCTGTTCTGTTTTATAAAAATCAAAAATATAAAGCAGGTCGAGGATAGCTTTTTCCCTGTCGGCAATCATAAAATCCCTTTTAAGTCCATTTACAGTCATAGCTTTAAGGATATAACCGAAAAAGAATTTTTGTTGAATTGAGTAATACTTATAGGTCTTGTCCAAAATGGTAAAGGATGCTGTTTTTCTGGTTGTTATTGACGTTGAATCAACAATATGTTCAGGTATTAATCCATAAAAAAGAAGTGCTTCCTGATGACTGATGTAGGAAGGAGTATAAATGTGATTTGCAATCAGAAAATTAAATTCAGGTATTTGAGTAAATTCCCTGAAACAATACCATCCTTTCCTCAGCTTTGAGATATAACCCTTCTTTTGCCAGAAAATAAGATTATCACTATTAAAATCAGGGTAATAAATGCGAACCTGGTAAATTGAAAACAGACCCTGTGGATATAATGATTCTCGGAATTCAAGAAAGCTTAGAGGCATGATCGTTGTATTTCCAATAATCCACAAATATACGGATTATTAGAAATATAAATCCTTGACGACAAGTCCATGATTTGATATGTATTTGGGCCCGTTTTTGGCGCTTTCGATGTTAAATTCAGGTTCCCTTAAAATCACCGGATGCCAATCCGGATGGCAAGGTTGAAACTTTAATTTCCTGTTTTTTAGCTGATTAATTCTTTAAACCCCTCCATCATGGGGAGAAATCCCCCCATGTTTGGGGGAGAAAAAACCTGTTGCGAATTGATTTTTTATTATATTATTTTACACCATCCATATGTCAAAAGAAAGAATTTGACACCACTAAGGGAAAATATGAGAATCATGAGAATTCACTTCATGGTTCTCTTATTTTTCGTTCAGTCCAATAAATTTTTAACCTGAAAAGAAGCATCTGCAAATTCAGATTCGTAACTTTACAAATAAATGGACAACCAGTTAATGTTGGGATTGTATCCTCTCAAAAAAGCAAGGTAGCCAGTTAATAACTTTCTGATTACTATTTTTTCTTGGCCTCGATCCTGCTAAAGGCACACTATAATTTTGTTTTTACAATAACTGCCGATGAAGGATCCGATCCTGCATATTAAGATGTGCAACTTTTTTTCTGTAAAATAATTAAGCCACGGTTAACTGTTTGACACTCCGGGGAGTGTTCGAAGGCAGCGGATCATGATCCGCTGCCTTCGAATCGTTTTCTTTTTCCAACTCCCAGA
>Ga0209083_1000908_pt1 | contig 37678 bp, 37 predicted proteins | sample AM7aDNAmetaG_FD_184132 | JGI IMG/M metagenome (GOLD analysis project Ga0209083, IMG submission 184132) | Freshwater microbial communities from Finland to study Microbial Dark Matter (Phase II) - AM7a DNA metaG (SPAdes) (version 3) | ecosystem: Environmental > Aquatic > Freshwater > Lake ... | reverse complement strand
CAGGAAGCCTTCATGTACCATCTCCTGAATGAGGTGGACGTCGATGAGGTCGACCTCCGTAGTCCGCCACGCACCGCTGGGCTGTTCGACCAGCAGCTCAGGACCATGCGCAGCATTGAGAAGTGGTGGTACCAGCTCCTGTGCGACGGCGGGTTCCCAGACGTTGTCATCGACGAGCATGACAAGCTGATTATTCGCCCTGGGACCCTAGGGGAATGGCCGAGTTGGTACTCAACCGAAGACCTGCACTTTGCCTATCGCGAATACGCGAGGGCCAACCACGACCGCTATGCCGATGACCGCATGGCCTTCACTAAGGAGCTCATTAAGCTCTGCCCAGGCCTTGCGTCCTCCCGCAAGACATCTGGGAGTAACCGCCAGAGCGGGTTGTCGATACCGGTTCTGAGTGAATGCCGGACTGCGTTTGAAAACCTCGTGAAGTCGCCCATTGAGTGGCCGTCCTTGGACATATTGGCCGATCAGCGGCCGCGTGATTACGGGCTCGGGGCGTATGACTGGACGCCCTCGGATATGGGCGCTCGTAGCCCGAAGTCCTTTAGTCTTGGCGAGATGAGTACCCATTAAAGGTTGGGCCTGGTATGACTGGCAGCCTCCTGCCAGTCATACCGGCCTAAGTGGCAGTTATGGGCAACAAAAAGATGAACGCGAACAGGGTATTGCCAGTCAAACCAGTTGCGGCGGTCATTTGGGAGCTATTCGCTGTGCATGTGAGGGACACACAGGGGTATATTGGATAAATGACAGCACTGCTCTTAAAGTAAAATATAGACTGGTTAGACTGGAGTGACTGCCAGTAGCAATAAATTCGACTAGTTAAGAAGAGCCCCTAACAGCCAGATAGCTGGCAAAAATCAGTTCTAACTGGCAGAAAACCCCCCGCACCTCTCGTTCACACACCTCTGCATGCCCACCATCGTCCCCTCTGCCGCCCACATCCCCATGCTCTAGGTAAAAACCGCACCCAATGAGAACCAAGTGGGAACCTAGCCACAGCTCAGCAATACACATGATGCAAAATGCAACACGGCAAGATTTACTCTAATCACAGCCGCATTTTATAAAAATACACGTTCTGCACTATCAATTTTTAGAACTATTTTAAGTTTCAAAAGACACAATGAGAAATATTTCATTATTAACAATGGATCACTTAACTTCATATTAATTTATCCCCATTATTTATTATATCCATTGGTGTTGAAGGAAGAAGAAACAAGGTCACCATCTCGGTCCTATTCAGCAAACAACTACGACAGTTCAAGCTCACGACTGATTCTGCACCACAAGAATAAGGCGCTCCACATGACACCAAGCATACAGCTTCCCTCAAGGCCCCGCTCAGTTCCCCGCCTGGTCAAGGACGGCGAGTCCATGGTTCCGGCTGGGTCGCACGCCGAGTTCATGGAGGACCTGTCCTCGCTGATGGGCGACACGGACCAGGCCCATGCCCTGTCCCTCCTCAACACGGGCATCCGCGCGTTGCCTTCCAGGGAGGACGGCAAGGTATCAGCGGCCAATGATCTCCTCGCGGCCATCGGAGCTATTGGCCCAAGGGACGGGCTGGAGGCCATGATGTCATGCGCTGCAAGCTCCTTGTTTCAAAACGCAATGAGCCTACTCGGCCGCTCGGGTTCGACATCCCTGTCCGGGCTCTCCGATGTAAGGTTGAACCTCTCCGACAAGCTCTTCCGGCAGTTCCTGGCTCACGTGAAGGCTATCGATTCTCACAGGCGCCAAGCCCAGGCTCAGCCCCAACAGCACATTGTGGTGGAACACATCCACGTCGGACAGGGCGGCCAGATGGCGATCATGGGCCAGGTCCAAACAGGTGGGGGCGGCGTATGAAACGCCAAAACGAGCCCACGCAAGGATTTGGTGACAACGCCATGGGTACCCATTGTGGGGCAAAAACAAGAAGTGGCAGGCCCTGCCGCAATCCGCCAGTGACCGGCAAGGTCCGTTGCAGGATGCACGGTGGGGCGCATGGAAGTGGCGCTCAGCCTGGTAACACCAACGCACTCAAGCATGGGAGGTACTGTTCAGCAGCAAGACAAGAAATTCAAGATGTCGAGGAACTGCTAGGGAAACTCACCATGTGGTCATAACAATTTAGAACAAGGATAATTCAATGCCATTTGCATGGACTGAACTGAATACCGATACTGATGAACTCCTCGTGGAATGTGGACTAGGAAACATATGTGACGATACAGACCCAGACTATGACGACAATATCCAGGAGGTTGGTGTCATGATGCATGCCGCGTACGCATTTAACTTCAAGCGTGTCATAGCATACATGGTCGACGCCCTAGACCTAGATGAGCCAATACCAAGTATGGCCATAGAATGGATAGATCAAGAAACGCACATGGCTTACGACAAGGCAATATTCTATTACGATATCGCCAACATGAACAAACTGCATAACCTCCTCGGTTATGCTCTTCAGGACTTTGCTGAAGAACTTGCACTTGAGCCAAATGAAGACAACGTCAATAGCTTTGACTTTCCGTCAAACCCAGGGCCTCAGAAAGACTCAACCTCTGTCATAAAGGAATAAGAACATGAGTATATCAGCAAAAGGACTTGTACAAGACACTGCAGGCCTCCTTCGTAAAGGTGGCGTTGGTACGATAGTTGTTTCTCCTCCCTCAAAAGCACACATGGACAAGTTTGAGGTTCGTGTCCCGCTACACACGTCGAAGGTGTTCCTACTGGAGCTATCTGGAGTTGCTCAATATTTCAACCTCCCTGTGCCACAGGCCACTGGTTTTAGCCCTGGGAAAAACGTCAACAAGAGGTCCGGGCACATCGAGGCATCTTACTTCTACAACAAGGGAAACATCATGCTTATGAAGGACGTGCTGGCTGCCGCTTTTCGGGGTGGCCGCCCCGAAGGGTTCTTGGCCAAGGCAATTGAGATATCCGCAAGGAGTTTGCACTCATGAGATTCCTGGAAGAACTCGACGAGCTCCTTGCTGTAGCCGGACTTGGCTGGATACCCGGAAACCTTCCCGAGGGTAACTGCACCGAGCCAATCCAAGTCAGGGTGCCATTAACCAAATCTTATGTGTTCCGAGACTGGCTATCCGCACTGTCCGAGCGTTTTGGCCTGCCAGATCCTGACCACCTGGGATACCTCTGTGGTGATAAACTCAAAAACAAGTGCACGTTCAACGAAGTCGCATACCTCTATAGCTTTGCGGGCTTGGCCCATCTTAAGGCTCTGATAGAGACCGCGTTTGCGAGTGGCGAGTTCCCGGGATTTATGGCCGTGGAGCCCTAAGGCCACCGAGTTTACTACAAAGGCCCAAGCGCCTGTCCCTGACCACTCCATCTCCCTCTTAAGGCTCAGACCTCAACCGCTCCCACTCCAACAACCAGGCGTCTTGCCTTCAACCCCAGCCCAGCCGTGTGCCCAAGTTTCGAACTTGGTTACACGGCTGTCCTCATTACTCCACTGCAAGCCAGGCTATCCGCATTGTTGTGAACCCTGTGCAGGACCTGGTTCTCCAGCAATACCAAGCACAGCAAGGACTTTTTCAAAAACTTCGTCTCAGTTTGTTATAAGAAAGTAGAAGAAATTCTTAACCTTGTCCATACAAGCCGCTTGCCACCGTCGTTGGTGTCAGGCGGCTTTCTCATTTGCTCAAACCTCAATACAGACGGAGGGCATCAACCATGAACAGGGCATTGCTGGAAAGGCCGTTTTTAGATTCCGAGATCAAACACCGTGAGGGCAATCACGGCACAGTCTCCTACGTGGATGGGGCAACTGTGATCCAGCGCCTCAACGATTCATTTGATGGGAACTGGAGCTTTGAAATAACCGACTATGGCCATGACGAAGACAACAATGTTGTTTGGGCAGTCTGCAAGCTAACCGCTGAAAACGTGGTGAAGATGCAGTTTGGATCTAGTTCCGTCACGCTGAATAAGACGACACAAAAACCCGTCGCCATTGTCGATGACATGAAGGCCGCAGCCACAGACGCATTAAAGAAGGCTGCGAGTCTGTTTGGAATTGGCATCGGGCTCTGGAAGAACGAAGCCCGAACTCAGTCCGCCCCAAGTCCTGACACTGTTACTGCGCAGTCAACCACCAACCAGGCCTCAACCACCCAGCTAACCACGGGAAGGCTGAGCCAGAAGCAGTTCGGCTACATCCAGAACCTGGCTCGTGAAAATGGGATGACAAAGCGTGAACTGGATCTTCACTGCCAGGCCAAGTTCGGCGGAGTAGTCTTGGCTCATATCACCAAGCATGAGGCCTCTCTGCTCATCGAGGAATTCAACAACCCGGAGAGAACGCCGTTGCCTCAGGTTCAGCCGCTTGAACGCCAAACCGTCGGAGGTGTCCATTGACCAGAAACGCGGCCCTCGCTGAGCTTCAGAACTCCCTGCACATCAGCCACGGGCAGATCTTCAGCTACCTGAGCTGCGGCCTGAAGTACCGTTTCCAGTATGCCGAACGCCGTCCCCCTGAGCGCCTGTCCATCTCCCTCCCCTTCGGCAAGGCAATCCACGCCTCGCTCGAGCGCTACTACCTTGGCAAGCAACAGGGCATCACCGAGCCCCTGGACATTCTCGAGGACCTCTTCGCCGAGCAGTTGGCCGGAGAAATCCAGGCAACAGACGTCCCGGTGATCTTCAAGAAGGACACGCCGGACCTGGCATCGGCCATCGCCATGGGCCGGAACATGCTCAAGACGTTCCATGAGGAGGTTGACCTGGGCGGGGCTGAAGTGGTGGCCGTGGAGTTACCCCTGTCTGCTCCCCTGTATTCGGGCGAGTCGAAGCTCACGGAGTACCAGTTGGTCGGTGTCATCGACCTGCTCCTGCGAGATGGGCAGGGCAACCTGATCGTCGTTGACCACAAAACTGCTGCTCAGCAGAAGAGCCAGTCCGCCGTGGACGACGACCTCCAGTTGGCGGCTTACAGCTACCTGCTCACTGCCGGTGGCCATGCTCCGGCGCTCTCAAACACCAACTGCCGCATGGACGTGCTTCGCAAGCTCAAGACGCCCAAGTTCGAGCGCTACGACACCATCCGAACGGCCAAGGACCGCCGCAGGTTCGCCAAGATAGCCGTGGGCGCTTTGGCTGGCATCGACGCTCGTATCTTCGTGCCGACCCGTGGCTGGCTCTGTTCTGACTGTGCCTACCGCCAGGCATGCGAGGCTTGGTAGGCCTCCCCCAGTTCCCAGACCCTGTGCCCCATGTTGCCCCTCCCGGTCCCCACCGCGAGGGGCTTTGTCATTTCTGACCCCCCAACCAAAAGGAGAAAGCCCATGAGAGGCACAACGACCCTTGAGGCCCTTGTTGGCCGTGTGCACATGCAGAGCCGGGGCAACCATGACCAGGCGATCCCTGTCTCGGACATTGAGTTCGAGAGCCTTGGCATAGCCAGGATCAGCGGTAAGGAAGTCGCCGTGCTGCCATCCGCCCAAAGGCTGGTGGCCAACAAGCTGCGCATTCCGATGACCTATCTGGAACGCTGCCCCCAGGACCTTCAGGCGCACAACCTGAACCACTGGGTCAAGGAGGAAGCCAAGGGGCGCGAGACCCTGTTCTGCCGGTTCAATGGCGACGGGCTCCGTGCGGTCTTCACTGACAGGTACACGGCCATCGACCACATCGAGGTTCTGTATGCCATGCTTGAGCACGGCATCGCGCCGACCCAGGAGGTGCAGTTCTCGCTGGATGACAGCATCATGTTGGTCAAGGTCCCCAACTACGACCGGATCTTCGGTGTTGCCCCCAAGGACCGCATTGTCCCTGGCGTGAGCCTGGGCAACAGCGAAGTGGGGACTTTGGCCTTCTGCCTAGAAGCCTACTTCTACAGGCTTATCTGCTCGAATGGGCTCATAGCCTTGGCTGCAACTGCGTCCTCCCGGTTCCGACACACCAGCCGCAAGGCCTTGACGGAGTTTCCTGAGTTGCTGGGCCAGGTGGTCGCAGAGTCAGGGCGTAGCCAAAACCAGTTCATGATCTCGACCCAGACGCCGGTGGCCAACCCCCAGGAGACCTTCACCCGCCTGAACAGCCAGTTCCTGTTGACCAAGAAGATGGCTGAGGCCGTGGAACGTGCCTGGCCTCTAGAAGAGGGCGCGACCATGTTCAACGTGCTGAACACTTACACGAGGGCCGCACAGGACCCTGCCTTGGACGTGGAGGAGAGTATGCACTTGGAACGCACCGGTGGGGCCATCCTTGGCCTTGTCAGGCAGTAGGTGCGCTCATGGAGACCAAAGACACGTTCACCTTTGCCTACAACGCCTTTGAGAAGGTACTTCTGAGAGCCGAAGGAGACCCCGCGAAAATCATTGCCTACGGACTAGCCGCCTCAGTGGTCTTTGTCGCAAGCTTTGTTGGCCATGGGATCTGGCAGACCATTGGCCAGGATGAGTAGAGCAAGAAACGGCTGGAAACCAAGCGTCCCCGTCTCGGTAGCACGAGGCGGGGGCATTGTCCCTGAGAATGAAAGGAAAAGTAAGTGCTTATGAGCAGGTGATCAAGGCTGTCCACTAAGGCTAGTGCAATGTGCTTGGATCTGTCTGATTGCCTTTTCTTCAAGGTAAAATGCTGAAATCTAACGATCTGGAGACCTCCAATAATGTCTTCGCTTCTTCTCCACCATCTTCAACCAAAAGTTGATCTAGAGAACGAAAAATTTCCCTGAGTCCTGTCGCGCTGGCCAAGTTTGTGGCCTCGAAACCATGAATCAGAACACTCCGGTTTCTTGACTTTACGAACGGCTTCCCACCGAGCTCAAGAAGGCGCTTCCCTATGGCGTCTCCCATGTCTTTCAACAGCCTTGCGACAAGCTCTCGCGGGGCCATGTAGTTGCCGGACTTTTTATCTATTCCGAATTGACTGCTCCTCTCTTTCTTCAGTTTCGCGTCAAAGGAGGCTACAGCAGGATGATCCTTTGGCAGTTGAGCGGAATCGAGCCCATGCCCGAAGAGTCTTGCTTGGCCGATAAGTTCCAGTACACGATACGCTCGCAGGTAGGCATCCTCATACTGCTGGTCGCGGATACGCCTCTCGCCATTGGCTAGTAGGTCGGCGGCTATGCGGCGGACTCTGGGCGCTTGTGCGGTGATTTCCTCCGGTTCTGGCTCAGCAAGAAGTCGAACAAGCCGCAGCATGTCATCACTCGGCGCAAAGCGCTGCCAGGCGGCGTCTGCGGTTTTTGGCGAAAGCGACGCTACAAGACTTTGCGCCGCGCGGTAGTCCAACCGGTCCCAGGCCCCATAAAACTCCGCTAGCGGGCGGGCGAACTCGGAGATGGTTCGAACGTCTTTGGGCCAGAGAACTGCCATGGGACCGTTCGTTTCGGGCAGGATGTCTAGCACGGCAGCGAAATTGCCCTTGGTCATAGCCAACAGGGCCTGATCGAGCAGGCGGTGGCCTCTGGCCATGGTGGTGGAAAACTCCAGCACTTGTTCTGTCCCAGCGCTTACGCTGCCACGGTTGTCGCGCCTGCCAGCTATGTATCGCAACCGGGGAACCCCATGCCGCGACGCAGCAAGAACCAGGGCCGCGCTCATGGCCTTTGTCCCACGCGTGAAGTCGGCCACGATTTGCGACGGGGTGATCCCTTGTGACAGGATGCGTGCGATGACGGCCTCGAAGTGCGCATATGCTGCGTCAGCGTTGTTTTCTTGCCTAGGCAACTGCAGTGGGAAGATCTCAATGGCAATATCTGGCAGTTCACGCAGCAGGGCCTGTGCAGACGGATATGTTTCCTGTGAAGGCAGGAGCACCACGCGCGACCATTGTCCCATAGTGATGGATTTTCGCAGCGGAATGAAAAGAGTCTTTTCCAGGTCATCGCTTGTCCCGGTGCCAACTGTCATGAGCAGCACCTTGGTGCCCTTGGTCATGGTGTCCTCCGATATCTTGAAATGTCTAACCTCCCCACGTGCCACTCACCAATCCCCTCTGTGTCGGGTCTTCTTGTTCTATCAGAACGTCGATGCTTGGCAATAGATTCTTGATCGGGTCTCAATCCCCTCTGTGTCGGGTCTTCTTGTTCTATTGAGAAGCACAACACGGCAGCAAGCAAGCTCAACGCAATGTCTCAATCCCCTCTGTGCCGAGTCTTCTTGTTCTATGACGGTCTGACCAGCCCGGAGAACGCGCTTCCTACCAAGGTCTCAATCCCCTCTGTGTCGGGTCTTCTTGTTCTATCCGACGACAAGCGGCTCTACCACAACCAAACCAAGCGTAAGTCTCAATCCCCTCTGTGTCGGGTCTTCTTGTTCTATTGAGCATCACCATTTCCACCCCGAACCGCGCCGAAACCTAGTCTCAATCCCCTCTGTGTCGGGTCTTCTTGTTCTATAGCGGAGAGGACATCCCCAAGATCGACAACCTCATTGCGTCTCAATCCCCTCTGTGTCGGGTCTTGTAGTTCTATATAACTTTAGCGAAACACAAGGAGAAACATCATGATCAGGTCTCAATCCCCTCTGTGTCGGGTCTTGTAGTTCTATTCATCGGCACGCTGTTGCTCGAGCGTCACACTCTGCGCAGTCTCAATCCCCTCTGTGTCGGGTCTTGTAGTTCTATCTCGGTGTCCTCTGCAGTGGGTGAAGGACGCCATTCTGTGTCTCAATCCCCTCTGTGTCGGGTCATGTAGTTCTATCGCATAATCGCAGCCAACGCACGCGCAACCCAGGAACAGGGTCTCAATCCCCTCTGTGTCGGGTCTTGTAGTTCTATCCAATTCCAGCAACAACGTGGCCGAAAACAGCAACGCCGAGTCTCAATCCCCTCTGTGTCGGGTCTTGTAGTTCTATGGCGAATAGCACGGCATCCATCGTAACCCAGATATTGGTCTCAATCCCCTCTGTGTCGGGTCTTGTAGTTCTATAATCCAACCCATCTCGCCATGATCGGTCGCCTCGGTGGCGAGTCTCAATCCCCTCTGTGTCGGGTCTTGTAGTTCTATCCAAAGCAGGCAAAGGCCCGCAAGGTGCGCAAGGAAAAGAAGGTCTCAATCCCCTCTGTGTCGGGTCTTGTAGTTCTATGGAATTAGGGGCATCATCGTAACTCCGGTTAGCCCAAGTGTCTCAATCCCCTCTGTGTCGGGTCTTGTAGTTCTATTTGGCTCGACTACTTCACCCGCATCGCCCAATTCCGCGTCTCAATCCCCTCTGTGTCGGGTCTTGTAGTTCTATCTGACCACATCGCTGACCGCATCAGCGCAGCCAACAGCCTCGTCTCAATCCCCTCTGTGTCGGGTCTTGTAGTTCTATACCACTGCCTGCACGCCCAACACACGCACGTACACACACAAGTCTCAATCCCCTCTGTGTCGGGTCTTGTAGTTCTATATGCTCACAGGCTCCACGCCCTTCATGCTGGAGGGCGCGTTGTCTCAATCCCCTCTGTGTCGGGTCTTGTAGTTCTATACCAAGAAAGCTCTCAAGGACGCGATAGCGTCTGGCGAAGTCTCAATCCCCTCTGTGTCGGGTCTTGTAGTTCTATTTGACGCAAAAGCTTGCGGACAAGTGCGCGACTTCTTCGTCTCAATCCCCTCTGTGTCGGGTCTTGTAGTTCTATTTGACCACGCATGAAATCGTGCTGTATCGCAAGGTTGAAATGTCTCAATCCCCTCTGTGTCGGGTCTTGTAGTTCTATACAAACCTTGACCTTTCCTTTACGTTCCCTGTCGTCCAGGTCTCAATCCCCTCTGTGTCGGGTCTTGTAGTTCTATTCCTAGACCGCGCAGCGTGGGCCGCTCGCGCTGAAGCATCGTCTCAATCCCCTCTGTGTCGGGTCTTGTAGTTCTATTCCGACCTTTCCGCTCTTCTGCCCTACAACCTCGGCATCATGTCTCAATCCCCTCTGTGTCGGGTCTTGTAGTTCTATCCGTCACTATCTCCACGCCTAACCGCACGGAGACCTACTCGTCTCAATCCCCTCTGTGTCGGGTCTTGTAGTTCTATGCGGACACGTTTCTATCGCTTGCAACAAAGACTTCTATTGGTCTCAATCCCCTCTGTGTCGGGTCTTGTAGTTCTATGTGGACTCGGACTCGTTGCTCGATGACCTGCTTGGCTAGGTCTCAATCCCCTCTGTGTCGGGTCTTGTAGTTCTATCTTGATGAAGCTAACGCGCAGCGTTGGGAAGTTGCCCGGTCTCAATCCCCTCTGTGTCGGGTCTTGTAGTTCTATTCCTTGTGGGCTGCGAACGCCTCAGCGGCAGCCTGTTTCTCGTCTCAATCCCCTCTGTGTCGGGTCTTGTAGTTCTATTTGACCCAAAAGTTGGCTGACAAGTGCGCCGTTTCCTCCGTCTCAATCCCCTCTGTGTCGGGTCTTGTAGTTCTATGCTGCTCGAACTCTCGCCGGGCGCCGACCGCACCGAACTCGTCTCAATCCCCTCTGTGTCGGGTCTTGTAGTTCTATCATTTCTCGCAAGATGCCGCGCAAGAAACTAGCCCCCACGTCTCAATCCCCTCTGTGTCGGGTCTTGTAGTTCTATACGAAAAAGTACGAAACGGCGGTTGAAGCGCGAAACCTCATGTCTCAATCCCCTCTGTGTCGGGTCTTGTAGTTCTATATGCCGTAAACGCGCATTGCAAAAAGATCAACAAAATCGTCTCAATCCCCTCTGTGTCGGGTCTTGTAGTTCTATGATACCATGACGCGACTGATGCCCGGTGCCGTACAAATCAAGTCTCAATCCCCTCTGTGTCGGGTCTTGTAGTTCTATGTTCCGTTTAGCCGATTAACCCTATAACATACCTTGGGAGGTCTCAATCCCCTCTGTGTCGGGTCTTGTAGTTCTATACAGCCGCTGGGAAGTCGCTTTGGATCTTGGTTGCCGAGGCCATTTGCCGTAACCACCTTCCTCATGGCTGCCCTTGAACTTGAATATCCGGAATTCCAAAACCTCAGATGCGAATAGATGCGCAAAAATAGCAAGATGCGACGATCCGTAATCAGGCAGATCCTGGTGCAATGCCGAGGTTACGGCAAACCCATCCTTGTTGCTCATGAACTTGGGCTGGCGTCAGACGATAAAAACGGTCTCTTCGCCCACCGCAGGTCCTTCAGCCAGTTTGCCCAGCCTGCGCACTTTTGCGGCACAGGACAAACACAAGGTATAGGCCCGAATCTGGTCTTCTTCCTGATCGATCAACTTCCGAAGTTTGCCTATGAGTTTTTCAAAGAGCGCATGGTCAAGAACCGCTTCGAAAACGCTGAACTGAATCCTATCCCCAAAACCGTCTAAACACTTGGCCACCTTTGCCCGCCGTTTGTCATTCAGTATATCGTAGCAGATGATATAGCGCAGTGTTTCGCTGCTCACGTTTACCCCCCGTAGAGGAAGGACGTATACTGCCTCGTCCCGCGCAAGGATGCGGCCAACCTATCTACCTGCCGGTGTACCAGATCAATGGTGCTCACCTTGCCTTCTACCCCTTGCTCACGCATAGGCTTAAGAAGATGAGTTTCCCAGTGCTCAAAGAAAACCTTGAGCCCCTCACGGGTCAGCCTCACGCCTCTGTCCTCGTCTGGCTGTTCGAACAGCTCGGCTCTGAAGATGCGCAGATTGCACCCGCGAAGTACAAAGCGATCCACCACAGGGTGCCGCAACTCCTCCAGCAGGTCCACCGCAAGGCTCGGGCGTCCAGGGCGCAACTCATGAAAGAACCCAAGGTAGGGATCGAGGCCCCTTGCTTCAAGATGTCCGGCCACCCTGTTCCCCAGTAGTACATACCCGAAGGACAGCAAAGCATTCGCAGGATCTGGCGGTGGCCGGTGCTTGCGTGACGAGAAGCTGATCTCTCCCTTGAAAGCCTTACCAAAGGCCGCAAAATATGTTCGTGCTCCAATTCCTTCCAGCCCGAGCAGGCTTGTAGTCATGGTGCTGGCCCGGACCTGGACAACAATGCGCTTCAGTTCTGCCATGGCCGCAGACAAGGCCTCGTTGCCGGTATCATTGCTCTGGATGTCCCGGAGCACTTCAACCGCGTTAGACAACTTCGCCTCTACCACACCTTTCGCCCGTGCCAGCCTTTCTTGTGGCTCGCTGACAGTCTCATATTGCAGAAGCCGCAAGTCTGCTGAGTGCGGAATGGGCGGCACGACCCTCCCAAGGAACTCTCCGCCCCTGGTGAGCCAACTCACGCCGATGCCATGTTCCAAGCAGAAGAGCATAGCGGTGGAGGTCACATGCGCCATGCCCACGAGGACGATGACCTCTAACCGGTGTGACTCCACCTCCATGACCGTGCGCCGCTTCCCAGCCCCATGACCGTCATCAGCGTGCTCCTCAACAGTCACGATGAAACTTTCTCCGGAAAGCCGCACCGTCGCGCCGGGTTCTGTAACATAGAGCACAGGCATGAGCAGACGCTCCCTTGGAGCTATCTCTCACCCATCAAAGATTTTACTTTCTGCACCTTGGCCCATTGCTTGTCCGTGCACTTCTTCTTGTCCCACTTGCCGGTCTTGACCCAGAAGCCTTTCACCGCGGTCGCCGCGCGCGCCTTCAGTTCGTCTGGCAGTGAGTCCAGCTTGTTGAACAGCTCAACAACTAGGTTCTCGCTCGCGGTCCCAATCTCCAGGGCATGGATCAGGCGCTCCTCCGGGCTCATCTTCTCCATGGCAGCTCTGGCCTGCTCCTCGGCCTCACGCCGCTCCTGTTCCTGCCGCACACGCTCTTGGCGCTGTCGCTCCTCTGCTTCGCGAGTATTGGATACTGCCTGCCTCTTTGCGGAACGACCTTGCAGGAACCTGGCATCCGCCTCCTCACGCCGCGCGCAAGCCTGGGCGTATTCCTCGGCGCTAATCACGGAAAGTCTTGCCCAGCCGAACGGGTATTTGCCATCCGCAAGGGTGCGAGTGGTGCCGTGGGGCATCTGTCCCTCCCCCCTTGGAACCGGCCTCGTCTTTGGCTGGTTGTCCGTCACGGTCATGCACTCCACATGGGAGTAATGCCCCAGTCGCAGGATCATGGCGTTTGCGGTGGGATGAAGAAGGGACTCCTCGACTGATTTCAGCGCCTCCGCCGTGGCAGAAAGATGCGCAGCCGTGTAGAACTTTGTCCGCTCCTTCAGGTAGCGGATGCCGTAGAACTTGTTGCACAGGTCCATGAGGCCAAGCAGATCCCATGACTGCTTCCTATTGCCCTGGGAAACCGTCAGCACTGTGTCCCGCTTCCCGCCGCCATGACTGCCCAGGGCCACCTTGCCATACAGGGCATAGGATTGCCCGGTCATGCTCCGAGAAAGGGTCACCTCGCAGTCATTCTTTGGGGTGCCGGTCTTTAGCGGATTGTCGACCCTGCGCACCTCCTTGGCCGTGATGATGAAAGATTCGCCGAGCCCGGCAGGGAAGTCACCCACCTTGAGGTCGCGGAAGGCATTGTCGGAGATCTTGCCCAAGGCCAGTTCCAGGGCGCTCTCATAGCCTCGCCTGTCCCTGTTGGTGGCATCCTTCAGCCCCAGTCCCCAGTTCTGGTCCAGCCAGTCTATGACTGCGGTGCGGATGGCTCCCTTGATGGAGGAGCCGGGTATGACAAGCCCACCGGTCACTGGGTTCTTCTGGGCTGGGCTGATGAGCAACTGGTTGGGGCTGCCCTGGGGACGCAGTTCATCTGAATACTTCTTGAATATCTCGCGGGAGTACACCTGAGACGGCGCGCCGCCGTATATATCCAGAACCGGGGTGAGTTCCTTGGCCAGATACGCCCGAATCTCCGTGAGCGACTTGGTTCCAAAAAGCGTAGCGAGTTCCGCCGGGTTGCCCTGGGCTTCCACCCAGGCCGCGACATCCACGGGATAGAGGTACGGAATGCCGTCCTCTTCGCGCATGACGTAGGACAGCGGATCCAGGGTCTCGCCTGCGCCGATGTGCACCGGCGTGAGAGGCTCGAGGCGGATGAAGGCCACTTGTTCCTGCAAGCGTGTCATGCTGCCTCCGTGGTTTGGAGGGTGAGGGCGATGGTCAGCGGCCAAGTAACCTGCACCACCTTGGGATCGGCGTGAATTCCGTGCAGAACATAGCCTTTGGAGGGTAGTTTCTCGAGCACCGCGCCCTCCTCGAAAGCCAGAAACGTCTTCTTGAAGGGATTGCGCTCGCCGAATCCATCCCAGGTTCTGCCGGTCTTGGGGAATGTTCTGTACCAGCCGCGCACCTCGGACATGTCTTGGGCCGACAGCACCGAGAGACTCATGCGGTGCGTGCCCGTACCTTTCAGGTGCGCTGCGTCAAACGACATGTCGCGCTCGATGTCGAACCAGCCCTTGCCAGTGCTGCGGTCTCTTCCGAAACCCGTTTCCGCGATGTGGCCGATGAGCCTTTCGAACTGTTCAGGCTCTTCGGTACGAACGTAAAGGTCGAGTTTCACCCCGCTGCCATAAAAGGTCGCGTCGGACAGGTACAGCCCGCCTTCCTGGAGCACTGAGCCGGTATTGCGATCGATGCTGTTGTGGGACACCACGTGGTCCACTCGCCAGACATCCCCATACAGGGCTGATTTGGGTTGGAACGCACCTTTGTCAGCCCTGGTTTCAGCGATCCAGCGTTCAAACAGGGCTGCTGGGCTCATGTTGCTCCGCAAATCGGTCCAGATGATCTGAGGTACGAATGGCACCTTCCGGAAGGCTTTGTAGGCGCTCAAGGCTTCAAAGAGGTCGCCGCCAAAGAGCCCGGAGTTTTTCCCGTACCTGTCATGGAACTCCCGACGCTTTATGGGCGGTAGGCAGGGCATGGGCAGCATTCCCTGGGGCAAGGCCGAGGAGCAGACAAACGGAGGGGGGCCGGAATCGAAGCGGCTGATGATTTCGCCCACGGCATCTGCCCCGTCCAGTTCACCTGCGGCACAAAGCAGGTGCCCGTGCAGGGTGTCGCTGCGCATGGGCGTTCCGAAAGCACCTCGTGGGGTGACGGTAAAGCGCAAGAGAGGCATGGCCTTCTCCTAGTCTAGGTTCTGGCTGGCCAGATCAACCTTCTGGCCATCGCAAGCCAGGTTGTCGAAGCGCACCTGCCCGCAGCCGCGCGAGCCGCAACCGCCGAGGGCGTCCAGTTCGATTAGGCGGAGCCCCTTGTACACGAAGTCAAGGAAACTTGGGTCATCGCCCTCGAAGACCTTGAAGGACATGCTGAAGTCGAACATCACGCCAGCAGGCACACGCTCAAGAGGCCGGGGATGCTCGGCGACACCTTTGACCCGATGGATGATGTTCTCGTACTTCACTTCCATCGGCAGCTCGCCCTTGTCGAACTTGTCCTGGTCGTGACCACTCAACATGGCGTCGCGAACCAAAAGACGCGTGGGGCCGATGTTGATGTCCTTCTTGTCGCTTGCCGCTCCGAAGATCACACAGGCCGGGCAGGTCCGTTCGCCGCATCCGCAGGGCTTGCCTTCGCCAACGAATTTCCGCGTTCCGGGGTTGTTGATGAAGTAGTAGATCTCGAGCAGAGAGCGCATCTTGCCCTTGATGGATGATCCCGGCACATATGGCGCGCTGGTTATTGGATGTTTGATGATGGGCTGATCCATGCCGCCGATTTCGATGACATCCCGCCCAGCCCCGATATGCAGTCCGGACAACACATGAAGTGTACCAGTAAGGTGCTTGATTTTTTCCAGTTTCATTTGTGTGCCCTCATTCAGGAGTTGCTCATGCCCTGTCCGTAACAGAAACCGACCACAGCCTCGAAGTGGAGCATGAACGCATTGAAATCGCGTTCTGTTTCGATAGCGTCCACATGCTTTTTCAACCAGTCAGCAAAGGCCGGTGGTACTTTCGGATTCTTGGGGTTGGAGGCATACGCAACCTTGGATTTGACCATCTTGACCAACGGCAAGATGGCGAGAAACGGATCGGTCTGGCTTGTGTCGTTCTTCTTGAACTCTAACTTTTTTTCCAAACCCTTGAGGTCCCCGTAGAACCTGCGAAGCTGGGCGGAATTGATGGACCCTCGGTCGTCGCGTTTTCCATCATGCCGGAGCACCACCAGGGACTTGGCGGCCTTTTCCGACTCTTCGCCCAGTAGTTCCTTGCGGATGTTGCCCTGGTCGTCAAAGTAAATGCTCATGTATCCTCCTTTCCTACTCGGTGCGGATTCTGTACATTGCATACGAAATTGGGAGTCGCATCTGTTCCAGTGCAGTGGGATCCGTGCCCAATGATTCCAGCTCTTCTCGGTCGGCTGAAGGAAGCTTCGCGTTCAGGTTACGGGCGAAATCGTAGCGCATGTGCGAACGATACATGCCACTGCGGCGGCCGCCTTTACCGCTGCGAAAATCTTTGCAGTCCTCGGCGTAACGAAGCAATCGCATGGCTAGGCCGGAGGGAATCTTTTCGTCCATGACCAGATCCTCCAGCCATTTCCCCTTGAGCAGCAGCGTCGAGAACTCCTCCCACCCGGTGGTGACACCGAAGAGCGTCACGGCGTCCTTTGTACGTGGACTCTTGCCAGAGCGCTTGTAGCGTTTGGACTGGTCCAGGAGTTCCGAGGCATTCCGCGCCACGGTGTTGGTCGGCAGGGTCGGCTTGGTGACGAAAATGCCCGCCGAAAGGCTAATGTCCGCGTTGCCAGCAACGAAGCGGCGGAACTCCTGGGTCAAGGTCTCTGAAAAATGGAGCAGGTCGTGCCAGGGGCCGATGAGGAAGACATCGTCCCCGCCTGCAAAGACCACGTAGAGATCTGGGTAATCCTTTTGGATTCGCGAAACCATGTGCTCCGCGAAGAAGTGGTTGAGCATCCGCGAGAGTCCGGCGAAACGGGAGATGGAAAGCTTCTCCTGAAGCCCGATGCTGAAGATGAGGCCGAGGTTGTCCACATCCGCTTTCAGTGCTGCCAGAAAGGCTTTTCCCCGCAACTTGCCGCCGCCGTCAGGGAGGCGGGCTTCTTGACCCAACTGGTTGAACGTCTTGGGTTCGCCCGTCACGACGGATTCTTCTGATCCCGCGCGACGTCCTTCCGCAATCCAGCGGCGATCATCTCCTTCAGCAAAGCGCGGTAGGTGGCCTGCGACCGCATGGTGCGAGAAGCCGCTTCTGCTCCGGAGGTTCATGATGTCCAGAGCCTCTCGGTCCTTCTTACCTGGCTTGTCGGCAAATCGAAGGGAGAGACCTCCAAAGAGCTGGAAGGCGTTTTCCACCTGCGTCCGGGAGAAAATGGCGTAGGCGGATTCCTTTTGGGGAAGCTTTCTCCCGATGCTGTTGATCTGGGCCTCGCAGAGGTCGCACAGGTCCAGATGTCTACCAGACACCTTCTCATGCCGGTCAACGGCCTGGGACGTGACCGCGTTGACCCGGCATACAGCGCAAGCTCCAAGGGTAAAATCCTCGGTTTCCGACTCCGCAAAAGGCGACCGGCCAGTTGCGAGCACCAAGTCGAACTTACGCAGTTTTGCGGACTCCAACTGATCAAAAAGATCATCCAACTTTTCGTGGAAGGACGCTAGGTCGAAACCTGCCTCCTTCAGGCGGATGTCGTAGGACAAGTTCAGGGCCAGCCGCCCCTTGAATGTGCGGAGGAACCACTCCTGCGACTCGGATGCCATCGCAGGCAGTAATTCGAGGATCCTTCGCGTCGCTGGCAGCAGGAGGACGAAGCGTCCACCGGCGTCCATGATTTTCGCCTGGGGCAGCAGTCCCGTCTTTTCAAGAAGTGATAAAATGAAGGAGTGGGTTAGGGCCTGTAAGTGGAAGGACCGTGCGCGCAGCATCTTGGCCACGCCAGCTCCGTGCGACTTCTCAATGCCGAAGATGTAAGCCTGGATTCCTGAAAGATCGCCTCCGAGTAGTACAAACTTCTCCGCCGTCCGTGTCGCTGTTCCAGGCATCCCCCCTTCATCGGCGTGGAAGGAAGCCAGGGCTTGGGCGATGGCTGCTGTGGTCACCGCATGGTCATAGAGGGAGATGTCGGGCTCATTGCGGTAGGTTGAAGAGGGGATGCACCAAGTGTACTTTTCCAGCAGGGAAGAGAGGGAGGCGATGAAGTGCCGGACACCCATGTCCAGGGGTAGTTTGGCACCGTCTCGAAGATCCGCCAGGAACAACTCGAATAGTGCCGCGTACGACTTGCTGCGGGCCGAAGCTAGGTCCACCGGGAACGGGTCGGCGTCGATGGGAGCTAGGGGGTAATAGCGGTCCGTCAATTCAGAAGCTCTCGAGGTAAGGCGAACTTGGGCAAAAGTGGAGATGAGCCTAGCGGTCATGTAGTCGCCGGAGTCTTCCTCTTGAGCTGCGCGGTCCATGCCTGCGGAAAGTCTGTCCGCGTGGCAAAGAGCCTGTTCAAGGAGGTCGTCGCCAGCAGGCTTGTGGTGCGCGGAGGCAATGCGGGCTATCCTTGATCTGCTCGCCTCCAGTTCGAGTGGCAGCGGCAGGTCCTTTTCAACAAAGTGATCTGTGTACAGGACATGCAAGTGGCTGGGCCGACCGTTATATATAGGGCAGTACTCGCCTTCATGTTGGTCGCTGCGTGGACGTTTAGCGCGCTGGGCGAACTTGCCGATGTCATGGAGTAATGCGGCAAGTACCAGGACTTCCATCTCGCTTCGTTCCATCTCGCTCCTCCTGTCTACCAAAGGGATGCCTTGTGGGTAATCGGCGGTGAACATGCCAATGGCCTATTGTGATTAGCGCGTCTCCTGCCATTCGAAATCCATCAGCCCGAGGCCAAAGGTCGTCTGCTTTCCGATGTGCAGAGTCCTGGCTACCTCGAGGATAGGCAGAAATTCGCCAGAGACTCCTTCATATTCAACGCGTCCGACAATGCCGCCGAGCAGCATGCGAGTTTTCTGCCTGCTGGAGTAGCGTTCCCAGTCGAGCCAACGCGTGTCATTGGCAACTACGTTCACTCCGCCAGCCTGCGCGACCAGCCCAGGGTAGTCGAGTTGTGGCTCTCCTTGTCCATGTGTGGCAAACATGCTGGACACTCTCCGCAAGGCCGCGCGGATGAGGATATGAAAGGGAAGCGATGCCTGCAGATGGTTCATGAACTTGAGGCGGAGGGGAGTTATAAGATCCACGCGGAGCCTCCCTTGTCCGGAAGAAACCGCAGGCTGCACGGATAAGCGTGTTGTCACTAGTTCGTTAAGGAGTCTCCCGGTATTCACATCGTAAAGGTGTTCGTCCTGGTTCTGCTTGACCGAGTGGAGTGAAAACGTGGCCCCACCAGCACCTTCAACTCGACGCCCAACACCACGACGCCCCATGAGCTCAAATGCATGAATAAAAAATGGAAGAAAGTCGTTGGCGCTGCCAAACAGCAGGATCCGAAACAAAAGGGTTTCGCCAGGCTCAAAGCGCCTTCTCGGCTCTAAGGTTGGCTCAATCACATAGGGGGGCGGGACTGCGTTGGCCCTAGCAGGGCTCGTGCTGGGCGGCTCAACAGGCTCAAAAGTCTTGGCGTAAAGACACCTGCTCAAGATGCGACAGTCCCGACAGTCACGGGTCAGGGTGCCACACATGGTGGTTTTCAAAGCCGCCCCGAATGCTCCACGAAGCATGGACCCCGTATAATCAGGGATGAGCGCAGGCTCTTCGAAACAAATAGTGACATCAAAACTTCCAGACAGCATTTTTAGGCTCCGGATAGATCAATCGAATTACGTAGATCGTAACAAGGATTTGTCTGAAGGTGCAAGGGGTAATCGGCTTGAGCGGGGACCGATGAGTTTGGCGTGGGGGGACCAGGGAGTCCCCTTATAGGTGCGTAAGGTATCCACGCGTCCGTTCATTGGACCTGTCACCTGAAGAGCGCCAGCGTCAGCGTTCCCTGATGGCGGTTCTGGACGGCGTCAACTGAAGCTTTGGCTGGGCAACCCTGCGCTTCGCCACTACCGCTGGCCCAGATCGGCCTTGGCGCATGCGCCAGCAACGACCCTCACCACGCGACACGACGAAGTGGGCGGAACTGGTGATGAAACATAGTCGTTGAGCTTGCCGAAGGCGTTAGCAAAAGAGACTGTTTTTTCGCTCTTGGGTAGAATGAAATAGACATTCCTGCTGCAACCCCCTGATCTTCTTGGTAGCGGGGGCAGGATTTGAACCTTCGACCTTCGGGTTATGAGCCACCGACGAGGTCTCGTTCTGCCTCCGTGTCCCTTGGTCCCACTCTGCCGAGACGTTCTGCATCAACACGCCCTATCCCTTCCTGTTGTCCATCAGGTTAACCACCTGGCTCCCCTCCCCCGCATCTTGCGGCCTCTGCATGATCTCCCCGGCAGTGTCCGAAGCACGGCGCAACGTCTCATCTGCCAAGTGCGAGTACCTGGCAGTCATGCGCCCGTCAGAGTGCCTAAGGAGCTTCTGGACGACGTAGAGGGACTCGCCCGCTGATGCCAATCGTGGGAAGTATACGTGCCTCCAGGCGTGAAGGGGCGTCTCCTACCGCTTAAGCATGTTGCACAGATCCGACACAGAACTCGTCACACTCAAGCAAGCCCCCTCAATCATGGCATTCACGATGGAATGGGTGGTGTCTCCGGCCTGGCGGAAGTCCGTGCGGATGCCATGGATGGGTTTGCCCTTAGCGTAGGCATACCCGACTTCCCAGGCGGTCCCGTCATCTACTTGGGCACCGTCAATCCAGGCTACGACGTGGCTGCACTTGTCCACGGCATCCCTGCAGCGCTCCATGATTCGGCGCGGTGCAACTGGCCCCAGTCGGAGATCTGACCCTCTTTCAAGAGCTCAAAGGGCCAACAGACTTCGTGGCTATCACCATGGGGCTGCTACTCAGAAGAACAGGAATCCTAATGATCAGAATATTTTTGGTCAAAATCTTGGTGTTTTGGCGGTCCAAAACGCACTGCGCATGTTGTGCGCGAAGTCTGGTGCTGGTACTGTCGCGGCGATATCCCTTGAAAGGGCATGGACCTGCAAATCTCAAAGGAACCAAAGATGCTCAAGCCATTCACCACCGCCGACGCCAAGGTCAAGACCAAGCCGCGCAAGGGCCAGCAACGCTCACTTTGGTCTGTTCGTGCCATCACCGGCAGGAATACCACGGCACCGATTCTCAAGGACGTGCCTGAGATCTTCGCCGACGTCGCGGTCATGTGGGAGCGCAAGGTCGCCCGCATCAAGGTGGAAGATGTTGATGCTCTCAAAGCTGTAGCTGGCCGCTTGGCCACTGCCATTGAGTCACGGCTGGGAGCACATTACAAAGAAATGAAGAAGGCCGCCCGTCAGCATCCAGGCGATGTGGCGGCATATTTGACGCTCCGGGAAGTGGACGAGAAGGCCTGCGCGGAGGTGCCGAGGCTTCGGCTGCGGGCGCTCGACTTTGGAGTGAAGGCGTTGCTGGAGAAGTAAGCCCTGCCCATCGTTAACTGCTCAAAACTTTTGCTGGTTAAATTTCGCGTTCTTTGATAATTTTTCATAAATTCATAGAGTCAGGTTTATTTCTCCTGTTGCAATGGCGTATTATCCATTAACCTGTGGTCATCATGTCGGGAGGAAATTAGTCATGAAGAAACTCTTTGTTGCTGTTCTCATGGTCGCTTTGGCTATGCCCGCTTTTGCTGGCGCTCCTGTTTTGCCAGGTTCTGAGTCCATCTCAACAACTGGAGCTATGATGCTAGCCGGTAAGGATGACAAGAAGGACGACAAGAAGGACGATCATAAGAAGGACGACAAAAAGGACGACAAGAAGAAGGACGACAAAAAGGACGACAAGAAGAAGGACGACAAGAAGAAAAAATAGATTCAAGGCTAGGCTCCAACCTGCGCCTCAGTAATGAAAAGGGGCCACCTGGAAACGGGTGCCCCTTTCATTGTCAGTGGTCTGGGATGAGAATCGGTGAACTTCTGGCCGCCTGCCCCCCCTGCTCCTTTGAAAAAGAGGGCAGCCCCATCCTTCTGGGGGTAACTTTGGGGGTATGTGAGATTTTCACATCAGCTTTTCGCTAGAGCCCCGATGCTTCCTTGTCTCGATTTTGTTGTTGTCGAGTTCACATCGAAGATGGAGGCGGGCTGTGATCCTTGCAAACATTGACAGGCCGTGGGCTTTAAGTCAAAGGCAGGGGCAGGGGAACAGCCGTTGCTGGTCCGCCCCACTGGTACACCACAGGCCAACACACGAGGTGACAAACTGTAGAATATCAGTTGATTACATCTAAGGGCTACAATCCCACCCTCTCCGCCAGAATGACATGCCACAGTCCCCCGAACGGGCGAAAATTCTCATTTCTTGGGTCCATTCCTGGTATAGCCTTACCCCTTCTTGAATTCCTCCAGGTTGATTACCTCGACGCCCTCCGCATCCTGCGCCCTCTGCATAATACTCCCCGCAGTGTCCAACGCACAGCGCAAGGTCTCATCCGCCAAGCGTGAGTACCTGGCAGTCATGCCCTCGTCAGAGAAGTCGGCGTACCACGCAGTGGCCACCGGACCCAGGCGACCGGCCTTGAGCGCCTCGTGAAAACGCTGAAGAACCTGGTCGTCGTCCTCCTCGGGCTGCTTCCAGATGGTGTCTGTGTCACAAACGTTCTTGGCTTCCTCGTGACTGAAATAGGTGGGATTTTCCCTGGTGATGACAGCGGGAGAGGCGCCATATTGTAAGGTGACCCGCCGGTTGCCCACAAAAAACGCGGCATTCATGGTAAATTCCAGTGCGCAGACTATAAACGGGCGGTACCAGGGATAAACGACGGCGTAGCCGCCGGTCGGCAGGGACACAGCCTCGGACAGCCCATCCTGCTCCCAGCCGTCGGCCACCTGGGCTTGGCCCTTGGCCAGGGCGGCTCGCTGGGCCAGGACGTCAGGAATGCCTACTATGCCGTTGTCGCGGAAGGACTCGATGGTTTCTACCGCCACCCAAAGAGTCGTGCCGTCCGGGCTGGCCGGTTTTTCTGGTGAGACAGCGACTCCCCGATGCACGCGAAGGGCCAGACCCGTTCCCGGAATGGAAACCTCACGTGCCTTTCCGCCGTCCGCCCCTTGGACTGGGACAGCCGCCAGCAGACAGAATAGCGCTGCCACAGGAAGCCAACAGGATTTGCGACGAGACATGAGAGCTCCCTCCTGACCAGATTGAGTGACCCTTGATCGAAACCGCCTGTCGGAGTGCAGCAAGAGTTTCTGGACCACATAGAGGCGCTCGCCAGCCGATGCCAGATGCGAGGCGTGGACGCACCTTCCTGCATAAAGGTAGTACTCCTGACGCCGGATAGAAGTGAAGCAGAAACCCTGCCTAAAGGCGGCAAGGGATGCCCAATAAGTGGCAGCCAGCACTCAAAAACATGAACGAAAACAAGGTCAGAGATAGTCAGAAGCCTCGTGGTTATGCTTGGTATATTCAAGCCAAAATGGACCTTCAACGATAGTGCTGAGGGCTGTACGGTGAACAGTAATTCCTCTTGACTGATTGCGCATATACCGATGATAGTCTAAGTACCTGCTCGATCGGGTCGGCAGAGATTTTCCATAGCATCCCCAACGAGTAGGAGTCCGCCCATGCAGCGCCTCACCATCAAGTCATTACTCGTCCTGCTCACGGCCATCACTTTGGCTGGCTGCTCTGCTCTAGTTTGCATGTTGCTGCTATCCGCGAGCAAAGCAGAGAATGCTTTCCAACATATTGTGGGGGTTGAGGAGGCTATATCTTCGCACCTACAGGAAATGTACTCCCAAGGTTTGCAGACCGAACAGGGAACACGAAATGTGCTGTTGAACCCTACGGATAAAACAGCTCGAGACAACTACAACGCAGCGGATGAAAAATTCCGCAAGGCTTTGAGCACTGTGAAGCAAATGGCAACTGGGCAAATTTTAGAAGGATTGCAGCCGCTGGAGAAAATGTGGAAAGAGGCTGACACGATGAAGGTAGAGGTGATGGTCCTCGCCAGCGAAGGCCGTCTGCCTGAAGCCACAACATTGCTTACGACCAAGGAAACGAAGCTCTGGCGTGAAATCAAGAGCACCATCCAAAAGGTTATGGAACTTCAGGCCCAGCGCTCACGCCAAGTGTATGCAGAATACAAAGCCGATGTTCGAAGGATGCACATCCTGGCTTTATTCTGCGGTGGTTTGGTTCTTGCCCTTGTAGTTCTCGCTTCTTTGTACACAGCACGTCGCATTCTTTTGCCTTTAGCCGCCATCCGTAAGTTTGGTAAACTCCAGTCTGAAGGCGATTTTACCGTAACGCTGGAAGGTGAATTTACCGGTGAACTACGTGACGTTGCGGATGCTTTGGTCGCGATGTCTCACAAGGTCCAAGATTCCCTTGGATTCTCGCAAGGTGTGCTCAGTGGCCTCGTTACCCCGTTCTTGGTAGTGGATGAACAAAGTCGTTTGCTGATGACAAATCAGGGATTGATGTCCCTCATGGAAGTCGAGGGTCAACCTGAGGAACACTATGGCAACAACGTGGCACAATTTTTTTACGGTGATGCTATGCGTAAGACTGTGGTTGGCACCGCAATGGCTGAGCAGCGTACCATGATCCAAGAGGTTGATGTGCCGTCACGCAAAGGCAATATGCGCAATCTAATCATTGGCGCTTCCCCACTAATCAATCACATCACGGGGAAAAAATTGGGGGCAGTACTCTGCCTAGTCGATCAGTCCAAGATTAAAGAACAGCAGCGCAATCTCGAAGAGCAGAAATCTCAACTGGTCGGAGTTGGTAATTCTATTAATGACCTTGCCCAGCGTGTGGCTAGTGCGACCGAAGAACTTTCAGCCAGTGCAGATGAGCAGGCCAGAGGCGCAAACCGCCAGAGAAGGCAAACCGAATCCGTTTCCACAGCCATGGAGGAGATGACCGCTACAGTGCTTGAGGTGGCGCAGAACGCATCTCAGTCTTCTGAAGCTGCAAGCACAGCCAGCAAAGCTGCAGGAGATGGTGTAAGTTTAGTGCAAGAGAGTGTTAAAGGCATTAATTTGGTGGCTGATTCCTCCCGCAAACTGGCCCAAGTCTTAGAACAGTTGGACTCCCAGGCTGGTGAGATTGACCGCATCATCAACGTCATCAATGACATTGCTGATCAGACAAACCTACTGGCCCTCAACGCGGCTATTGAAGCAGCTAGAGCGGGTGATGCTGGACGCGGGTTCGCCGTTGTGGCCGATGAGGTTCGTAAGCTCGCAGAGAAGACAATGACTGCCACAAAAGAGGTCGAAAAATCCATTCATGAAATTCAGGAGCGCAGCCAGAATGCCGTTGCCACAATGCGCGAGACTGAGCGGCAAGTAGAGGCAAGCACTGATCTTTCGAGCCGCACCGGCCAAGCTTTAGAGGAAATCATGCATCGGATTGAAGACGTGAACTCGCGTGTGACGCAGATTGCCACAGCAGCTGAAGAACAGTCTGCAGCGGCAGAAGAGATTAATCGGAATATAGAGGACATTGCAGGCATCGCGAAGGAGGCCGAAGAGGGCGCAGGGCAAGCAGCTTCAGCCACACGCGATTTGGCCGAATTGTCCCAGCATCTCCTGCGAATGTCCATGAGTTTTACAGATTCAAAGTCCGACGCCAGCAAGTTGCGTGCTTCACAAGGCCAAATGAAGGGGATTCTGCCAAAGCTCATGCTGGAGTTTGTTAAGATCAAATTCGGTGAGGGCATGCACGGCAAGGTCTCGACGGAGTTGGGCAACCCTGTATTTTTGCCTGCCCAAAGTTACCCAGATCAGGTGCTCCAGCAGATGGCTGATGTCGTAGCCCAAGAGTCCGGCAAGGACGTGCGGAGTGTGTTTGTGGAACTGGGCAAGTACTCCATCGGCCAGTTCCATAAGATGTATCGATCCTACTTCAAAGCCGCGAACCTTAGAGACTTTTATTTGACTATGAATCAGACCCACGCAGACCTGACCAAGGCTCTGCCTGGCATTGTGCCTCCGCGTTTTAGCTATGAGGACCGGGGCAACAAGCTGACAATGATCTACAAGTCAAGGCGCGGCTACCATTACTACTTTGAAGGCATCCTGCGTGGTGCTGCGGAGTTCTATAAGGCGCCGGTGGATATAACCGTCCAGATTCTGGACCCTGAGACTGCTCGGGCCGAGATCAACTTCCGCTAATGGCATAGGCGTGTGCCGATTCATGTGCCGAACGTGTGCCTATTCAAGTGTATTTGCGCCTACTCGTGCGACTTTAACTGGCTGAAATGACTGAAAAGCATGTTGGGGAGCATGGCCTTTCACGCCGTTAACAGGGGTTCAAATCCCCTTGGGGACGCCAGAACAAAATCAAGCGGTTAGGAGCAAGTCCTAACCGCTTTTTTGTTTGCGAAAATTCAAATTCCAACCGTATTTCCAACCCATCCGTAGAGTTTCACCCACCCCACATTTCGCCAGAGGTTTTGGCATCTTGCCACTGGCTCTTGCGCCCCAAGTGCATTACTACTCAGGGAAGCATAAGGGAGCATAAGAATGGAACAGATGGAACAGCCTGACGCGCCGCTTCTAGGGAAGATGCTCGGAGCAAGAGTCCATTACGAAGTGCCATTGTTTCAGAGGCACTACGAATGGAAAGAAGACCCACAACTATCTACTTTTTGGGAAGACGTCACAGAGAAGGCGGATGCCCTACTAGAAGGGAGACAGCTCTCCCGCCATTTCTTTGGGTCGCTTATCCTTCAGAGCGTTGCTTCACGTCCTCGGACCGATGTTATAACCTTTAAGGTCATTGACGGACAACAGCGCCTGACTACCCTTCAGCTCTTACTATGCGCCTTTCGAGACTTCGGACGCCTAAATGAGTGGAGCTTGTCAGGGCAAGTATCTCGCTACCTCGAAAATTCGGAACCCGATGGAATGGGGACGCAAGAGAAAGAATCACTCAAACTTTGGCCTACGACACTGAACAGAGATGAGTTTAGAAAAATCATCACGGCTGGAAGCACAGCTGAAGTCATTAGTAGATTTCCGCTTGTTCGATTACCGGGAAAAGGAAGAAGAAAAGCCAAGTGGAGAGGAAATCTCATCGAAGCGTATCTGTATTTTGCGAGCAATATAAAATCTTGGGTTGAGTCTGCTGCGGGTAAGTTTAAAAAATCACAGGAAGATGCCGCAAGCATATTGTTGGAAGCACTGTGCGACAATTTCTGGGTTGTTCGAATCAATGTGTCCGAGAGCGATGATGCGCAAGAAATTTTTTACTCATTAAACTCACAAGGCAAAGCGCTAAAGCAATCAGACCTTCTTCGCAGTTTGATTTTTATAAGAGTTGAGAAAGAAAGAAAATACAGCAATGAGGCTATCTTTGACGAATTTTGGAAGAAGTTCGAAACTGATTTCTGGAATGAAAACTTTAAGCGCGGGGGCCGAGATTCATCACATCTTGACCTTGCGTTGAGACATTTTCTGACTGCAAAAACTGGAAAGATGGTCGATACTCGGAGAGTTATCGAAGACTATAGGCGCTGGCTTTCTGATGAAACAAACCGTTACCTTTCAGTTAAGGACGAGTTGACGGATTTCACTCGCTACGCAGAAGGATATAGGCGCTATGAAGACAACATAGGGCAGCTACCCAGCACCGATTTTCGGCGGGTCGTGAAGGATTTTGACGTATCGACCGTATTGCCCTTGGTGTTGTTTTTAGAACTGGATGGAAATCTTGACGAAGAGCAGCAGAATATCTGTCTATCAATGGTAGAATCCTTCATTGCTCGAAGGGTCCTTACTGGCGAAGAGACAAAAGACTATAACAGATTCTTTGTTGAGGCCGTCGGGGTTCTTCGCGGGCTAGAAGGGGCTACACTTGTATCATCACTACAGACAAAGTTGTTGAGCGGAAGTGGGCGCACGCGGCATTGGCCAACTGACGAAGATGTTATCGAAAAAATAATAAGCAGGCCTGTTTATAAGGCTTGGAGCGTTGACAATATCCCTTCGAAATTCATTTCACTCCGTGCATTGAAACTGATTCTGGAGCGTTTGGAGCTCCATTATCGGTCAAAGAAATCTGAAGACATGGAAATTGCACCAGAACTGCAAATCGAGCATGTCATGCCTCAGAAATGGGGGAGTTTTTGGCCGTTACAGGGGGTTATAATACCGACAAACCTTGTGGACTACCCTCACCGTGCCGAGAACGAATTTGTGGGTTTTGTCAAGGATATTAAGTCCCGCAACGCCGCTGTCCACACCTTGGGGAACCTCACCCTGCTCAACAAGTACCTTAATCCAGCGGCCAGCAACGGCCCCTTTGAACTCAAGCTCAAACAATACCAGAACTCTGTGCTACGCCTCAATAGATATTTCGACCAGCAGTCATCATGGGACGTGGATTCCATCGCTCATCGTGGTCAACTTTTGGGCGAAGCGTTGTGCAGGATATGGCCTCGCCCTGAGGATGCGTCGTAGATTCGCGCCGAGGGGGACTTGGACAGCTTCAACTCGATACCAGTTCCAAGCGCACCTTGCACCCCACGGCGGAGGCGTAGCGCTTGAGCGTGTCAAGACTCTTGACCTTTCCGGCCTCGATTTTCGCCACGGCAGGCTGGGAAATACCCATTGCTTCGGCAACCTGGGCCTGCGTCTTCCCGGCGCGCGCCCTCGCTGCAACGGCCTGCGAGATGAGCGCAAACTCGTCACCGAGCGCGTCATACTCCTTGCGGAATTCGGGGTCGGCCATGAGCTTTTCCCGCACCTTTGAGAAGGGTATCGTCTGCTTCATTTGCTTTCTCTCCATCGGCTCAAGGCGAGTTCAATCTCTGCCCGAGGCGTCTTCTGGACCTTTTTGACGAAGACCCGCAGGATGACGAGCGTTCGCCCTGTGTCCAACACGTAGAGGCACCGGGCGATGCCATCCCGGCCAGAGGCGCGAAGCTCCCAGAGCTTGCCATCAACCGGGCGGGCCAGAGGCATCATGAGTGCCGCCGGGCCTCGCACCTCAAAAAGCTCCACGGTTCTGGCCAATCTCGCCTGCACGTCCACGGGAAGTTCCAAGAACTCTTCCTCTGCCCGCGTACAGCAGAAAGTGACAGACCATTTGCTCATGGGCAGGATATAACCACACGGTTATTCGCTGTCAACCTGATTCACCCCATGGATGAGCGGATGTTTGACCGTCATTATTGGGCGGCGGCGGAGGTTGGTCTTCATTATCTGGTGTATGTTTGAAGCTCGGTAACGCGGTGGTGCCCCACCCTTTCCATCGCCTCGCGCGCAACGGCATCGTCATCAAGCCCGCGAGCATGGGCTTCCCCCGCGAACGTCTGCACGTAGTTGTGCCGCAGCGCGTGCGTTCCGCTCCATGTTTCGCCCACCTCGGAGCAGGCCCTGTTGAGCCCGCGCAGGTATGGCTTGTAAACGAGCCCCATCCTGCCCCCGTTCGCGGTCAGATGCGTCCGTAACGCCTCATAGTCGCCCTTGGGCACATACTGCCACCGCACGTAGCCACCCTTGCCCTGGACCTCTACCACGCCGCTTTCTCGCCCTGTCACGGGGTCAACGGCGAAGCCCTTGAGGCTCTTCTTCGTCATCCCCATGACTTCGGAGACCCGGAACCCCCCGCGCAGTTGCAGACCGGCCGCGAGCTGATGAAGTGGCTGCTCGACCCGTCCAACCACGCCTTCAGGGTTCACGTACGCACGGCGGTTCTGGTCAAGACGGGGAGAAGAGGCGTTGTAGCCCGGTCTCATGATCAAGACACCGGCGGACAGTCGTGCCTCTTCCGGAATCCGCATCTTGCGGGGCGCGAGCGACAGGGCGGCATCGAACTTCGTCAGCGCGGCGGCGTAAGTCCGCATGGTGTTGCACGACAGCCCGTCCTCAAGCTTCTGCCGAAGGAAAGCCGCCGCATGGGCTGGGCGAAGGTCCTGAACGCGCTGGACGCCCTGCCCCTCGGCATGGCGGGCGAAATCCGCGCAGACGGCCCTGTAGGCATCATACGTGCGGTATGATGTGATAGGCGTGAGCGTCGCAATCCTTGCAGACGTGGCGCCCACGCCTTGAGCTTGGAGCTGACAGCGCGCGGCCTGCTTTCGGACAAATCGGCTATGCCCTATTTGCAGAATGCCTGATGCGGCCCAAACACCGCGCACCTGTGCTACCAATCCCTTGCCCATGATGCGCCCCTTGCCGGTTGAGATGGTAAGTCTGGCCCCGGAAGCCGGGACGCACTCCGACCCTTCGTCTCGTGAAGGGTATGCAGTCCGCATCGTGAGCGGATGCCCAAGCGTTGGAGGTGCGCTTGACGCCATGCCTCGTGGACATGGAACCATGACATATGTGGTGGGCAGGAGCGCGGTGCTCGTCTAGCAAGCCTGGGCCCTCATGTGGCACCTGACCTCGAGGTGGGTCTAGTGCCGAGGGTGCGCCCCTATTGCCCTTGTGCGGGGATGGTCCTCTTGATTGAAAGCATACGACCCCGCGTTGCGGGATTTCAAGAGCCGACCAGAAAAAAGGCAAAAAAGAATCCGGCCGCGGTTTGTATCCCACTTGGAGTGGGCCACAAACCGGGCCGGAAGGCCGAAAAGGCAGTAAAATCGTGAGACTGCTAGCTGAAAGCCCCCCAAAGCATACGGACAGGCTCCGGCATCGCGTGGACGTTCTCGGCAGTGACAAGAACCTTTGTCGGCGGCAAAGCCGCCAGGTCGCCCACTGGCTCGGCAAGGGCCGCCTCGACCCACGCGCGGACACGATTACCGCGCAGGAGGTCGCCAACGTCTTTGCAGTCGTTCGGGAAGCCCACGATGCGCGCAGTAGGCCTGTTCTGCCGCCACCATGCGTGGTGTTCTCTGCCGGTGGCGTCATTGTCGAGCGCGATGCATACCTTCTCCGCACGGTCGAGGAAGGCCCAGACCGCCGCGTCTGGCCTTGCCGCCGCCGACCCGAGGGCGAGGACGGCGGTGAGGTCGCGGGCTTCCTGCCAGATGAGTGCGGCATCAAGCTCGGACTCGACGACGATGACAGCGCGGCGGTTGCCGCCAGCCGGGCACAGCATCGGGACCGAGCCGGGCAAGCAGTGATACTTGTGGGCAGGGGCGCGGCCACCTCGCATATCAACACAGCGGATTTTGATGCCGGAGATGCCCGCCTTCCGCTTGAGGGGAATCACGAGGCCGCTCGGAATGGTCATAAACGACCTGAAGCCGTCAAGCGCTTCCGAAGGCAGGCCCCATGCGGCGCGGTCTTCGTGCCGCAACACCGGGTTCCAGCCGAATTCAAGAAGGCGGATGGTTTCCAGCGTGAAGCCACGCCCCTGGGCGTAGTCGTAACCGGGCATCCCTTTGACCAGTCCAGCGGCACACTCGTCCACGAAGCGGGCAGCCTGTTCGCGCCAGAGTGCCGGGACTTCACGGGGCTCCCTCGGCGTCCAGCCAGCATGCGCCGTGTGGCCATTCAGAGCAGGACGAATGCACATAGGCACATTGAGAAAGGCGCAGGCATCGGCGTAAGACATGCCATGCCGGTCACGCAGGAAGTCGATGCCATCGCCGAAACGCTCACACTGCCGACACCAATAGCGCCCGTCCTGCCCCTTCGGGTGTTCAGGCCAGACGGCGAAGCGGTCACCACCATTACACCAAGGGCAGGGGCCGTGCCACTCCGGGTAGTCTCCTGACGATGCACGTTTGAAAGTGCACCCGTCAGAGAGCAAATCGCGCAGTCTCATTTTGTTCACTCCTTTCCTGACAGGGTTTTGGACTTTGAGGACTTTGGGGGCTTTTCCGGTCCCATATCTATAAACTGCCAATTGCCATTTCTTCGCGATGGGTTGGAAAAGTCCCCCTAAGTCCTACAAGTCCTCTAGAAGTCCGGAGTCGCTGCCCCGCCGGCAGGAGCCACACCAGCCGCGTCAGAGACCACGCGCCAGTGCGCCGATGCGCCGGGCAGGTTGGCCCGCTCAAGCTTGTACCCGCCCGCGATGCGCCCCATGTTGCGACGGCACCAGAGGCCAAAGCGCTGGGCATCAATGCGGCCACGCACGGTCGCAACGGCCTCGACACTTGCGGCAAGGTCGGAGTCTCCTTCGTGTGCGGCCTCAGCCAGCACTTGCTGGACAGTGACGGCGCGGATGCCGAACTTGCCGAACCACGCCGTCAGCACGGCGGCCAGCGCAACCAATTCGGGGTCTTCGGACATGATGACCATACGGCTTTCGCACGGGTCGGCCTCCCCGGCCCACACCAAGGCGGACCGCACAAGGTCGGACCATTGCTCGAAGCTCCCGAACGGAGAGAGGTTGAGATGGGGTGCGGCGAGGATGAAGGCCCGCAAAACAGTCAGCGCCGCGCTGACGTATGCGGCCCGGTTCTCCAGTGCCTCAATCGTCGGGTTTCCAGTAAACCGGCGGTTTTCTGGACGCTCACAGCGTGGGTCAAGGCGGCACATGAGAGTGCGTCGGGAAAGGTCGCCTGAAATGCTGAGGTTGTTGCCATTGACGCAGAACAGGGCCGTATTGGGAATTTCTTTTTGCGTGCTCACGCCGAGCGGCCGGACCCGCACGGCCGCTTGCGTGGTGGCTTGGCAAAGCAGGTCGGAGTGCAGGACGCCGTTCAAGTTGTCGAGACTGACGAGCGTGTCACCGGCAAGCAAGCAGGACTCAAGCCTCTTGCGTAGTTCGTCGGGGTCACTTGTTGCGGCGACCACGGCGGCCATGCGCCCGGTGGCGAAAATCGCCCCGAGTTCCGCAAGAGTGGATTTTCCAGACCCGCGCACGGGAGCTGAGAAGCCGAAGAGCGGGACGTTGCCCAGCGCCGAACGCACAAGGCACGTCAGCAGAAAGGCCAACGCCACCGCGAGGTCAACTACGCTCACAAAAGGGAAGTCGCGCAGGAGTTCCTTCAGAGCTTTCAGTGCGTCAATCGCATGGTCACGCGTCGGCTCCTCGGGTACTCTTACCTTAAGCTCGGATGCGACGTAGTAGCCACTCGCCGGGTCGTAGCCTGCCTTGTCGAGCAAAGAGCCGTCCGCACGCAGTGTGGGAGCGGCGATAACCCCGCGCAGGACAGGAAAGGGCCAATCCCCCTGCCGTGAAAGGAGCGTCTCCGCAATCGCCTTCGGCGTGTCAACGGACTTCCAGGAATCCATTCGGCGGTCGTAGCGCTTGAAGTCGATGCGGCGGCCAAGAACGTCGCGCATCTTGACCTGGTCAAATGCCTTCACATTGACCGTGCCCGCCTGCCGGTTCACCCCGTCGATGCCTGTAGCGTGCGGCAAGGTGACGACGCCGACAATCTCACCGGCGCGCTGGAACATGAGCTGTTCAGACGGCAGGCCAGGGCGCGAGCACACTTGCATGCACTGGTCAACAGCCATGGGCAACATGCCGTCAAAGACCTTGATGACCGTCCTTTCCGGAAGTTGCGGGGCCTGACCATCCGCCGGAACGGCGGACGGCGTGGGGAGGGGGCTGGCCCCCGACGCCTTGACGCCGGGGACCATGCCGTTTATAGAGTTGTCATCTGGCTTCGAGAGGGAGCCGCTTTCCTTGGGAGCCTCGTGTTCACAGCACGGGGCTTCCGCGTTTTCGAGGGCCATCGCCTAGCCCTCCTTACGCACGTTGACGCGGGAGCGGATGATGAACGCCTCAATGTCCTCAGGCGCGTACCGGACAGAGCGGCCGAGCTTGATGTACGGCGGCTCCTGCCCGCGAAAGCGGCGGAGACGCAGTGTGTCGGGAGTCCAGCCGAGCCGTTCGGCCGCCTGACGTTCGGTCAGAAGAGGGAGATGAGAGAGGTTGGGCATAAGTCTCCTTTCCACTGTTGCCGCCGCGAGGGATTCGCATGCCGGTAACCACGTGGTTTCGAAGACTATTTTACTCGTCCAGGTTAATGTATTCTATGGAGTGCACGAGCGGGAAGGATTGGGAAAGCGTGAAATATTAAACTTTCATGAAACTCTAGTCGACAACTTGAATGTCTATCTCCCGGGCCAAATCCAGAAGCCTGTTTGCAAGCTCGATACACCACTGCTGGCTGAAGTTTTCTTCTGGGTGCAGCAACTCTCCAATCTTGGACAATGTAAGACTTGGCTTTACGTGTTCTTTTAAAATATATGCGATAACAGAAGGTGGGCATTCATTCTTGCCCATGTCTCTGACAATAGAGCTTGGAAGTTTAGCAGTAAAGATTTTGCGAGGAACATCGTATCTTACTAGTGCTTTTATAACACGACCATCATCTATAATTACCGTGTATTCATATACATCGCTCCATGTCCTTAACTCATGTAATGTGCATTGAAATATCCATTCGTCTAGTTCTACGCGCGGGATGCTATACGAAGGTTCACATTCAGTACTAACGCGAAATTTGTCTATAACTGGTTTAAACTCTGTAAACAAATTTACATCCGGTCCATGAATATCATTATTTGTCTGGACAAAAAAATGATGGTCCGGATAACTAAACTCATCGTCATTAATTAACTCAACGTCATCAGAGTATATCAATGCCGGGTGGTTACATTCCGCAAGTTCACGCTCGTGAAGCTCTTCTTTCGGCCCAAGAACCTCACCATACCACTGCCGTTGAAACAGCCGAACCGTCAGGTAATTGAACCTCACATAATCCCAGCACAAGACACGCTCACCGTTAGCATCAACGATATGTGGTGCGCCTTCGTCTGCCCCGTAATATACAGTTGTTCCGTCGGGCCGTACAATTGGCCGGTCCTTGTAAACAAGATAGGCCCGTAGCCGCCCCTTCATGACCAGCCTGTAGAGTCCCATCTCGTCAATAAGGGGCCAAAGGGCCAAAACCTCTTCCGCAGTGTAGCAGTATGGTAGTGGCGTATCGAAAACGATTGAGGGTTTGAGTTGGTCTGGCACGCGCATTCCTCCGGCTACTCTGGCTTTGACTCTTCGGGCGATGATTCTGCCGACCTTTCTTTGCCCCGCTCTTGAGCGCGGCGCAAGTCTTCTGCGGCTTTTTGCGAGGCGCTCATGAGGGCCGCGTCGGCGAGGTGTGCATACCTTTCAGTCATCCTGCTCGTTGAGTGGCGCAATAGTCTTTGGATGACGTAAAGGGATTCTCCCTTTGTCACTAATCGAGAGGCGAAAACGTGTCGCCACGCATGGAGTGGACGAGTAGTCTTGGGAATATTTGCCGCATCGCGTATGCGGTGAAGGTATGGGTAAAGATTCGTTATCGGCTTGTCGCCCGACTGCCCCGGAAAGACATAACGTGAAGTGCGCGGGATTTTTGTAAGAATTTCAACTGCGAAGTCGTTAAGATAAACCTTCTGCGGTTTCTTGGCTTTGACATCTATTGCCCGGAGCGTGATGAACTTTATATCAAGATTTACTCGCCGCCACTCAAGCAGCAAGATTTCAGATTTTCGCATTCCTGTTGCCAAAGCCAGCAGAACTGCCGCCCCGGCCTTCCAGTTCTCCTCCTGTGCGGCAGCGTTGAGTAAGTTTTCGTACTGCTCATCCGACAACGTGTCTGCCTGTTCGTTGTGCACGGAAGGAAGTTCAATTTTGAGGATATTGGGGTCTGGGGGGGGCATTCTTTTTTCTACGACCCCGAAATTGATGATTCGTATGAGGAGTGCAAGAACGTGTTTGGTTGTCTGGTCGGACCTCTTCGTTAGCAGCGCATCTCTAAATTTCCTGACCTCCTCCGTCCCAATCTCGTAAAATGTCCTGTCGCCGAACTGGTGGGCAAGGTGATTGTTGAAGCGTTCATTTTCGACCTTCAGCGACCGACTCCACGCTTTTGAGGCGACATAAGCCTCCCAGAGTGTCCGAATTGTTGGTCGAGCCGCTGCCTCCCGTTTTTCAGCCGCAGCATGAGCCTTTATGGCTTTGCGGGTCTCACGCTTCCCCTCTATGAGTTCGGCCCGGTAGGCGTTGGCGCGGGCTTCCGTCATGCCATCCGCATACTGCCGCCCAGCTTTTTCCTCCTTCGTTTCGCCATCTTTTTTGTAAACCACGTAGTAAACGCGCTCCGTTCCCGGACCGCCAAGCCTTCTGGCCTCCCGAAAGAAAACGCCAGGGTACTTCGTCTTCTGACGCGCGGTAGTCATGTGCCCCTCCAATCAATTCCAACCGTATTTCCAACCTGGAGGCACTATAAACATAAATCTAGGTAAACAAGCAATAACAATTTAATTCTTGAATTCAAGCATGTTGAGACTTGAGTGTACGGTCATTAACAGAGGTAAACATCAATGTTGACGGCCTTTCACGCCGTTAACAGGGGTTCAAATCCCCTTGGGGACGCCAGAACAAAATCAAGCGGTTAGGTGCCAGACCTAGCCGCTTTTTTCTTTGCCTAAAATCCTGTCCCAACCCTCTTCCCAACCTCCAGGGTGCAAATGGGGTGCTCCAGGGCGTCTTCTCCGTGAGGCGGCGTAAGAGCCCCTTCTTTGTCCCCAGGCGGGCCACCCTCTGCCCGGTGCCCGAACGTCGCGCTTGGGCATCCTGCACAATGCTGGGCGCACTTGTCTGCGAATATTGAGAGAGGGGAAGATACCCTTTTGGGCAGAATGAAAAGGCCCCGCCGGAGCGGGGCCACGATGACGGATATCCAGAAATATATTCACGCTATCTTTGCATCATCCTCTGAACTGACTCGTACTTTCCTTTGCACACCTGGAAACCATCATCCCACCCCTGTTTATACATCTGGTCAGAAGCATATTGCGTGACATCCTTTGTGAAGCGATAGTAGGGATGACCAGCGGCGACGTTCCCACTATTGCACCCTGCGGCGTAACCTTGCTGATATTCTGGCGGGCCGCTTGGGGTTTCACGCATCTGCGTGGCACAACCAGACAAAATAACCACCAATGCCAGAAACAGAAGATGTTTCATCATTGCCTCCCCATTTCGCCAAGTTGAGATAAGCGCACACCACTTCAAACAAATACTCGTTTCAAACTCATTAACCAGAACTTTATCATTATGTCCATAAGAAGTGGACGTACCCGAACCGAGTCAAGAAAAGGGGGGCCAGCCGAAGCCAGCCCCCCCCATGATGCAGTGCTTGTGCGCTACGCGGCCTGGGCCAGAGGCTTGCCCTCGCGCAGGAGGCCTGCGGCCAGTTCCTGGAAGCTCGTGGCCTGCGGGTAGTGCTCCTGCAACTGCAACTCGTAGCCCTGGCCGCTGAAGGCCTGCTTCACGCCCAGCAAAATCACGTCCAGGCGCGTTGCGAAGCTTTCCAGCAACTGGCCCTCGTCTTCGAGCTGCCTGACGGCCCAGGCCATGCCGACCACCCATTTCAGAACCTCGTCACGGACGGCGTAGACCAGCCCCTCCCCCGTCGACAGCGGGCCGGGACTGCAAGAGGCCTGGGCATAGCCGCTCGACTCATCGAAGGTGAAAAGCTTCTTCACCGATGCCCCCGAGGTTCCTTTGCGCGACTTCGACGACGAGCCGACGATGGCAGCAAAGAGGCGCGCTTTGTGGAGTGTTTCGCCCACCATGAAAACGGCGTTTCCAATTCTGCACCGAAGCGTACAAGAGTTGTGGCCAGTACGGCGGCGGGGTCGGGCTCGCTGTTTCGGGTCGCCAGGGTGACGAACTCACCGACGAGGCCAGGAAGTGCTTCTTGCGACAATGTGGGCCATGCGGGTGCAGTTGGAGTCCAAGTGTCGTCCTGCCAGGATGCGACACTTGCTGGGGGCTGTTGTGCGGGTATTGTTGACCTTCCCCCGGTTTGGTATCCCAGCTATACGTTTGTGACTCCGGGGAAGGAGACCACAGACATGAGGAAGAGCAGGTTCACGGAAGAGCAGATCATCGGGCTTCTCAAGCAAGCCGAAGCAGGC
>Ga0209083_1000907_pt1 | contig 37702 bp, 53 predicted proteins | sample AM7aDNAmetaG_FD_184132 | JGI IMG/M metagenome (GOLD analysis project Ga0209083, IMG submission 184132) | Freshwater microbial communities from Finland to study Microbial Dark Matter (Phase II) - AM7a DNA metaG (SPAdes) (version 3) | ecosystem: Environmental > Aquatic > Freshwater > Lake ... | reverse complement strand
CTTGTTTGTGTTCGGGCAAAATTTAAGTTTTCATAGGATTTCGCCCAACCCATGCGACTCTGAGCTGGTTGCTGAGTCCATCGAGGCAATCCCAAGCACTGACTGGTAGTCCTCGATGCTGTAATCCATCTCCTTGCCATTGTAATGACGATAGACACCATCACGCTCGAGCTGGGTCTTGTCACTGTGGCATCCATGGCACAAGCATTGAAACACATTGCGATAGAACGCCATTTCTCCAATGGCACTCCAAGCAAATAGGTGATCGACTTGTGATGCTGGTGAAACCACGCCTCGGATCAAACACGCCTGGCACATCGGCTGCATCGATAGCTTGGCCTGTCTTAACTTCTTCCATGATCCCTTGTCATACATTGAATTGAACTTCTTGCGTTCAATGGATCGTCTTGCAACGTATGTGTCCCGACCACCATGCTTAATGCAAAATGTAGATAATCTTGATCGATTATCTGAGCATCCTAATGATGCACACTTATTATTAACTGGCAGTGTTGGCATTATGGTGTATTAATAATATGCTCTGGATTATTATCAATCCATACATCAATATCAATTCCATTCTCATCACAATATGGTTTCTTTGCAGCACCATCAGTTAATATCACATTATCTTTTCCGATTATCTTGCCGATTGATTTATATAATTCATCGATCTCATCTTGATCGGTAGCATGAGAAACACAAAGTAATTTGTCTTTGCGTAAATAAACCAATTCAATAAACACATTCCAAAATTTTGGATCGGCTGAATAGGTGTTGTGATAATCCAGCGCAAACGTCAGTTTGCCAGCCTTTTTTTCTTTGACAATGGCAGATTCGCCATCCTCTGCACCAGCTGCATGAGCAGCTTGGCCGACTTGGACAGCCTTTTGCTTGGTATCGAATGGGCCTTTTGATCCCCAATACCAGCCATCAGACTTTTTCATAATTGGCATAATAAACCTTATTTGCTTAAACCATAAACCATCGATAATGCTATTACCACACCAATGACAATGGCCGCTGAAACATCAAGAATCGTCACTTTTTGCTCGTCTGTAAGTTTAAACATTTTTTCAGCTCCTCAGTTAATTTCCATCACTCTAGCACAATTTTATTAGATTTTGTGAATATTTGTGAAATTAAGACAAATAATCTTCAATCAGTTGGATGGCCGTTTCGCTTGATCTGGCCACATAAACCAAGTAGTTTCGATCATTCAACAACAGCCTAATTCGCTTTTGATCGTGTGATTCCAGTCCCTCGATGGTCTTCATTTCAATGAATAGACCATTGAATCCATGCCTGGCCTCGGCCAAAAATAGATCAGGAACACCAGCTGTCAGTCCCTCCAAAAACAGATTCAATCGGTTTTTGGCACTGGTGGCTGCACCATTCGGTATCGAGAAAATCAATACATTTGGCCAAAAAGTCCGAATATATTGAATCACTTTCACTTGTAGTGTGTGTTCTTTTATTCCCAAAATTTCTCCTGAGTGTCCCAAAATTTTTCTGACTTTGGTTTTTTCTGTATATAAATTGTGCATCTGTTTTTGATTCCAAGCAAATAAGTCTGGCCAACCAAGCATTTGGATTGCCAATTCAATGGCCCCAAATGCTGGCATTCATCACAAAAAATCCGATCATCATCGACAAATCTTGGATCATTCAATAAATCAACTTTATCCATTTCCTAATCCTTTATTACTAATGGTTCCCAATGGTTCCCAATGGTTCCCAGTTTTCAGGAACCGATACCATTGGTGTTACAAGCACCAATGGTTCCCAGTCTTTTTTCCTTAGGGGAACCATTACATCGGGAACCATTTAAAATGAATGCTTTTCACTTAAATGGGTTTTCTAATGGTTCCCGATAATTGGGAACCAATGAAGTCTTCTTATTGCCCACTTTTAAATCATCTGGCAAATCAATTTCCATGATTGATCCAGCCTCAATCAAATCATCGATGATGGCCATGATTTCCTCTGTTCGGCCTTTGATCAAATTCCTGATCGATCGCTTGTTTGGATATCGGCCAGCATTGATTTCGGACTGGATGACATCGAGTATTTCGGTTTTGCGTGAATTCTTCAAATTCTCAAATTTCTCCTCTTTGGCCATTTCCTTGGCCTCGATGCGCTTACTCTCCATCGACTTGGATGGGATGGCCCAACGCACCGAAATCTCAATTGCACCTCGCAGCTGGTCGGTGACAAACTCAACATATAGGTTGGACTCAAATGCCACCTCATCAAAATCCGACTGATATCGATGTTTCCCCAGCTTTAGGAATCGCTCCTCTAGTCCCTCCTCCTGGAATAAATAAGCCACGCAATTGGCATCGCCCTCCCAGGCACCAGCACCCCTGGCACTGAAATCCCTGACATCTGCTCGTTTAAGTGCTTTAGGAGTATGGGTCACCACCCAAACTGGGTACCCGCGGGCAATCAGACCCTCTTTAATCGCTGAAATGTACTTGGCAATCTCAGCATTGTCGTTTTCAGAATCCACATTGAATGATGCACTGGCCGTATCGATCACAATCAATGGCTTGATGTCCACCAGCTGGCCGGTGATGTCTGGGAATTGGCTTATATTCTTGGCTGCCAAAATTGCCAGTTTTGCTATATCCGAGGCACTGGATCGCTTGGTGGCCACGACTTTGAACCATTCTGATATCTCTGGCCATTCAATCGGCAAATCGGCCTCTGTGCGCTTTAAACGCTTTTGCAGCGCATACTGAATCCGCTGCACTTGGCCTGTATCCTCTGACAAATAGATCACTTTGCGCCTGATCTTGATGCTGATGTTTGAGAAATGGCTGTAAAAACCCGCCACTTGCATGGCCAATGGCACAATGGCGCTGGTCTTGCCCACGCCTGGGGCCCCAGCAATCAGTGTCAGACCATCGGCCATAAAACCATCGATCACCCAATTTGGACTGGTCAAAACAGTCATTGGCTCGATTATTCGGCCTTCCCAAATATCCTTGACCAAAACCTCGCCAGTCTCAGGATCAATAATATCTGGAAATAAAATATCAGTTGAATGAATATTAAAATCTTCATCAGGATTATTAAAACTATTAATTTGGCCTTGAAACCCATATTTTTTAGATAATCGGATTAATTGCTTAATTCCGATTCCATCTTCCTTTTTAAATGAATCCCATTTCTGGGACATAATAAATGGATCATATTTATTTGATTTTCTTGACCACTGATCCCACAATTCATAACCCAAATCAGATAATTCCTTTTTGAGTATCATGCCCACCGAAATCCATTCCTGATAATCCTCGGCATCGATGCAATTTAATAATAATTTGGCATCATCGACTTTGGAATTGGATGGCAAATAATCCATAACATTGACCTCTTTCAATTCACCAGTGAAGTCCCAGTCGGTCAGCAGTATGTTTTTTTTCTGGCCAGAAAATCCACTGAAAAACTCGATTTGTCGGTTTTCGGGCAATGTGATGCACTTGGGTATTTTGTCTTTGGGTATGGTCACCCAATAGTGGGCACCATGGCCAGACAATGATGTCTCGTATGCTGCACCGCATTTGTTTAGATATGTCATCAATTGCAGCTGCTGGGTGTGTGGCTGGTAATCGGTTGCATTCTTCCAGTCCAGATCGATGCACACCAGGTATTGATCTGGCTTGATCTCAAATGGATGGAGCAGTGACAAACCCACATATGGGTGTTTGATGGCCTTGGCTTGGTCGTAGGTGCCGAGTCGGCCAGTAGTGGCAGCCTCGGCAATGCCCATCACGCCATCGATGCCGACTGGCCGTTTCATGTCGGTGAATCCACAAAAAATCGGGAATTCTTTTAATTGCCACCAAAATGGAAATTTGGAGTCGGTTTCGCTTACAATTGTATTTGCCATATTGTCCTAGTTCGGGATTATGGGCAGCTCTCACCAGCTGCCCATTTTTTTTATTCTTTTATTCGGGTGAGTGATGCTGCCGATTGGGTCGTGATAATAGCACCGACTGGAATTGGCAGCTTGAGTTTGATCATGGCTGCTGGTGACTTCAGCTCCCAGGCATTTGGTTCATTCCTGAATTCGGTGGCCAAATCGATTCTATGATCCCATTTCTGCATCTTGCGTCCAGCCTGGAGTGTCCAGCCCTCGATGCTGGCCCCAGCCTCGAGTTTGACTTTGGCCAGAATTTGCACTGATTCAGCCCAAGACTTGCACAATTCAGCCTGGTTAAGTAGCTCTGCCATGTTGGCTTGCTCGGCCCTGAAATCGATTTGTGCAGCCTTGATGGCCGATTCTTTGATGGTCGGGCAAATGGCCTTTGCTTTGCAGTATCTGCATTGCTTGGCCCCAGCAATCTTTGGAGCTGTTGGCTCATTGGCCATTTTGGCAATGATGATCAATTCCTCCTCAAATTTTTCGATCTCCTCCAATGACACATAAACTGGCTGGGTGTTATTGAATGGCTGGAAAATGTGCAGATATATGTGGGTGACTCTGATATCGGCCTTGATGCAATTCATCAATGCCCCAAGTGCATACATCATCAGTTGCTGATTATTTTCTGGGCTGACTTTGACTCGGCCAGTCTTTAAGTCCACCACATGAAGTGCCTGGTTAATCACAAACGCTGCATCAGCTGTGCCACCCAAGTCTGGGTGGAGCTTGGACAGCATTGGGGTTAGATTCCACTCGAGCTGGATCATGGTGGCACTGATACTGGCTCTTTTGAGGTAATCGACATAATCGGTGGCCACTTGGATCATGTCTGGATCATCACACTCGATTTTGTTGCCATCCCAAATGGCTTGGGCAATCGCATGGATGTCGGTGCCACGTTGTGCAGCATCATTGGTGGTGTCTGGCAATCCTTGCTCGAGCAAATAGCTGCCTGGGCAAAGAACAATTCGATCAAGTCTGCTGGCTGATATGGGTGCGTGTTTGCTCATTTTGCCCTCGCAATCATCATTTCATCGGCCAAGGCATAAGCCAGACCACAAATTTCCTCGATGCCGACAATCTCTTGCTGCTCTGCGTATGCGTGAGCAATGAGAGCTGGCAGCGCATTGCTGGCAAAATAGTCTCTCAGCTCCATGCCAGACTGGTCTGTTCGGTTTGGGTTTGGGAACGCATTCATTTTGGATTTTCCTCTTTGTGTTTGTTTAAAAAATATTGGATGGTGGCTGCTGTGACTTTGAATCGAGCAGCAATCTCCCGAATGGATACACCATCGGCCCTGAGTTTGAGGACTCGGTTGCCATCGATGTTGGCTCGTTTACGGCCAGAACCAGCCCTTGCACCGCCACTCATGGTGTATCACCCAATCCATCTTTGAGAATGGCTTGGTATTGGTCATCGAGTTTTGGATCAAGGTTTTTATCATAAAATGGATATTCGCCATTCCAGCCCTCAAGACTGGCACAAAATCCCCATTCAAATCCCTTGCTGAAATAATGAGTCTTGAGTGCCTCAAGAACTGCCATCAATACCTCTTTGGGCATTCTGTTCAAGATGAAAACCTCAAACATCAGTTTTCTTGCTTCTTCATGCGTCATTCTTGTCCCCTTGCTCGAATGTTCTCAGCGGCTTGAACTGAGTAAAAAGTTCTTTCTGCTTCCTTTGCACACGCCTCACGCTCATGCTCTGCTACCAGTTTGGCAAAGGGTTCAAAGCGTGTATCAAATTTTGCTTGATGTTCTTCAAAACCAGCCTGTCTAGCCAGTTCAATAATTTCATCTTGTGTCATGTGTTTTTATCCTTTAATTTAGCTTCGATGAACTCAATAAATTCTGCTGAAGTCATATGACTATATCGAATCTCATGTTTTTCCTGATAGGTCAGTCCAACCCATGTGCGTTGTGGTTGTGCCAATACTTCTTTGATGGAAATGATAGTGCTCCATACTTTATCTTCTGCATAAAGTTTTTGGCCATCTCTCATCAATCGAAATGTTTCTTGCCTTACTTCGTCCAGTGTGGATAGTGCCATCTTTAATGCTTCATCTTTAGTCATAGTCATTTGATTGACCTCCATTGTGTTCTTGGCTCGTTTGCGTGTTTGATATAGAAATGGATCAAAAAATTAATGATCTGCACATACGACATTCTGATGCCGGTGTCTTCTCTGACTTTATTGATGATGACATCGATGCTGTCAGTGACTGGGATGGTGATTCTTTTGGGCATTTTGTTGAGCTTTCATTTTGAGTGTTGATCTGTTCAAATGTTTTTCGAGTAAATCTTGAAAACGATCGATCAGTGCCCAATCGATGTCCTCATCTTTGTTTTCGACCAAATGGTCGATGATTCGTGCAGCTTGTTTTAAGAGTATTTTGTCCATGGGGTTAGATAATTTGGTTGATAATGTTTTGCTTTTTGAGGATTTTGGCCAGAATCGTATGATCCAGTGAGTTGGAAATCGTGAGTAAATAAATGAGTGGAGCTGTGCCAGACTTTTTGATATTCTCGACTCGGCTCGATGCCTGTTGGAGTGCTGAAGTCTGCCATGTGGCCTCCACAAAAATGACTGTATCGGCTGCCGACAAATCAATGCCCTCTTGACACGCTTGAATATTCCCAATAAAAAGCCTGGTCTTGCCATCTTGAAAATCCCTCAAGTTTTGGATTCGCTCGGCTCCTGGTGTGTCTCCAGTGATCACGACTGGATTATGCGCTTTCAGCAATTCGGCCAGCTGATGCACCACCTCTTTATGGTGGGCAAACACAATAACTGGCTCATCGGCCAGCTTGGCCTCGATGAATTCGGCAGCGGGTTTGACTTTCCTGATGGCCGATTCCAGCATCACCGAGGACAATCCCTCGAATGCCAGCATGGGGTTTGGATGCTCGATCAGCGCATCGATGTCGAATTGCTGTTCACGCTTGTCAATTGGCAAATCAAACGTGATCAGACTGGTCACTGGATGCTGATAATTCGTGAATATTTCGGCCTTGGTGCGCCTCAAACAATGTGGCTGCACCATTGCTCTCAGCTCGGGCAAATTTGATGCTCCAGACGTATCCAGCCCCCAGGGTGCATTCCACAATTTGGCATATCTCACGCCAAAATCGTACCAGCCACCGCGGTAAACCCCCAAGCCATGCAGCAGTGGCCACAATTCGATGGGTCGGTTTGGGATGGGTGTGCCAGACAATGCGTAAACCCTTGGGATGCGTTTCATTAATTTGAGTGCTGCAATAGTCCTGATGGCCTTGGGTGACTTGATCCTGTGGCTTTCATCCAGCACCAATGTCTCATATTTGCCAATATCGCAAAGTGAATTCAAAATATCGTAATTGATGATGGTGATGCCACTGAATTGGCTCTCAGACGCTTGTTTTTTGCTAGTGATGACTCTGATCTCGCCTTTGAAATCCATCGCCTCAAAAGCCTGTTTCCAGACGTTTTTGACAATGGCTGGGCAAACAATGAGAGCTGGCAAATGCTCAAGTGCAGCAGCTGCTGTCGGTAGTGTTTTGCCGACCCTCGGCTCATCGGCCAGAATGGCCCTTTTTTGCCTCAAGAGAAATTCTCTCGAGGTCGCTTGGTGGGGAAATAGCATTTTTAATCCAGTTTTTCAGTGATGGAAAATCAAGTATATATTAGATTTTGTGAAATTGTAGGAAATTTTGAGAAAATATGTTATAGTCCATCCATCGGGGCAGGAATGGCTCGATATTCTCTTTAACTTTAAACTGGAAAAACTATGTCTAAATTTGTTACTGGTCGGGGTCGGTTTTCATACCTGAATTGGGCATCTGCCAAGGTCAATGAAATGTCTGGAAAAGAAGAATTCAGTACTGAATTCATTGTCCCCAAGTCTGATGTGGCCACCATTACTGGCCTGAAAACTGCCATGAAGAATGCTTTGGATAAAAAGTGGAATGGCAAATATCCAGCCAATCTTAGAAATCCATTGAGAGATGGAGACACTGAGACAAAACAAGATGGTTCATCTTTGGGTGAACAATACAAGGGTTGCTATTTCATCCGCTGCAAGACCAATGAAAAGCCTGGTACTGTTGATGCGAATGGCAATGCTTTGATGGCTGCCAATGACTTTGTATCTGGTGATTATGGCCGAGTCTCGGTCACTGCCTATGCGTATTCCCAAGCCGGTAATAATGGGGTAGCATTTTGGCTCAATAACATCCAAATGCTTGATAAAGGTGAGGCATTGGGATCAAAAGCCAGTGCCATCGATGACTTTGGAATTGTGAAAACTGTTGCTCAAGACAATGACATCCCATTCCCTTGACACAAATGATTTCCACACTCTATTGGCTGCCAATGGAGTGTGGCTTTTGTTCAGAAATGAACCCACACTTTTGGACATACAAGAGGCCAGACGATTACTCGCTGGCCTCACTGACCAAATTATCAAAGATCAATTAAACAATGTATCAGTACCTAATTGAAAAATATGGTGTCCGAATGACACTCAAAGAGGCATCTGAAGTGCTTAAAGTGCCTGTTGGCACTTTGTACAACAAACGATCGTCTTCCGATCTGCCATTCAAGACTTTCAAAGATGGCATCAAAGTGTTTGTGGATACCAGAGATTTGGCTGGGTACTTGGAGAATCAATCATGTATATAAAATCAGAATTTACAAATGTGATGAATACTTGGAAACGATTCGGGTTTGTCCCACCATCGACCATGGTGGAATATCAAACCAAATGGGCCAAGATTAAATACAATCTTTAATCATGCCACACTTAGACTGGATTAATATTTTAGCCTGGGCATTTGGTTTGGGAATGGCTGGGATCATTTTCTCGATCTCAGCCGTTTTCTGGTTTGTTGTATTCTTAATGCTTCAAGAATAAACTCTTGTCCCAGACTTATCGATAATTAGTGCTTGCCGTCTTGGCTGGCCAGCTGGGTCGTTGGGCACCGACACATGAGTCCATCGATCAAATTCCCTGATCACTTGGTCAAATGGTAAGTCACTGTCAATGATGGCCTTGACCACCTCGTCTGGTGTCATGCCAGGCACTCTCAGATCGGCAGCTGTACCCACCCGATGCTGGCTTGAGTCCTTGCTGCCAACTGCATCATTCACTTGCTTTGACCGAAATGCCGAGTTAACCATGATTGGCTTATTGCCCAATAATTCCTTAATTTGTTCAAGGAACTGAGCCAAACGCTCCAGATTTTTTGTTTCAGATTCATTGGGCTCATTTGAGAATTCCCTGTGCTCTGTGAATGTCAATTCTTCCAGACTGAAATGTGGTGTGAGTTGTGTCATTTGATGGGTGTGCTCTGGTGAAGTAATTGATCCTTATTTTGGCTCGATGCTGAACTACCAAAATAAAACGAAATCACGCCAGTCCATGCAGTCCCCAGACTGCCCAGCAGCAGCATTAATGCGTCACTGGATGTGACTCGGCCAGACATCATTCCATACATAATCCCAAAAAACCCGATGGTGATGCCAATGGCCAGAATGGGTGGAATCCAGCTCTTGGTGTTGATCTGCATATCCCTGGCTGATTTTCGATCTTGCACCGCCAGCTGCTCAAAGTCCAATCCCAGCTCTTGAGCCTTGGCCTTAAGATTAGTCTCGGCCAGCTGTAATGCTGCAATCTGATCCGATGTCATCTTGCCAGAATTGATGGTTTCCTGAACCTTGTCGGCATCGATGCCAAGTGCCTTGGACAAACCCTCGATGGCCAATCCAGCCAATGGGCCGCCAAGACAGCTGGCCACTGTGGGTGCAATACTTTCAATCCAGCTCATTTTTTATCCTCCAAATGATATTTGCTTTTCTGATAGTCCAAATGAATTGCATACATTAAAGCACAAAATGTCAAAAACAAAATCAAAATGCCAGTGCATAGTGCTGCCCTGACTTGCCATTTATTAATGAACTGCCTCCTCTTGAGTGCAGCCATTTCAATGGCTTTTTTTGTTCACGCTCGATTTTTTCTCGCTCTTTTCTGACCACCTCTCGCATATCAACAAATTTGCTCCAGAGGCCAGGCATTCCGACCTGGTATATGATCATTTCTCGCAATTCGGTTTCCATGCGCTGAATCTGCTCTTGACGCATGATCCGATTCATCGCTTCTTCATTGATGCTAGTCTTTTTATCGAGTGGCTTGAGTTTTTCTTCTTTTTCAGCTTCTTTAAGGGTTTCTTGATGGGTGAAGAATGATCCCAAATTCTTGCCAATGTCTCCAACGATATCTCCTACGTCTTTTCCGTCTTTCTTGAAATCTTGGTAGAGATCAATACACTCCCGAATACCAGCATGGGCAGCTTTACACGCTGCAAATACTGTGATGGGATCCATTACTTGTGAACCAATATAAACGTGAAGATGGTGCCAATGCAGCCAGTCATCACCAGCCCAGCACTGGTGATCATTATTTGCTCGAGTCGTTTAAGCCTGGCATTGATTTGCTCATACCTCAAGGCACAAACCGCCTCATGGGAATTCAGTCTGGCCTCAGTTTCAGTCATAGTGCCCCCAAATATGCTGAATTTTAGAGCAATTTTAAGTTTTTGATAACCTCATTTGGGTGGATAAATGCGTCTTTTTGGTATTCCTGATCTTCCCACCAGAGAAATTGATCTTTGGCCAGATTTGCTCGATCTTTCAATAAATTGATATTCTCTGGATGGCCAAATATCAATGGGTCTGATACTGACCACAAAACAATGCCAGGTTTGTTCTCGAGCCAAGCCAAGTGCTGGAAAAATGAATCGCATGAAATCCATGTTGTGCAGCTGTGCAGCAATTTGATCAATTCTGCCATGGGTAGATTTGGCCTGAAATCGTCCACCAGCTGCGCCTCGCCCTCGATGCCGATCTGGATGATTGGCTCCTTGAGCTGATTGATCAATTCTGGCCAATATGGGTAATTCTTTGGATTGGGGTTCCCATTCATTAGTTTTTTTGAATATGGACTAATAATGATCATAGATACATTCTCCTGAATGCTGCCTCGAGTGGCTGATTCCATTTCCACTGAGCCATCTTAAGGTATATATTCCACTGGTCAATGTTGCCAAATAGGTTTTGAGCAGCAGCAATGGATTCGCCTGGTATCACTTCAGGGTAGCAGCTGAAGATCATTGGGTTTTTGATATCTGGCAGCACTTTCTTGAAAACCAAATGATCCCCAAGTCCACAATTCAAAACCACAATGGTGTTGTTCTTGAATGCCAGAAAATTCTGGAATATCTGTTCATCATGGGAATACATCGATGCGTCAGTCTCTGACCTAATACCACCACTCGGGTTTTTCAAGTGCCAGGTAATCGCATCGGGCACAATGAATATTCCAAATCCTTTTTTGTGCAATCCATATGTGAATAGTGTTTCCTCTCGATGGGCCACTCTGGAGAGTCCCAAATTGTAATCATGCACTCCAGCTCGGTATAGAAATGAGCAATGCAAATGCTCGACTTGCTGCCGTCTGGTGATGATTCGCCATTGTGGGTTTGGCTCGGTCGCTATATTCTCGATATAGCCAGTTGGATTGCTATTTTCAAAATTCAATGGTGGAGTGAGTATCGAGCCACCGACTGCCCCAGCATTGCTGAATATTGCAAAACTCAGCAAAGTCCTCAAGACATCGGATTCTGGGATGGCATCGTCATCCATACGCCAAACCCATTTATATCCCATGGTGTTGGCAGCCTGGTGATTGTAATGAGTGCCCTTTTTGGCAGCATAGAGCCATTCCCACTTGATCCCCTTGATATCCATCATTTGGAATAAATTTCGGTATATCAGCTCATTCCTGACATCCCTTGGAGTGTCATTGTCATCAAAGATGACCACCTTGTCTGGCCGTTTGGTCTGATTGATGATGGCTGCCAAGGCCAAGGGTAGGGTTGTGTCATATCGGCCTCTGGTGCCAATGCTGCAAAGTACACTATCCACGATCCCACCTCGCAATCATCAAATTGAATTGATTGTCCTGGCTGATCGGTGCCACTGTTTCAGTGATCCGGCCATGTTGGTCAATGTAGTTGAATTCAAAGCCAGGGAAATTGGATTCATTGAGGCCATGCAATTTGTGATGTTCGCCCCAAAAGCCTGGTGGCTCATTCCATGGCACTGTGATGAGTAATCGTCTGCAATGTGATTTGAGTTTGTCCACCAGCTCGAGGCCATTGTTCAAATGCTCGATCACCTCAAAAGCAATGATGGTGTCAAATTGTGCCAGGTTGATCTCATTGATGTCGGTGCATGAGAATTTGGCATTTTCGTGCCAGTCTTGCTCTTTGGCCACATCGATGATGATGGGGTCGTAATCGAGGCCAAGATATGTGATGTGATTTGGTAGGAATTGGCAGCCATATCCTGTGGAGCAGCCGACCTCTAGGACATTGGTGCCGAGTAAATTCTTATTGGCCCAGATATACCTCGATGATTCTCTCGGGAATACTGGATCGTTTTTCAGGAATACTGCACGTTCATAATTGTTCGTGAGTCTCCATCGATACCAGTCTGGATGATGCTCTTTGGCCAGCTTTAAGCAATGGATATCGAGAATTTGATTCCACTGTGACTCGATGCTGAGTCCATATATTGTTTTGTTTTGTATTGTCATGGTTTTATGGTGTTTGTGTTGGTGCTACATAATTAGGGTCGTTAGGCCAAGTAACTGTACTAGCAGTAATCAAGGTGTCAATGTCTGTACTTGCTGTAATAGCAGTCTTTGCATTCAATGCAGTTGTCCTGACTGATTCTCTCCAAGTCTTCCACGCTTCAGGCATGGTTGTGTTGGTTTCCAATGCCTTAATTGTCATGTAATCAGTTGGAGACAATAAAGAAAATGCTTGTTGGTCAATGGATGATGTTGCGTTGGCTTTCAAGCCAGTCAAGTCTTTTGGTGTTGTTGTGAACCCAATGTCCACCACATTACCATTGATAACTGGTGTTGACTCTGTAACCCAATAATATTTGTCATTTGGTCTTTGTGCGTAGACCACTTCCATGACTCCAAGAGCAGTCTTTTCTTCTTGGGTTGCTAGTTGAAACCAGTTGTTAGAGTAAGTCACATCATTGACTGTGAATTGACTACCCTCTTGTATGAGTTGTTGAATGGTGTTGTTTTGTACGATTGCAAACATAATTGCTCCTTAGAATGCGTTACTGTAGGCAAATGGATTGGATGCAAATGCCATGTAGATGTATGTGTCGCCTGAGTTGTTACAAACTATTGAGTTACTTGTTGGTTGCATACCATTGGAATATACATTCCAGATTCCTGAACCATAGTTATTTTCAGCAGAATTATAATTTGCCCATAAATTTAATTGCAAACCATTATATGGGTTTCTGGTTGTATCCCACATTAACCAATCACCTGTTGTATTAGTTCTTTTTGTCATAATAAATTTTGGTTGAAACCCACAATAAATAAATGGCCCTGTTGTTGCACTACCATTGCCTGTGTAACTACCAAAAGCACTATATCCCGCTATTGGTGCAAAACAATAGGCAACTGTATTAATCCCTGTGCCATAAAATGTTTGACTCATTGTAAATACAGATGATGTTGGAACTACACCGCCAAATGGATTATTACCAGTATCAAGTGCGGCAGAACTATTTAAAATTAAACGATAATTTCCACCTGTGCAAACATTTGCTTGATATACATCCCAGTTATATGTTGCATTTCTAGATTTCATTAAAATCATTGATGGTGCAACACCTAAACCATGACCAACAGTTGCATTTCCACTAGAAGAAGTGGTTGTATAAGTAACAATACTAAATCCCGCAGTTGTGTTTGCGCTTACTGTTGATGTAATAGAGCCATTGGTGTTTGATGACCCAGAGCCATTGGCTTTCCAATTCCAACCGACATAAGTTTGACTTGTGTCATTTAAGTAAGGCGCAACACTTGGTGAATAAGTGTTTGTAATTGTGAATCCGTTGCTATTAAAAGAAGAAACACCAGGGTTTGTTTCCGTGCCTTCAGCTCCTGTTGAGTTTGAGCTTAAAGATACACCAGTACCTCTAATAACGTCATAAAGCCTTGAGCTACCTGCACTTGAACGCTCTTTAGCCCAAACAAAGTCAGGTTGAAATGAACCTGCGTTATATACATTGAATGGGGATGTCTGACCACCATTCCACAAAGTAGCATCCATATACTTATTACCTTGCGCTATTGTTGGCGTTGGTAAGTTGTATGTGTTGAGTGCGTTATATCCTGATGGGGGTGTGTAGGTGAATGGTTGTTGACCAAAGTTGACTGTTGCTGTTGTGCTGATAACACCTGACAATGGGAAAATAGTTCTTCCATTTAGTGTGCTTGATGAAAGACTGATGCTCCCCTGAGATACGTTATTCCTGTAGAAAATAATTGTCCCACCACCAATGTCCAATGCCACGCCAATTGTTTGTGTGCTAAAAGCTGTTCCATATGCGGTGTCTACTGTGTCAACGCGCTTGTTGCCTGTATTGCCATAATACAAAATAGTGGCTGTTGAACTTTGTGGTGGATCAGTGCCTAGTGTGGCGTTATCTCCGCAAATACCAACAAACGCATCTGAAGCACCATTAACAATTTCCCAATACCATTTACCGCTTGTTAGACCAATTGTGCCAACCGCTGAACTCCAATTTGCAGGGGCAGTAGAAAGAAGATTGCCATTGCTTAGTGTCGGTTGTGAATAAACTTTGACAAGTGGATTGAATACCGCATAATTAGCCGCAGTCGCACTAGACGCTACTGGATAGTCATTCATACTGTCGTATGTTGCACCAGCAGTTAGACTGATGTTATTGGTTGTCCAGTTATTTGAATTACCTGATGTATCGTAACCTAATGCGGTTAAAGATGTTGTGTTTGCAAATGTTAAATGAAATCCATTAGTGCCATATGTACCAGAATATGTAGCAGGACTCCATTGTCCTGTTGTAGCGTTTGTAGATGCAAATGATGATGGAGTTAATTGTTGTCCATCAATTAAATATAAGTCAGCAAGATATCCATCATAATAAGAGCCATAACCATGGTTTATACCAAAGTAGTGCCCTATTACACTATTAACTATTAAATTTGTATTTTGTGCGGGATATGTTGCAGTTGAAAACGATGTTACTTGTGAACCATTTACATATAATTTTACTCTATTTGTTGATGTTGCTTGAGTAGTATCTATAGCTATCACAATGTGATACCAAGCAGATGGATCACGAAATATCTGTGTTGTTACAAATTGAAATTGAAATGAACTACCATTGTAATTATAAATTTGTAAATCATCAGTAGTTTGATCAAAACGAGCTTGAAAAAGATTATCGCCAGCACTAAAAAAAGTATTGTAACCACTTGTTATATTTCCACGCTTAACCCAACCACTCCAAGTCCATGTGGTTTGATTACTAGCAACAGAAGGTGTTCTACTCAAGTAAGCAGACGCACTGCTTCTAAATCTTAAAGACTTAGTAAGTCCACCACTTGCTGGTGCAGATGATTTACGACTGCTAAACATTAGTAATTCAACCCATAAACAGAACCAAAGGTATTTGTGCCATCGCAATAAAAATTGAAAATATCATACTTACCAGACGTTGATGTTGCAGTTGGTGTAGTACCACTAGCCCATTTAAGAGTACCACCACCAGACCATGTAAGTGAGTAAGAACCTGAATACGTCACAATGATAGTAAACGATTTACCTGCCACACTTGATGGTAGAGTAATCGTTCCATTTGCATTTAAACTAATTTCTTGTACTGTGCCATTGGCTAAACTGATAGTAAATGCTGACCCTGCTGATGGAGCGTAAAGCGTTTCAACGTAGTTAGTAACTGTTGGATTGGTGATGGATGGATTGGTTTGCAAAACAATTGCACCAGAGCCTGTGGTTGATCCAATCGTTCCTGAATATCCAGATATACCACTGAATCCAGAATATCCACTTACGCCTGATCCAGAGTATCCAGAATATCCAGAAATCCCACTAAATCCTGATGCTCCATTTGTGCCGCTAAATCCAGAAATCCCGCTAAATCCACTGAATCCAGAATAACCGCTATATCCTGATGCCCCGAGCTGTTTGAAATTACCATTGGAATCGATCACGCCATCGGTTGACCAATTGTCTCCCACCGCCAATGTGACTTTTTGAATGTTTCTCAGAGTGCCAGAATTGTTCAGCGTCACAATGATGGTGACTGGTGCAGTGTCATTGTTCTCGATGAATAATGACTTGATCAATCTGCGAGTAGATGCAGCTGGTGCAGCCACCATGGTCACCTGGGTGGTGCCATTCAAAATTCCATCGCTCGATCCCTCCACGAATGTGGTGCCATTGTCATCGGAATAGGCAGTCACGAACGATGGATTGGTGGTGGCTGCTGCACCAGACATGGCCACTGTGATGGTTTTGCTTGTTGTGTCTAAAACTAACATTTTGAACCCTTATCTTGAAATGAACCATGCAAATGCAGAGCCGCCAGTCCCAGTCGATCCAGCTCCAGAATATCCTGAATAACCGCTGAAACCTGAAACCCCTGATCCGCTATAGCCCGAATATCCACTGATCCCTGATCCTGAATATCCTGAATAACCGCTGATGCCTGATCCACTATAGCCCGAATATCCACTGATCCCTGATCCACTATAGCCTGAATATCCACTGATCCCTGATCCTGAATATCCTGATGTACCAACTGCACCAGATAAAGTGATTGACCAGCTGCTGAAAGATGCAGTACCAACTACATAAGTCATATTGACTGTCAATGAAGTGCCTGAAAAAGATGTGATCAAGCCTTCCATAAACTGACTGGGAACAGAAGTGGCATACACTCTGACATATTGGCCAACTGCAAAGGCAGTTGCACTTGCATCCAAATTTGTTGTGAATGATTTGCTGCCAAGTCCTAATGTATTTGATCCTGATCCAGTGAGCCCAGAATATCCCAAACCAGAATATCCGCTTATTCCTGAAAATCCAGACCAGCCAGAAATACCGCTAAATCCTGAATATCCAGATACACCTGATCCTGAATACCCTGACAATCCTGAACCAGAATATCCACTGAATCCAGAATATCCTGAAATTCCCGATCCAGAATACCCACTGAATCCTGAAAATCCAGACACGCCTGATCCGCTGAATCCAGAAATGCCGCTAAATCCAGAAATGCCGCTAAATCCCGATGTGCCCTGGGCACCAGAGAATCCAGAATACCCTGACAATCCTGAACCAGAATATCCACTGAATCCAGAATATCCTGAAATTCCCGATCCAGAATATCCACTGAATCCTGAATATCCTGAAATGCCAGACGAACCGACTGCACCAGAGAATCCTGAATATCCCGAAATGCCTGATCCACTGAATCCAGAAATCCCACTGAATCCTGAATATCCAGAAATGCCTGATCCAGAATATCCACTATACCCTGATGTGCCTGATGCTCCAGCTGGGCCAACTATTTGGCCGACATTATTCCAAACTGTCCCAGACCAAACATATAGATCGCCATTCGATGAAACGATATAGGCATCATTGACATTGTTTCCAGTGGCTGGCAATGCAGCTGGTGTGGCCACTGTGCCTTTGATATTGATCGATGTACCTTGCTGGCCACTGGTACCAGAAAACCCGCTATAACCCGAAATGCCTGATCCTGAATAGCCACTATATCCTGATGTGCCTGATGCTCCATTGGCTCCTGTAGCACCGCTGAATCCACTAAATCCACTGGCACCGACTTGGCCACTGAATCCAGAAATCCCGCTAAATCCCGAGGTGCCTTGGGCACCAGAGAATCCAGAATAACCAGAAAATCCTGACCCGCTAAAACCAGACTGGCCACTGAATCCAGAAATTCCGCTGTAGCCACTGAATCCACTGGTGCCAATTCCACTGAATCCAGAATATCCCGAAATGCCTGATGCACCGACTGCACCGCTAAATCCTGAAAATCCAGAAATTCCTGATCCAGAGTATCCGCTGAACCCTGAATATCCTGATGTGCCCGATCCGCTGAATCCAGACTGGCCAGAATATCCTGATGTGCCTGATGTTCCAATTGCACCGCTATAGCCCGAAATCCCACTGTAGCCAGATTTTCCACTATATCCAGAGTATCCTGAATATCCACTCAAGCCACCAGCCTGGCCGCTGAACCCTGATTGGCCACTGTAGCCAGACTGGCCAGAAAAACCAGAAATACCGAATGCTGATCGGTTTACCAGAATGGTTTGATTGGCTGGTGGAGTGACATTAATGCTGACATTATTGTCATTTAAGACTGTGACTTTTGTTCCCATATCAAGTCACCACAATTCCGTCTGATCGGACAATGAAGAATAGGAATATCACAATATCTTGAGCTGGTGTGTTGCCACTGGCTGGATAGCTAATCTTGATGCGTCCCGAATAGCCCACGCCATTGACATCGGCAATGTTTAAATTGGGGTCTGTGGCTGCCAATCCCCAGGCACTGTCATCCATCACCAATGTGAACGATCCACCAGTATTGTCGATATTGGTGATGCTGAGTTGAATGGCCGTTGGTGTGGGTGTGTAGTCCCCAATGGTGAATGACAATCCATTCCTCGTGTCGATCACATTGGTCAAAACTCTACGAATAATTTGGGCATCGATGGATGCACCAGTCAATGGCAGAATGCCAGCATCATTGGTGAGAAATATATTCCAAAATGCTTTTTGCTGCCAGACCAATTCGCCTGACAGTATTTGATTGTCAAAACCCGAAATTTGGGTTAATGAATTCTTGTTAAAGACAGCCATTTGATCCTCTACTGAGTGATGACGCTCCCAATTTACTGACTGGGCACGAATGTTTTGTCTTGTCTTGCCGTTATTTTACTAGGTTTTGGCTCTTTGTAAATCCACATAATGCCACAAATCATCATTTCTGTATGTGCCAGTTGGCTTGTCTGGTGCCCATGATGTGGGTGGGCCATTCAATTCTTTGTAATCATCCCCAGAAACAATGAAATTATCGAACTGTTGTGGAATGATAAATTCCCCACTTTGATCGACTGTACCCACTAAAAAATTGACACAAATGCCAGGTGTCTCATTAATTGAGCCAATGGCCTCAATGACTGTTGATGCTGGAATATTAACTGTTCTGCTCATTATGATGCCCACACTGGTATTTGATATGAAACGCCACCGATGACAACCTCAATCCATGTGTTGCTGCCACTGGTGGTACCTGGTTTATTTGTCGCTGTAAATGATGCCGTACTTGCTCCAGTTGTTGGGCCAGTCTGAAAATACAAATTACTGGCTCCAGACCCTTGGCCTTTCAAATAATAAGTATATTGTGAATATAGGTTAGTCACAAGAGTATTATTATTGATGGCCATTGTCCCACCAGACACATAAAGCCCATTGCCTGTTCCGCTTGAATATCCTTGCAATGCTGCCTGACTTCCTGTCGCTTGAAATAATCCACCAATGGCATTTCCACTGGCTTGACCGAATATTGCAGCTTGAAATATCCCATTTGCATAGCCAATAACACCACCATTTGCGTTGTAACTTGCGTTTGCCACTACAGCATAAGTTGATCCAGAAGAACTGTATGCTCCATTAAATACCGCATTCCCAGTGATATTGATGTTTGAACCACCACTGATATCGCCTCTAGCACTGATGGCATTGAAATATGCGTTGCCAGTATCCCTCTGAATCTGCCATCCCGATGTGTTTAAAACGTAATTGTCAGACTGAATTGTGGTTGGGAATCCTTGGGTCAAATAAGGTGATGACCATGATGTTTGATTTGTATTGGGGTTATATGTGCCATCGATGGCCCAGAGTGACTGGCCAGCAGCTGGTGTGGTGATCGATCCAGACCATGCCACTGATGTCGGAAATGATGTGCTGCCAGTGGTTGGATTTGGACTGACCGATGGAGCCGATGCCGATTGTGATTGAGTGAAATAAGCCTCTCGAAAACTGTTCCCCTGAATGCCACTATATCCTGATGATCCAGAATATCCTGATGATCCAGACGCTCCACTGTATCCAGACGCTCCAGACATCCCTGTGGGTGCCCAGGTGAATCCAGTGGATATTGGACTCAATGGAGTCGATGTCTTTTCATTGCTGGCCGTGTATGCGAAATAATAAGTGGCCGATGGTAAAACCACATTGGAAAATGTGAAATAGGTGTTGTTAACCACTGGCTGATTGCTGGTGTTGGTATAACTTGCCCAAGTCTGCCAATCCGATGCCGATGGTGTGGACACTGTGGTGTAAAACAATGTGCCGGTGGTCACTCGACCCACCATGGGCACATATACTTGCACATCAAAACTGGGAATTGATGCAGTTTCTCGATGCGCTGAAATCGTTGGTGCAGCCAATGCGCTAAAAAATATGGGTGATGCCATCCCACTGTTTGGAGTTGGATGGTATTGGGTAATGTCAGCAGTTGCATAAACATTGGCATCATAAGCAATCAGCTGAAATGCTGCACCAAGAGTGCCGTCTGGCAATGATACCTCTTTGACTTGCATCACTCTGAATTGCTGATTTGTCCAACCATAATAAGAATTGGTCACTGTCACCACATCCCCAGCATTGACCTGAATGCCAGTGTAATTGGTGGAAAAACTGACAATCAAATCAAGTCGGTTTTGCTCAAGTGTCCGATTGGCCAAATATTGAGCCGTGACCGAATTGTTGACCAAATCATATGAAACAGTAAATTTGTTGACTGGCTCGTTTTGATATATCAAATTGGCTGGGGTTTGCAAATTGACATAACCAGCCTGATCCCTGTTTGTGGAATCGTTGAATTTGGCCTCGATCTGATTCACCATTTGGGTGATGTCCAATTCCCCCACTGTGATCGATCCAATAATATTGTTGTCATCAAATGCAAATGATGGAGAAATGGCTTGGTTAATCACCACTTGCCAATATCCAGTGGCTGCCTGGTATCCTTGCCAGCAATCGCAACAAATCATCATCAAATCGATGTTTGACAATACTGTCTGGCCAGTGTCCAAAACGCCATTAAATCGATATCTTGGAGTTGTGGCCGATCCACCGCCTGATGGTGTGTAGCTGATCAGCTGGTCAGAATAAGTGTTCAGAGCTGTGGCCGATGCCGAGCTGACAAATGATGGATCAACAGCTCCACCATAGACTGGATTGGTGATGTAGTCATACCAAACATCACCTGGCTTGGCACATCCAGCTGAATTCAAATAATGGCTCACATAAAAAGTGACTGGCTGCAATGCTGTTGTGCCAGGTGCATTTTGGTTGTACACCAGCTGCACAATGGCAAACGCCAAGCCATTCATCTGTCTGCCAGTCGTTGGCCATTCTTGGCCAGAGGGTGCCCCATTGGCCGCGGATATCACATCTGATGGCATTAATGTGGTATTGATCGGAGTGATCGTTCCACTGGCTGACGATGTGTACATATAGATGTACAGTTGATTTGCAAATGGAGTGACATTGCCAGCACCATCGGTCAGAGTAGACACCATGGCTGGATATAAGGAATCAAACGTGATAATCTGATCTTGATAGTAAAAATTGGATGCTGTGCCTGGTGTGGGCAAATTGTAGATAAATTGACCATTTGGGCTGATATTGGAAATCACCATGGTGTAATACATGGTTTTTTGATCTGAGGTCAGAACCGCATCACAAAACCGACCGCCAGTGTATGCGTCACCATAAACTAGGGGAATGCCAGCCGTAGGGTCTGGTGGCACTTGCTGCCTAACATTGTTTTGCTGGGCCTGTGGCACATTGGGTGCAAATATCCTCGATGCCACCACTGAAATGGCAAATGTAACCGCCATTTGAACTGCAATAGTAGATGCAGCATACCATGTGGCAAATTCTTCATATGCTAGTATTGCTGACTCGATCATTTTTTATTCTCTGAAAAATGTTGTGTGCAATTGTTTGAAACCACGTTTTGAATAATCAATTTTTGGACTGTTCGCCATAAGTGATGTCATCACCACATCGATCCTTTTTTCATCCAATAGCTTTTGAGCTTGTTTGTTAAATTCTATCCACAATTTGCCGCCAAGTAACCCATTCCTTGCCTCTGGAGCCACCCACCACGCCAGCTCATTGAGCTGATTTGATTTTGGGCACCAAACATTGGGTGTAATCATGGCAATGATCATCCCCTTCAAATTCTCGTCAATGACAATAAAACCTCGTCCAAGAATTAAACTGTAAAGCAAATTTCCCACATATTTTTTGTCCCACAATGTCTCGTCTTTATATTTTTGAATCAATGTTTCTTTTGAAAACTCTTGAATCATTGCAATCAAAATTGGAATGTCAAATTTGTTTGCAAGTCTAATCATGGGCTTTTTGAGAATGCCACCAGTGCTGATGGATTGGTTTGAGTTGATCCGACCACTTTGGTGGCCGAGCCTGGTACTGGGTTTTGGCCGAAATTGAAATAGGTTGAGGCAATCACTGGCACTCGATCCATGCTGGTATCGTTTGGGTACAAAAACCGCCAATTTGATGGATTGGTTTTAATGCCAGCAATCCTTGAGTCCAGCACCAGACGCATCGATGCACAAGAAACCACACAAGTGACTGTGCGCTGTCTCTTTTCAGTATCAAAATTCTCATTGATGGCCACATTGTTAATGATGCCCTGGTATCTCTGGAAAAACTGCTGTACACCGCCAATTGTTTCAATTTGATTGCTGGTATCCAGAAACCCTCGCCAAATCTTAACAGTGCTGCCTTTGACTGGTGAAGATAATATCAATGCCACCACATTGATATCGAGGCCAGTCAATGACACTTTAATATCCACGCTGCTGGCTTTCATGTCTTGCTGAATTTCGCTGATTCCAAGAAATGTCCCATAACCAGCAAATGTGATCCCATTGACCACTACTGGTGCAGCTGCATTGCAAAATGTATAAATCTGCTGCGCTTTGCCAGTACCAGTGCCGACACCAGTGGCCGTGAATACTGTCCCCACTGTGTTGGATGATGCACCAATGGCCGTGAAATTAGTCGTGCCGACCACAAAAATGGTGTAGGTACTGCCGACAATAAAGTCCCCAGCATAAACTGTGAGAATCAATTCGACAAATTCAGCATATCGGATTGAGCTGGAGTTGAGTGCTGCAATTGCTGTTGACATAATTATCCTGTGATGTATTCACGAAATACAAATGGGCCAGACCATTCGACAAATGCGCCATTGGTCATTGGTGTGAGTGAGTATGTAGGGCATTGTTCGGCCACCACATAGAATGAACACGCATTCCCCAAAACCACTGGTGCAGCCGATGTCGGTGATCCGATCAATGGCCGATTGATATAAATCACCGATCCAGTCGAATCGTTGGTAATTTTGTAAACAGAACCATTGATGGATATGAAGTCCCCAGCCTTGTATGTCCCATTTGAGGTTAGATTTACTGTTTGGCTGTTTGGAGTTGGAGTGCCATTCAAACTGGCCACAGTGGCCGTTCCTTGGTTTTGTGTGAACCATGACAACTGGCTCGATGCAAATGCAATGTAGTCTGGCAGCTGCCGATCCAAATTGTCAATTGCTTGAATGATGTCTCTGACCTGTGGGTAATACAAAAAATTGTGTGGAATGATTGTAAAAACCCACGGCACCGAACTGAGATATTGAGCCACTGTCACTTGGCCTGATCTTGACACTTGCTGGCCAACAATCCTCCGATTGTTGACTGTCATCTTTTGTTGAATATCCACAATATTTTGAAAGCCAGGCATTATGATCTGCTCCTCGTTGTGGCAATGTTCTTGGTGGCATATTGATTGGCTGCCCAAATCGCACCAGAGCTGCCATATAGCCGATCTTCAAATGATTTGGTATCGATGGCATTGATGTAGTTATTTGTCACGCTGGTGGTACCGCCAATACCTCCCATTTTGTCATTTGGAATGATTGTCCCCGACCCCCTTGGAATCATCAATTCTGGGCCTTTTTCTCCCACCAAATATGGTGTACCTCCAGAGACATCTCCACCAGCTGCTTTAGGCCCACCAAAATAGCTTGAAATACTCATGCTGCCCTCGCCTGGTACCGCTACATTGCTGGATTGAAATGCACTACCAGTAAAAAGACTTGCTCCCAAACTACTAAATAATTGAGTAGCTTGAGCCTTGATTTGAATGGCAATCAAATCCGCAATAATGCTCCGAGCCAAACTGGAAAAACTGATTTTTCCAGTTTTTGCAAAATTCTCCAATGCTGTTGACATTGAATCCACAATTGTATTGAATGATTTTCTGCCAACATCTGCCATTGTTTCGGCATTTTCTTTATATTGAGCAAATGCCTCATTCCATCCAGTGCTGAATTTTGTTCTGGCCTCTTGATTGGCTGCCACCACTTTTTTGGTTTCACCAATATAGTAGTCGGTGGATAACTGAACCAGTGATTTCTGTCTGTCCAATTCGGCAGCCATTTGGCCAGCTCCTGTCTTATTTTTATCAATTAGATTTTTCTTTTTATCAATATCGTCAATGGTTTTTTGCTGCTCATTCAAGACTTTATTGATTGCGTCTTGCATTTCTTTTTCGTTTTTGGTCAGCTCTTTGTCTTTTTCTTTTTGTGTGAGTATTTCCAAATTCAAATCTGATCGTTTTTTGTAAGAATTAAACAATTCTTTTTCTGCCAATAGCTGACCAGAATAGCTTTCCACCACTGTTCTGTTTACTTTGTCTTGAGGTTTGATGGGTGCGACTTTATTGTTTGCCTCCTCAATTTTCTTGAGTGATGCAACATAATCGTCAGAATCCTTTGCCCATTCTGTGGTGAATTGATTCAGATTATCTGTGAGCTGTTTGAAAAATGTGCCTTGGGTATAGCTCCGAATATCAAAAAGAGTGTATAAATCCTTGGCCAGCAATTTAATGATGCTGCCAAAATGCTGAAATGCTGTAACAGCTGCCTCAACAAAATCGCCAATTGCCTGGGCACCAATCTTGAGCCAGCCAAAAAACATTTCCATCATGGTGCCAGTTTTATGAAAACTATCATAGACAGCATTCATTGTCGGAATGAATGCGTTGGTAAACTGCAATGATAGGTTTCTGCTGGCAGCCTCAAGTTTGAGTGACAATTCATGCGCTTGCTCAATGGCCGAGGCATATTTGTCCATGGAGCCTTTATTTTCTTGCATGGTGGCCGCCAAACCCTTGAGATCAACACCTTTGATGGATTTGCCCAATGTCTCGAATGCCAGGCCATTTCTTTCGGCTGCATCTTTCATATTCCCAAGAGCTGATACAGTCTTTTCAAACAATGCCTGTTCTGACAAATGCCTCAAGTCATTGAGTGAAACGCCCAATTTCTCAAATGATGTCTGTGCCTTGGCATTTCCCTGAATAGCCGATTCCAGCTTGGCCGTGAATCCAGAATAGATTTTGCTGGTGGCATCGGCTGAACCGCCATTTTCCTCAAGTGCTTTGGCCAGCTCCAAAATAGATGCTGTGGCCACATCATTGGCTTTGGCCGTTTCCACAATCTTATTGGAAAATTCCATTGCTGCCTTGGTCATCTCAAGAAATGCAGCAATGGACAATATTTCAGGGATATATTCTTTTAAATCTTTGAGTGAGTTTTTGGCCTCAGAAATCCCTTTTCTGAATTCGGTGGTATCTAGCCCCAGTTGGGCACCTAAACCAGCAATAATATTGGCCATTATTTAACCTCAAATAAATGTGTCGGGCAGTTTGGTGCCATCATCACAAACGCCAAAAGTCTCTGATTCACCAAATCCTGTTTGTCCACCTCGTTTAATGGTGGGAAAATGTAGTCATAAGTCCTTGGAATTATATCCTCGAGTGTATAGGGTGACTTGCCTTTCGACAACATTTTATTAAATTGGCCAGCTGTGAGATTCCCCAAAACCTCCAAAATCCCACGATTACCAATTAAGCCATCCGCATACATGATGGCAATGTCATTGAATGTGCCCTCGTCAATTGCTGCTGGATCGGCCCCATGGGCGGTGATGTAGGCTTTGACTTGCCTACGAACCGATCCGACTATTTTCCCTTGGTGGCCGAATAATTGGGTGAAATCACATTATTGATTTGATCGATTAATTCCATCTGGATGGAAAATGGAAATAATTCCTCGATATCCGCATAAGTGATCGATGCCATGTCAAAGTCTTTATTCTCTGGCACCAATAGCCGTACCAGCTCAGTGATCCTATTTTGGGTCAAAACCTTGTTTCTCGATGTCTCTTTGATCGATGTTTCCTTGACCTCGATGTCATCCTCGAGGTATTTGACATCTGGATCATTCTCATATTTGACCCGATTCTCAATAAACTCTTTGGACATTTCCTGATAAAACTGATTGGCCTTGGCCTCGTCAATGCTCTTGACTCGCTCAAACATGGCATCAGTTTCAGCTGTCAATGGTACTTTAACTCTGAATGTGTGGCCATTCAATTCAAACGATTTGATCCTGAGTGAGTCTTTATTTTCGGTAAATTTGGAGCCAAAAGCATTTGCAAGTTGATTCATTTTCCTGTTCCCATGTGTTTTGATTTGTATTTTATTAATGCGTCTTTTAAATCACCAGCCAATGAATTGGTGACTTGGATTGCATTGCTTTCCAGAGCTGGCCGAATGAATGGGCTGCCCTCGCCCTTGAGCCATCTGGCCGTACCAAACTCAATGGCAAATGCTCGGCCATCGCTGTGCATATGTTCCACTTGATGGGTTTTGACATTCCTGAATTTTTTGGACAATTGCTTTTTGCCCCCATCATCGGGCACAAATTTATTACCTGGTGCCACTGTGACCCGAGAAATCATAATTGTGGTCGGTGTGGTATATATTGAATGCTTATCTTTGGCCGTTGGTTTTCTCGCCTCGATTTGGAGTGATGCTCTGAGCTGGCCAGTGTCGATGTGTGTTGTTAATAATGCCCTGGCCGTTTCCAATACTGGTTTCATGGCCGATCTGCAAGCATTTCTCAAAATGTTTCTAGTGTCTTTTTCGCTGAATTCATCATCAATTTGATCCAGCAAATCCTCAAATTCTTTGAATCCACTCCATTGAATTTTGATTTCGGTGGACATTTAATTGAGCTTTCCAATGATGATTTTCTTGAAAATCATACTATTGAGCTGGATGACGTAATCAACCACCTCCTCTGGAGTCATCGAGTCGGCATGGTTTTTGGCAATATCAAACGCCAAATTGATGCCAGTGATTTTTTGTTGTGAAAAACCAAACCAATCTTTTTTACCAGACTCGGCTTGGTTTATCAAATATCCCAAAAGATCATTATTGTTTTGTATTGTTGTCATTGTGTTTTATTCTGTTTTTGTTTCTGGTGTTTCAACAATAATGGGTCTGAATGGGTCATCCCCAGCAGCCAGGCATTTGGCAATAGCCTCATCAATATTTTCCACTTGATAGGTTTTGCCATTTGCAAATTGAACTGTAATCATGGTTTTGCCTGATTAAGTATTATTTGACCAGCCGTAGAGATTACCCCTGGGGTGGACTGTGAATGTGCATTTTGCCTCGGCCTTGGTGTTTGTCTCAATTTTGAATTCAGACACTCGGCCATTGAAAGCATAAGCCACTGTATTGGAGCCAGACACTGCTGCAATCACAAAAGTGCGATCAATCACGCCAGAATAGGCATCAGCTCGCATCAAAAGCAAACCAGCGTCTGATGGGTTCCATGCTGCCACAATCGTCATGGATGTGGGTTTTGATTGAGTTGGGATGATGTCTGACTGTCTTGATCCAGCGACTCCGAAATTGGCTGATGCATCATCTTGGCCAAATGCTGGAATGTCCTCGACTAACAGCTGTTGTGCGCTTGATCCAGTACCGCCAGCTGTAGTGCCAATAATGCCAGCGACTTGGCCAGTCCAAGTGGACAATTGGGTCAATGTCAATGCTGTGGGTGATGCTCCAGTTTGACACCATAGTGACGCTGCAAAGCCTGGTAAGACTTGATTAGGTAATGCCATGATTAAATCCTTTGAGAAAAATTAAACGAATTGTTTTGTTTTATCAACATGGAATATCCATCCGACAATCCAAGATTATTTGGTTCAATTTTACATTGTCATCATAGGTATTGTATAGCATCGATATATCAATTTTCGACACAAAAATACCAGCAAATGACCCTTGCACACCAAAAAATCCTGAGAATCCATGCAATGCCTGAAGAATCTGATTGGTCATGCTGAAACAATTATTCATATCTGAGGCAAAAACCGATGTCTGAAAAATGGGTGTGTCAATCCCTTTGTTGGATTGGGTCGGCCCTGTATAGACTGGCTGGTGGACATTCCGCAGCTGCCAAACCAAAAACTGGGTTTGCTCTGCAAAATTCCTGTTGAAGTTTGCATACACTGGCACTGGTGAAACAGTGGCAGCCAGTTGATTTTGAATCGCCTGGGCATAGTTAAGAATATTTTGTTGTGTGGTCATACTGATGTCACTGGATCGTTACGATAACAGACAAAAGTCACATTCATGCGATCATTCGACTCCAAAACATCCATAACCCGATAATCTTTATTTCTCCAATTGATGGAATATTGATATTGATTCAATGAAACCGCCAATGTGTTTGGAGTGAAATTCAAGATAAAACGAACTTGCTTGGTATAGGCTCGATCATCCTTGGATGCAATCATTGAGTCTCTGACATCTTGCACCAATGCCCGAGTCTGAAATGCCAATGTGATGGTCGTTGTCTGCTGGCCGATGGAATCAATTCCAGCTGTGACATTGTTGACATTGATATTTTCGTATCGAGCAATGGCCATTTACAGCACCAATGGTTTGTAGGGTCTGAGCAATGCAGCTGCTCCCATTGGGATTTGCTTCAAATTGGTCGATGTGGTATCCGACCGATTATTGTATAAATGAGTCAGAATCATCAATCCAGCCTGTTGAATCACTGGATATGCTGCGTATGGGCTGGAATTGGTTGTATATACCACTGTGATCGGATTGGTAATCTGTTGGTTGATTTCGCTGGGCATTCCACCACAAATCACTTTGTTTCCCGATGCGTCATAAAAATAATTGGTGGTGGGCAAAACATTAAAAGTCGGTGGTGAAGTGGTGTCCCAATAGCCCACCTGATTGATCACCACGCCTGGGCCATATGATGTGGCCTGGCTGATTTCTGGCAAATCCAATGATACCTGAGTGCCACTCATGCCATTCCATGCCCCATAATAGACTCGATATTGAGCTGGGAATATGCTCATCCCAAGAAAATCCTCGACCATCATTCTGGTGGCCAGCTCCAAGCCAGACAAATAATCATCTTGACTGGTATCACCAAACAAATTCAATTGATTGGTGATCTGAGTCAATGTCAGCCATGGAGTCGAAACGTCCCGATCGATTTGCTCGATCTTTTCATAGGAAAATGGATTCCTACTTGTTCCCAAATATGGGCCATTGACGTAGCTGTCGAGTGGCATTTTTGCCCCTTATGTTGAAAGTCTTACGCCAGCATATACGTCACGAATTGTGCTGCAAACACGCTTTTCAGCATACAACACCATTGAGCCTGGGGTTGTTTGATCAAACCACTGGAATGACATTTCTTCATTATCGGCAATGGTGACAAATAATTCCCATGCTCCCAAATAGATCGGCAGCTTACTCGATCCAATTTGATCCATGAATGGATTGGGAATCACTCGGTGGCCAAAAATATTGCCGACTGAATAGCCGTCTTTGTCACCAATCTCGAGAAATAGTGGCAAACCGCCTGAGTCTTTCAGCTCACGCAAATAAGCAATGGTGTTGGGGTGCATCATCCAGCAAGTGGATGGCATATTGTAGTATTGGGGTGGCAATGCAGCATTGAGTGCAGCAATGTCGTTATAAACGATTGCACCGCCAGTGGTGGATGCCACTGTCAGCACTGTATGGATGCCATTGGTGATGGCCGATCCATTTGATCCAAATGCAGCTGCTGATCCTGATGATGTGTAGTAATTCAACCCACGCAATCCCTGAGTGCCGCCATAAGTTGTGGTGGTCGATCCAGCTTGGTCATTGTTCAGCATCATTGACAATGCCTCTTGCTGGGAAAATTCCAAACCGACATCAGAAATGATGGTTTCATTGAGTGCATTAATGTCACTCAAAACTGCTGTCCTAACTGGTACCTGAGCAGAAACCACTCTCACTGGCAATTGCCAAAATGATGTGGCTGTATTGGGTGTTCCCACGTTGGGTGTGAATGTATAGCCCCATGGGTTTGTCGGATTGGTCACATTACCAGTTTTAACGACAAACGCCTCATCCGATCCAATCGTTTGGATCACTCTTGCGCCAGCTGCACGAATAGGATTGGCCAAACGCAATGATGCAAACGCATCATCATAAATAACACGACCACCGACATTACTTCCTGAGCCAGTGAGTGCCGATGCCTCTTTTAAATTAACAGTCACTCGTTTTTGCTTAACCAGTGATTTGTGGATGGCCTCAAGAATAATGTTGGTGCTCATAAATAATCCCAAAAAATTTTAATGATAAAAAGGTAGGGGAGCAATGCTCCCCCACACTTTTAGTTTGCAGCTGTCGCTGTTGAACGATAGGCAATAATACTCAATGGATCGACATTGGATGCTGCCAAACGCTTCTCACCGAAAAACGTAATGTAGCCAGGCAATGTCTGATCGTATCTGCGTAAAATCATATTCAAACGATCAACGATCGTGTGGCCACGTTGCCAGTCACCAAAATACATTGGGAACTTGTTCAATGTGCCAGCTGATGCTGTGGTTGTTTGTGATGGATTGTCCAAATACTTATTGACCACCACATCAAATCCAAGCATTGTGCCCACAATGCCGGTGCCTGGGCCATCGTTCAAAGGGTGCATACGCTCGAAAATTGGTGTTCCGTTGGAGTCTTTCAAGCCGCGTATTTGAGACAACATGAATGGATTGACCAAGAATTTTGCGCTTGGAGTCCAGTATTGTTGTGGCAATGCGTAGATGAAATTGACCACATCGGTATATGTCACATTGGCAGCACCGACAGTGTTGCTGTTGGTAGTCAATTGATCATAAACAGCCAGAGAATTCAATCCGTTGCTAGTTGCAATACCTGATGTGCCGAATGCGCCAGTGGTGATTGATCCACCAGCATATGTGCTGGCTGCACCAGCATTTGCATACTGATTTAAACCACGCAAACCTTGAGTGCCACCATATGTGTTGGGGCTGTCAGTCTGGTCATTGTTTTGGATCATGGATTGACCCTCGACCTGGCTGAATTCCATCAACATATCATCAACAACATTGGCCTCTAGACCATCGATGTCATCGAGTGCTGCGGTACGAATTGGAAATTGCACATTCAAGTCTTGCAAAACCAATTGCCAAATGTTGGTCGCTTCAGTTGTTGCTGAACCATTGTTTTGAATGGAATAGCCCCAAGTTGCACCAGCATTGCCGACTTTTGCTCTGAACTGATAAGTTGAACCTTCAGTGGTCACGTTTCTGGACAAACCACGCATGGGGTTAATCAAACGCAATGTGTGGAATACTGGATCATAAGCAGTCCGACCACCGACATTGTAGCCGCCACCAGTCAAAGATGAACTTTCACGCAAATATGCTTGGTACTGGTCATCAGACTCAAACAATTTCAATTCTTTTTCCATTTTGCCTTTTTTGGCAAAATGCTTGAGCTGCTCACGCACCATCTTATTCACATCGCCTTTGATGGTTTTCGCTGGCTTGATAATGGATGGAGCTGTGTTGATTTCAGAAATTTTGGCCTCGATGGCTGCCAATTTCTCTGTTGTTGCAACTGAAATTTCCTCGACCTTGGCCAGAGTTTGGGTTTTTACTTCCTCGATCTTGGCCAAATTTGATGCCTCAATGGCATCCACTTTTTCTAAAATTTTATCGACTGACATGATGTGTTCCTTGATTAAAGACGCTTGGATAATGCTTTCAACAATTCCCGATGCTCAAGAGCAATCAGAATTGAATCGGCCTCGTTGACCACCGCATCCGATTCGCTCGGTTTTGGGGTTTCCTGAATAGGTTCCTTGGCGGCATCACGCTGCTCAAGTATTTTCTTCAGTATTGAAGATGCAGTGGTCGCATCTTTTCTCGAAAACCCAGCATCACGCAGTGTTTTCTCGATCATCCTTGGATTCGCCTGGCCTTGGCCATCGAAATACTCAAGATTCATTACTTCCGCTTTGGGATTGTTTGGATACATAACGACAGACACCTCACGCAAACCGCCTTTGGTGATCTGGAAATAGGATTCATCGTCATCATCACATGGATTGCCATCGGCATCGACCATCTGGGCCTCATCGGCATATGCACCGACTGAAACCCCACCAAACATATTGGGTGATTCTTTTAAGACGTTGTAGAGGTCAGAGCCACCGACTGTGCTGAGATATAACTTGCCCTCGGCACACATTCCATCATCATCAAATTGGAATGAATCCCATTGGCCGACTGGCATTCCCATATCGTTGTGATTCAAAAACATTGGCAATGGCTTGCCAGATTCTGCAAATTCATTGGCCCAGTCCATGAATCCCTCGGGCTGGTAATTGAATTTTCTGCCATCCTCACCATCCCTTGGCCCCCAAGTGGTGACTTTGGCTGAAATTTTCCCACTAGGTGAGTTTTTTTGGTCTGCCTCTTTTTTTAGGCTGACTTTGGCCTCGCAAATTAGACTCAATGTTTGCTTCATTGATTACCCCATTATGTATCGACTGATTATTATCTTGTATTATCGGGGTTTTTTCGGTAATTTGTGGTAGTTTAACACTAGCCACTTTGATTTGTGAAGTCAAAACCCGAATTATTTTTTTTGTATTGTTCATTATTTGCCAGTATTAATGGCCGATTTTGGAGCTGTTGAGCCACCTCCACCACCAGTGTCTTGAGGTGATGATCCAGCAATTGGATCAATTTTTGCCACTGGTTTGCCAGAAATCGGCACATTTGTTTTGGAAATTCCAGCTGCATTCAATGCTGGCAATTCGTCCCCACCATCGACTTTGGCCATATTTAAATATTCTCTGGCCTCATTGGGTGTGAATATTCCAGCTGAAACGCCAGCTGTGACAAAATTCATTTGATCGAGTGCAGCACCTTTTAAAAAATCCTTGGTGTCGAATCTGAGACACAAATTAGGATATCCCCTGAATAATTGCTTGTTGAATTTTTGCTCGATGTTGATGATCATTGGATACATTGTCGTTTTGTAAAACTCATCCAATAGTGTCTGGGTGTTGTTGTACTTGCCGACCTCTAGGCCCAGCAGCTGCGCTGGCACACCAAACAATGCACAAATACGCTTTGTGGTCTGGTCTTTTAATTTGGCTGCATCGGCATCTTGCAAAGTCAACATCTTGACTGTCTCAAATGTCATCCCCTGATCTAATAGCATTCCTTGGCCTGGCTTACTTAAATCGGTATCCTTGGAGCCAGTCATCGAGGCCCACGCCTCCTTGAGCCTGGCTGCAATTTCTTTGTACTTCATGTCAGGAATCACCTGATCTGTCTTGAATAAACCACTTGGCTTGGCTCCATTTTGCATGATGTAGTTTGCATATAGATCAATGTCAGTGTCCAATGCTACCAATTCAGTGGCCAAAATACCCTTATTAAAACCAGCCGAGCCTTGCCATGCGGCCTCAGTGATATGAATCACTTGATGTGGTAGCAATGGCTCATCCATGTTGAAACCATACGTTGGGGTGGACATCCGATAGCTTGGATACCGCAAATTGGTCATCTGCACTGTGATCAATGTGGCATCAAGGTTATACATCTCAATTGGAGTCTGCATCGAGTCTTTGTTGTCTTTTCTCAAAAGCAAAGTAAAGCATTCGCCAGCCAAGTCTTGCCACATCGCCCACTGATACCAAAACTCGTATGCGTTTTGGAAATTGTTGGGGTCTTGAATTAATCCCAATACTTGCCTGGCCTTGGCCTTGTCTCTGGCACCAGGCAAATCGGATTTGATTGCATCGACAAATGTGCCATCATCACATTTGTACATCACGCTGATTCCGCACTGGGCCAATGCCCTGGCTTTGACCCCCACGCATGACATGATTGTGCTGTTGCGTGACAGCACCGACATATCCACAATTCGACCGGCATTGGTGACGCTGCTGGTGGTGACATAGAGCAGCTGGAATGCCGAGCCTTGCTGGCCATTCTGATTTGTCCTGACAATCTGGTTTCCCAGCTGTGTTTGGCCAAATAAAGTGTTGGATTCCTTGGTCGTTTTACTCTTGAAAATATCTAATATTCCCATGTTTTTCCCCCATTTTGATCACATCGTATCATTAAAACGAACGAAATCCAAACGAACTTGAGACATATGGATTGTCTAAACTGCAATGAGCTGCAATGATCATTGCAATAATGCCATCGACCTTGGCCGCTTTGTCGGCCTCGTTTTTTCTGACTTTGATGTTGCCATTGACATCCTCGTAAACTTCGCAATTGGACAATTGCCATCCCAAAAATGGATTGCCGTCATGTTTGATTTGCTTATTTAATACCAATTTTTCCACATATTTTGATGGATTTGATAACACGCCCATGCCCTGACCCACTTTTTTGACTGGGATGCCAGCCTCATGCAATCTGGCCACCAAACTCGAGGCATTGTAAGCATCGTATCCCACTTCCTTGACTTCATATTTTGCACATTCTGATTTTATGTAATCGCTCACTTCCCGATCATCCATCACATTGCCCTCGGTGATCTTGAGAATTCCAGTCCCCACCGCCACTCTGAAAATGTCGGCATAGTGTTTTGGTATCAGCTCCAGCCCAGCCTCGGGCAAAAAGAATTTAAACTCGGCTCGGTAGTCCAGCTCGCCATATCGTTTCAATGTGCAAACCGCATTCAAATCTCGGGTGGCTGCCAAATCGAATCCAATGAAAACCGCATCGGGCACTCGGTCATCCACCACTTGGGTGGCCTCATCCCAGAATGTCCGATCCAGCCAGGCACTTTGGGCCGACACAAATATATTCAAAGTCTTGCACAAAAACTCATTGAGTGCAGCTGGTTTGTGCTTGGCCTCCTCGGCCCTCTGGGCAATGGCCTCCTCAAAAACCGATATTCCGTGCATTGGATTGGCCTTGGCCCAGACTGTTGGATCACGCCAATCATCGTTTTGATCCAATGAATATAGCAGCCCAAACCATCTTGGATTGTCGGTGGCCTCACCATAGAGCATGGATTGGTACATCGAGAAATCCTCATAGAATTTGGTGTCCTTGGTAAAACTGGCAGTGGTGATATATATCCTCAATGGATTTTGTCTGGCCACCATCCCCGAGTGCAGCACCTCGATCGAGTTTCTGTCCACAATCTGGGCGGCCTCATCGATGATCACACATGATGGGTTTTTGCCATCCCCAGTTTTTTTTGTGTCTCGGCTCAATGCCTTAAACATCGATTGCGAGTCTCCAGCCTTTTTCATTTCGTATTTTGAAACAAAATATGTATTGGCCAATGCCGATGGCATATTTTCAACAAATCCCTTGGCCGAATCAAAAACAATGGTGGCCTGTTCCCTGTTGGTGGCCAGAGTAAACACCTCGGCTCCAGCCTCGCCAAATTGCAGCTCATAAAGTGCAATGATGGCCGTCAGTGTTGACTTGCCAGCTTTTCTGGGAATGTAAACGATCACATCGGTGACCATTCTTTTATCCCGATTCTTTTTTGCTCGAAAACCATAAACTGCACAAATCAAAAATATTTGAAATGGCTCAAGCAAAATTGGCCGCCCAGCATCTGGCCCTTTGGTATGCGTTAAAACGCTGGCAAATTTTAAAACGTGCTGTGGATAATCCTCATCAAATATCCACTGCCAATCTTTATTTTCATATTGATTTATAAATCGCTGACAAGACAATTGCACGTCTTTGCAAACATTAATTTCGCCTTTTGTTACTGCTATTGCATACAGTATTCCATCTTGATAATTCATGCAGCTTTCGGGCCTCGAAACAAATCATTAATCAAGCTATCTTCTTCTGATTTGTTATTGCTCAATCTGCTTTTAGGTGTCAAGCCCATTTCATTCATCAATTTAAGGCAATTTTCCATGGCCTTGTTTGCCACTGCAATATATGGATTGGGTGCAAATGTTTTGCCAGCATTTATTTTGATCACCAGTGGATGTTTGAATTGCTCAGTCCTGGCATCGATGTATGTCTGCATCTGATCGGCCAGCATAAGCAATGTGTGCCGATCTTGGCCAGAGCCAATGCCATATACATCAAATAAATAATCCGCTGTTTCCTTGACAAATCGCTCACGATTAAACAGCTCTGGCTGATTGGCCCACTCAGCAAATGGAATTCTTAACTTAATTTTTTCAGGCAGCATAATCCCAGCATTCATGCCCTTGGTGCCATGAATCTGATGAATCTCTGGTGGTAGTTTGTTATTGCCGCCCATTTACTAGCTCTGCTTTCTTACCTGTAAAGTCTTCCCATCGTTTTACTATTACATCACAGTATTTAGGATCAAGCTCCATCAATCTTGCATGTCGGTTTATCTTTTCACAAGCAATCAATGTGCTACCAGAACCGCCAAACAAATCCAATATTTCATCACCAGCCTTACTTGAGTTATTTATAGCACGTTCTGGCAATTCCACGGGCTTTTGTGTTGGATGAAATGTGTTTTTTGATTCCTTTTTTAATTCCCATACAGTTTTTTCATTTGTTGGGCCGTACCAAGCGGGTGAGCATTTATCTTTGTACAGATACATACAAGGTTCGGCATTAGGAATGTATTGGGACATAAAGGCGCCAAGTCCTGAATTTACTTTATACCATTGAATTACTGCCCTTAGTTTTAGGGGAAGTTTTGCTAATGCCGCATAAGTCTCTATGGATTTACCAGATGCATACCAAACGTAAAAAGCCGCTCCATCTTTAGTATTAGGCACAGCCGCCATCAAAGCACCATAAAACAAACCTGTAAGGTCATCGCCTTCTAGTGTGTCAGCAATGATGCCTTTGCGTTTTTTTTGGTTGTGTCCACCTTCATACGCCACGCCATAAGGCGGGTCAGTAAACACCATGTCGGCTTTCTGCCCATCCATTAACTTGTCCACAGCGTCAATGCTAGTGCTATCACCACACATTAGCCTGTGGTTGCCCAATTGGTAAATATCGCCCAGCTTGGTCTTTGGCTCATCTGGTACTTCTGGGATTTGATCCTCATCAACTAATCCATCAATTACTGTTGGACTTAATGCGTCAATCTCATCCTCGCCAAATCCTGTTAATTTTAAATCATATCCCTCAAGTTTTAATTCTTCTAACTCAAGTGCCAGCATCTCATTATCCCAACCAGAATTTAATGCCAGTTTATTGTCAGCAATAACTAATGCTCTTTTTTGCGTTTCAGTCAAATGGGCCAATTCAATAACTGGTATTTTTTTCATGCCAAGTTTTCTGGCAGCAGCCAGTCTGCCATGGCCAGCAATGATGCCATTCTCGCCATCCACCAGAATCGGGTTAGTCCAGCCAAACTCTTTTATGCTGCCAGCAATCTGAGCCACCTGATCATCACTGTGCGTCCGAGAATTCCTTGCGTATGGAATCAATTTTTCAATTTCGACTTGTATTATTTTCATGTTCTTCCGTGTTGTTTTTTGACCACCCCCCTTGCTCGCTGGTTTTGCGGGAATTTGGGA
>Ga0209083_1000906_pt1 | contig 37707 bp, 28 predicted proteins | sample AM7aDNAmetaG_FD_184132 | JGI IMG/M metagenome (GOLD analysis project Ga0209083, IMG submission 184132) | Freshwater microbial communities from Finland to study Microbial Dark Matter (Phase II) - AM7a DNA metaG (SPAdes) (version 3) | ecosystem: Environmental > Aquatic > Freshwater > Lake ... | reverse complement strand
ATACCAGTTCGGCAAGGCTGAATTTTTCAGCTTCAAAACGGCCGACGGGCTCGAACTGAACGGCTGGATGCTGAAGCCTCCCGATTTTGACCCTGCAAAAAAATACCCGGTGCTGTTTACCATCTATGGCGGGCCCGGTTCCCAGTCGGTCAACAACAGCTGGGGCACGGTAAATGCATGGCACCAGCTGTGGGCGCAGCGCGGCATCATCGTGGTGTCGGTCGACAACCGCGGAACAGGCGGCAGGGGAGAGGAATTCAAAAAATGCACCTACCTGCAGCTGGGGAAATTTGAAACCACCGACCAGGTGGAGGCTGCAAAGTACCTTGGCACTCTTGGGTATGTTGATAAGGCCAGGATCGGCATGTGGGGATGGAGTTTTGGCGGTTACCTGACCCTGTCGTGCCTTACCAAAGGGGCCGACTATTTCAGCTTCGGCATTGCCGTTGCCCCGGTAACCAACTGGAAGTATTACGACAACATCTACACCGAGCGATACATGCGCACGCCCAAGGAGAACAACGCCGGCTATGAGGACAATTCACCCGTAAACCATGCCGCAAAACTCAAGGGAAAACTATTGATGATCTGTGGCATGGCCGATGACAACGTGCATCCCCAGAATTCGTATGACATGGTAACGGCCCTGGTTGCCGCCGACAAGCAGTTCGAGTCGCAGTTCTATCCCAACAGCAACCACGGCATATATACGGGGAAGAACACCTCGTGGCACCTGTATAAAAGGATGACCGATTTTATTATGGAGAAACTTTGAGATTTACGATTTACGATTGACGATTTACGATTTATGAGGGACTTCAGGTTGCCCTCAACTCAAGGCATTTTTTGTTCCGGTGTGCACAGCAACCACCCAAAATCGTAAATCGTAAATCGTAAATCGTAAATTGTTAAATATTTGGAATTTCGGAATTAGTGTTGTAATTTTGCAGCCCTCAAAAAAAACAATTAGTATTCACATTAACAAGAAAGCGAAGGAAAAGCATGATTATCGTACCTGTTAAAGAAGGCGAAAGCATTGACAGATCTTTGAAAAAACTGAAAAGAAAATTCGAGAAGACTGGTGTTGTCAAAGAACTTCGTGAGCGCCAGAAGTTTACCAAACCCTCTATCAAGCACAGAGAAGCAGTCAACAAAGCGATTTACATTCAGCATCTCCAGGACGCAGAAGCCGCAAAGTAACAGCTGAATTTTTCAGAAGAAATTTTGATTCTGGTAAATATCGTTGTATATTTACATGTGATTTGTTATCGGCAAAATCTCTTGTTACTTTTTTACTGACGGGTGAAGGAACGCTTTCTTGCATATATACAGTACGAAAAACGGTACTCTCCAAATACCGTTATTGCCTACCAAACCGACCTGGATCAGTTTTACGACTATCTGCTGCTGCAATATAACATTACCGACATCGCAGGGGTAAGCCACCCGGTGATCAGGTCATGGCTGGTGTATCTAATGGAGCATCAGGTCGGTCCGAGGTCGGTAAACCGCAAGCTGACCACACTCAAATCATTTTACAAGTTCCTGCTGAGGGAGGGCGTACTGGAAGAAAATCCCATGCGCAAAGTCACCTCTCTTAAAATTTCAAAGCGCCTGCCGGTTTTTGTTGAAAAAGATAAGATGGAGTCGCTGTTTGACTACATTGAATTTGAAGAAGGGTTTCCGGGGTCGCGAAACAAACTGATCCTTGAAATGTTTTACGCGACAGGCATGCGGTTGTCGGAACTCGTAAACCTGAAAGAAACTGATATTGATTTTCACCACGATACCCTTAAGGTACTTGGCAAACGAAATAAAGAGCGGCTGATCCCGTTCAGTAAGCAATTCGAGTCTCAGCTGAAGGCTTACCTGGTTGAAAAGCAAAACTCGTTCGGTGACAACAACGATCTTTTTCTTACTGATGGCGGATGCAGGATCTATCCGAAGCTGGTTTACCGCATTGTCACCAGGTACCTGGGAACGGTTACGACGATGGAAAAAAAGAGTCCGCATGTGTTGCGGCATACCTTTGCAACACACCTGTTAAATAATGGTGCCGAGCTGAACGCGGTTAAAGAACTCCTGGGGCACGCCAGTTTGTCGGCCACCCAGGTATACACGCACAACACGATTGACAAATTGAAGAGAATCTACAAACAAGCCCATCCAAAGGCATAAAAAAGGAGGTCTGAATGAATGTTAAAATTAATTCTGTCCATTTCAAGGCTGACAAGAAGCTGGAAGCTTTCATCAACGAGAAACTTGAAAAACTGCACATCTTCTTTGAAGGTGTAATCGGGAGTGAGGTAATATTAAAGACTGAAAATACAGAGACCAGGGAAAATAAAATAGCTGAAGTCCGCTTAATCATCAAGGGATACGATCTTTTTGCCAAGAAGGAAGCTGCAACTTTTGAAGCGGCCATCGACCTGGCTTCGGAAGCATTGCGCAAACAACTGGTAAAACACAAAGAAAAGGTAAGGGGAATTTAACCCCTGTTCATAAAATCAACAACGAAGGCAACCCGGATGAGTTGCCTTCGTCGTTCCTGAAAAGGCTTGATTGGCGCCGTTTTCGTAGTTCGGTACAGAGTTTGTTAAAAAATATTTTCCATTTCAGCCTTTTATTTGATAAAATCCTTGTTTTGTATTCAAATAGTTTATACTTTTGCAGTCCTTTTCAAAAAAGGAGCTCATGCCGATGTAGCTCAGTTGGTAGAGCTGCTGATTTGTAATCAGCAGGTCGGCGGTTCGAGTCCGTCCATCGGCTCTGTTCTCCGGGACCAAAACCGGGGAAGAAAAGATTAAGAATGTTCTTTGAATAAATGTAATGTTGGCGGAACGGTAAAGGGATGTTTTTTTCTTTTCCTGTTCACCAGTTCATCATGGGGGGATACCAGAGCGGTCAAATGGGGCAGACTGTAAATCTGTTGGCTTAGCCTTCGAAGGTTCGAATCCTCCTCCCCCCACCAAAACAAAACAGCGAAATTTTCGCTGTTTTGTTACGTCTTACGTATGTACGTACATACGTACTTCGTACCCTGCGGAAGTAGCTCATTTGGTAGAGCGGAAGCCTTCCAAGCTTCAGGTGGCGGGTTCGAGCCCCGTCTTCCGCTCAGATGATAAACAACGCCTTTGTAGCTCAGGGGTAGAGCACTTCCTTGGTAAGGAAGGGGTCAGCAGTTCAATTCTGCTCAAAGGCTCACACAATGGCACACCTCCATGTGTCAGGCGCAGAGACGTACCACGGTATGTCTCTGCAAAAATTTTCCAATATTTAACAAATCAATAAACAGAAACATCACGTAATTAAACTTTAATAAAATGGCTAAAGAAAAATTTGAACGTTCCAAACCGCATGTCAATGTTGGTACTATCGGCCACATTGATCATGGCAAAACCACGTTAACTGCTGCCATCACTTTAGTTTTGGCAGATAAAGGCTTATCCGAGTACAGGTCGTTTGACTCAATCGACAATGCACCCGAGGAAAAAGCACGTGGAATCACGATTAACACCGCTCACATCGAGTATCAGACTGCTAACCGCCACTATGCTCACGTTGACTGCCCGGGTCACGCTGACTATATCAAGAACATGGTTACAGGTGCTGCCCAGATGGACGGTGCAATTATCGTTGTGGCTGCAACAGACGGTCCCATGCCCCAGACCCGCGAACATATCCTGCTCGCCCGCCAGGTTGGTGTACCCAAGCTCGTTGTATTCATGAACAAATGCGACAGTGTTGACGATCCTGAAATTCTCGAGATCGTTGAAATGGAAATCCGCGACCTCCTTACCTTCTATGGTTTCGACGGAGCAAACACCCCGGTTATCCAGGGATCAGCTTTGGGCGGATTGAACAAGGAACCCAAATGGGTTGAAAAAATCATGGAACTGATGGATGCCGTTGACAGCTACATTCCGCTGCCTGTCCGCGACGTTGACAAGCCCTTCCTCATGCCAGTTGAAGACGTGTTCTCAATCACCGGCCGTGGTACTGTTGCCACCGGCAGAATTGAAACCGGCGTTATCAATACCGGCGACCCCGTTGAAATCATCGGGATGGGTGCTGAAAAACTGAAATCAGTTGTTACCGGTGTTGAAATGTTCCGCAAGATCCTCGACAGGGGAGAAGCTGGTGACAATGCAGGTTTACTGCTCCGCGGTATTGATAAGGATGCGATCCGTCGTGGTATGGTTATTGCCAAACCGGGCTCCATCACCCCGCACAAAAAATTCAAAGCCGAGATCTATGTCCTGAAGACACAGGAAGGTGGACGTCATACACCGTTCCACAACAAATACCGTCCCCAGTTCTATTTCCGCACAACCGATGTTACCGGTGAAATTCACCTCCCGGAAGGCGTTGAAATGTGCATGCCTGGCGACAACATCACCATTCATGTTGACCTGATTTCCGAAATCGCCATGAGCAAAGGTCTCCGTTTCGCTATCCGCGAAGGTGGACGTACTGTTGGTGCCGGCCAGGTAACTGAAATTCTTGACTAATATTAAGTAGCGAAGTAGCGAGATAGCGAGTAGCGAAAACACAAAATAGCGAAAAAGCGAAATTGCGAAAAAGCGACGTTTAAATTTTTCATAGTTTGATGCAATTGAGCCTGTATCCTTCGATGCCGGTTCAATTGCGTCAAATGCCAAAAACAAAGTTTAATTATACACGGGTGTAGCTCAACTGGTAGAGTGGCGGTCTCCAAAACCGTAGGCTGTGGGTTCGATTCCTACCACCCGTGCAAAACATTAGATAAATGGCAAAGAACAAAGTTATCAACTATATTGAGGAAAGCTACGACGAGCTGATGCATAAGGTATCCTGGCCTACCTGGAGCGAATTGCAGGGCAGTGCCATCGTGGTATCGGTTGCCTCGCTGATCATCGCTATCATTGTTTTCGCGATGGACGAAGTTTTCAAGACGGTCCTGATGCAATTTTACAAACTCTTTTAAATCCACCAGGATTTATCTTTTCTAAGGTAATCGTTTTAATCAAGTATCAATCTCACAATAGGCATGAGTGAAGTAACCAAAAAGTGGTACGTCGTGAGGGCTATCTCCGGGAATGAGAAAAAGGTGAAGCAGTATCTCGAAAGCGAGATCATCACCCTGAATCTCCAGGAGTATATCACCCAGGTGCTTATTCCAACGGAGAAGGTCTACCTTATCCGCAACGGGAAAAAGGTGAGCAAGGAACGCAACTACTTTCCCGGATACGTTTTGATTGAAGCCACCCTGGTCGGGGAAGTTCCACATATCATCAGGAATATCCCTGGCGTTCTCGGATTCCTGGGAGCAAAGGGAGAAGCCCATCCGCTTCGTCCTTCAGAGGTAAAACGGATCCTGGGCAAATTTGATGAGTTATCGGAACAGGGCGAAGAGGTCAATATACCATTTATCGTAGGGGAAACAGTAACCGTGATCGACGGGCCATTCAACAGTTTCAGCGGGGTGATCGAAGAGATCAACGAGGAGAAGAAGAAACTGAAGGTGATGGTGAAGATTTTCGGCAGGAAAACCCCGCTGGAATTAAGTTTCATGCAAGTTCAAAAAGAATAGTATTTTCTATTGCGATCCATGTTGCCTCATGGCATGCCATGCGGTTACAAAATCACACATTAATCAAAAGGTAAAATGGCAAAAGAAGTAAGTGGAATTATCAAGTTGCAGATCAAGGGAGCGGCAGCAAACCCATCACCCCCTATTGGCCCTGCATTGGGTGCCAAGGGTGTGAACATCATGGAATTTTGCAAACAGTTCAATGCCCGTACACAGGACAAGGCAGGGAAAATCATTCCTGTCATTATCACCGTTTATCGTGATAAATCGTTTGACTTTATCGTCAAAACTCCGCCTGTTGCCGTGCAGCTGATGGAAATTACCAAGCTCCAGAAAGGTTCTCCGGAACCCAACCGTAATAAAGTTGCGGCTGTAACATGGGAACAGGTTCAGAAAATTGCTGAAGATAAAATGCCTGACCTGAACGCCTTTACAATAGAATCGGCCGTTAAGATGGTCGCCGGAACCGCCCGCAGCATGGGCATTACCGTTACCGGCGTTTCACCGTTCAAACACTAAGTCAAGCAGCCTGATTAGTTGTTCAAAAGACCTCATTAACAACATCTAAATAAATAACAATGATAAAGCTGACAAAAAAGAGGAAGGTTGCCTTGTCGAAAATTGACAAGAATGCCGTTTATTCGTTGGCGGATGCTGCTGCACTTGTAAAAGAGATCAGCAATACTAAATTTGACTCATCCGTCGATATTGACGTTCGTCTCGGGGTTGATCCCCGTAAAGCCAACCAGATGGTTCGCGGCATCGTGACGCTTCCCCACGGTACCGGTAAGACCATCCGGGTATTGGTATTATGCACTCCCGACAAAGAAGAAGAAGCCATCGAGGCCGGCGCTGATTTTGCAGGATTGGATACCTATATTGATAAGATCAAAGGCGGTTGGACAGACGTTGATGTTATTATTACCATGCCCAGTGTTATGGCCAAGGTTGGTGCACTCGGAAAGATCCTCGGACCACGTGGATTGATGCCCAACCCGAAAACGGGGACTGTTACCATGGAGGTTGGAAAGGCCGTTAAAGAAGTAAAAGCCGGTAAAATCGATTTTAAGGTTGATAAATTCGGTATCATCCACGCATCCGTTGCAAAAGCATCTTTTGAAAGGGATAAAATCGTGGAAAATGCCAAGGAACTGATCAACACGATCCTCAAACTGAAACCGTCGTCGGCAAAAGGTACCTATGTGAAAAGCATTTACATGTCAAGTACCATGAGCCCCAGCGTTCCGGTTGATCCAAAATCGGTCACTGCTTAATTACAGAAATCTGAGAGACAACTATCATGAAAAAAGAAGAAAAAACCGAGCTTATTGATTCCCTGACAGAGCGGTTGAAAGGAGCAAGTTCCTTTTATATTGCTGATACTTCTACCCTGAATGCGGCAACGACAAGTAGGCTCAGAAGAACCTGCTTCAAGAAGAACGTTGAGTTGAGGGTTGTGAAGAATTCTTTATTGCAAAAGGCAATGGAACGCAGCGGAAAATCCTTTGAGGAATTTTTCCCTGTGCTTGCAGGACCTACCTCCATCATGTTTTCGGAGTCGGCCAATGAACCTGCCAAGTTGATCAAGGAATTCAGGAAAGCAGCCGCCAAGCCATCTCTTAAAGGGGCCTACGTGGAAGAATGTATCTACCTGGGTGATGACCAGCTCGATGTACTGATAAGTATCAAATCGAGGTTAGAATTGATCGGTGAACTGGTCGGACTCTTACAGTCGCCTGCGAAGAATGTTATCTCGGCATTACAGTCGGGTGGCAACACACTCTCCGGGCTTGTCAAGACCTTATCGGAAAAACCGGAATAACCAAAAATTAACGTAAGAATAATTTTAGTAATAACCGTTCCAACAAACCGGAACACAAATAGTAACAAAAATGGCAGATTTAAAAGCTTTTGCAGAACAGTTAGTTAATTTGACAGTAAAAGAGGTTAACGAATTAGCAAAGATTCTGAAGGATGAATATGGTATTGAACCAGCAGCAGCAGCTGTAGCTGTTGCAGCACCCGCTGCTTCCGCCGCCGCAGAACCTGAAGAAAAGAGCACCTTTGATGTGATTCTTAAATCAGCAGGCCAGGCTAAGTTAGCTGTTGTTAAATTAGTGAAGGAACTGACCAGCCTTGGTTTGAAAGAGGCAAAAGAATTAGTTGATGCTGCACCTAAGGCGATTAAAGAAGGCGTTTCGAGAGACGAAGCCAACGCTTTAATGAGTCAGTTAAAAGAAGCTGGTGCAGAGGTTGAAATTAAGTAAGACGAACAATTCTTATACCGTAATAAAGTCATAGATCTCTTCCATTGTGAAGAGGTCTATGGCTTATTTATAAAAATTAATTTCAAACCTTCCCGCACTGTGCGGGAGTAAAATTTGCACCTTGGCTTCAAAAAAAACCGAAAGAGTTCGCTTTGGATCTACCAAGATTCAAGCTGAGTATCCTGATTTTCTTGACATTCAGGTAAAATCATTTCAGGACTTTTTTCAACTCGAGACGAATCCTGAGAACAGGGTCAATGAGGGATTGTACAAGGTTTTCGCTGAAAATTTCCCGATATCCGATGCGAGAAATAATTTCGTTCTGGAATTCCTGGATTATTTCATCGATCCTCCACGATACTCAATCGAGGAATGCATTGAACGCGGCCTTACATACAGCGTTCCGTTAAAAGCCAAACTCAAACTTTATTGCACCGACCCGGAGCATGAAGACTTTGAAACGATCATCCAGGACGTCTATCTTGGCATGATTCCCTATATGACACCCCGCGGAACTTTTGTTATCAACGGGGCTGAAAGGGTTGTCGTTTCCCAGCTGCATCGCTCGCCAGGCGTGTTCTTCAGTACGAGTTTCCACGCCAATGGCGCCCAGTTGTATTCGGCACGCATCATCCCTTTCAAAGGATCGTGGATTGAATTCACAACCGACATCAACAACGTGATGTACGCGTACATCGACCGGAAAAAGAAATTGCCGGTCACCACGTTGCTGCGTGCCATCGGATTTGAGACAGACAAAGATATTCTTGAAATATTCGGACTTGCACAGGAAATCAAGGTCAGCCGCGCTGCCCTTAAGCGCGTGGTGGGTTCGAAACTCGCTGCACGCGTCGTGCGTTCGTGGATCGAAGATTTTGTGGATGAGGATACGGGAGAGGTTGTTTCCATCGAACGTACCGAGGTGATCATCGAGCGTGAAACCATTCTCGAGAACGACCACATCGACCAGATTCTCGATGCCGGGATCAAAGCCATCCTCGTTCACCGTGAAGAGTCACTGGCCACCGATTATTCCATCATTTTCAATACCCTGCAGAAAGACCCTGCAAACTCGGAAAAAGAGGCTGTGGAATTTATCTACCGCCAACTGCGTAACGCCGAGCCTCCCGATGAGGAGACGGCCCGCGGCATCATTGAAAAACTTTTCTTTTCCGATAAAAGATATGACCTCGGCGACGTGGGACGTTACAGGATCAACAGAAAACTGAACCTGAACACCCCCGTTGAAACCAAGGTGCTCACCAAGGAAGACATCATCTCCATTATAAAATACCTGATCGAGCTTGTCAATGCGAAAGCTGAAGTTGACGACATCGACCATTTAAGTAACCGCCGTGTAAGAACTGTTGGAGAACAGTTATACAACCAGTTCGGTGTCGGCCTGTCAAGAATGTCGCGTACCATCCGTGAACGCATGAATGTCAGGGATAACGAGGTTTTCACCCCGATGGACCTGATCAACGCGAAAACGTTGTCATCGGTCATCAATACCTTCTTCGGGACGAACCAGCTTTCGCAGTTCATGGACCAGACCAATCCTCTGTCGGAGCTTACGCACAAACGCCGTATCTCCGCCCTCGGGCCCGGTGGTCTGTCGCGTGAACGTGCAGGCTTTGAAGTCCGCGACGTTCACTATACCCATTACGGACGTCTTTGCACGATCGAAACCCCTGAAGGCCCGAACATCGGTCTGATCTCCTCTTTGTGCGTATATGCCAAGATCGACAAGCTCGGTTTTATCGAAACACCGTACCATAAGGTGGTCGATTCGCGCGTAACCCTTGAAGAACAGCCTACCTATCTCACAGCCGAGGAGGAAGAACACAAGATCATCGGACAGGCTACCACGCCCATGGATGACAAAGGGAATTTCAGCGAAGAGAAGGTAAAAGTACGTTACCTGGCTGATTACCCGATTATTGACAAGTCAAAGGTTGACCTTGTCGACATTGCACCGAACCAGATTGCCTCCATTGCTTCGTCCCTTATCCCGTTCCTTGAGCATGATGATGCCAACCGGGCCCTGATGGGATCAAACATGATGCGCCAGGCTGTTCCGCTGCTCAACCCGGAGGCCGCCATCGTGGGTACCGGTATCGAAGATAGGGTTGCACACGATTCACGCGTTCTCATCAATGCAGAAGGCGATGGTATCGTCGAATACGTTGACGCTAACGAGATTGTGATCAAATACACCCGCGACGACAAAGATCGCCTTGTCAGTTTCGAGGACGATTCAAAACGTTACACCCTGACCAAGTTTGCACGTACCAATCAGAATACCTGCGTGAACCTTCGCCCGATCGTCAGAAAAGGCGACAAGGTTACCAAGGGAATGGTGCTGTGCGAAGGATATGCCACCAAAGACGGATCCCTCGCCCTTGGCCGTAACCTCATGGTTGCGTTCATGCCCTGGAAGGGATACAACTTTGAAGATGCTATCGTAATTTCTGAAAAAGTTTTAAAGGAGGATATCTTTACCTCCATCCATATCGAGGAGTTTACGCTGGAAGTGCGCGACACCAAACGTGGTGTTGAAGAACTGACCAACGATATTCCGAACGTGAGTGCCGAAGCAACCAAAGACCTCGATGAAAACGGGTTGATCCGTATCGGGGCTGAAGTGAGCGAAGGCGATATCCTTATCGGGAAGATCACCCCCAAAGGCGAAAGCGACCCCACACCGGAAGAAAAACTGCTTCGTGCCATCTTTGGCGACAAGGCTGGCGATGTGAAGGATGCTTCGTTGAAAGCACCTCCTTCCATGAAGGGCGTAGTAATTGATAAGAAACTGTTTTCGAGGATCATCAAAGACCGTAAAGCTAAAGCGCGGGAAAAGGATGATATTAAAAAACTGGATGACGATTATCACAAGGATGTAGATAAACTCCGCGTCAAACTGGTCGACAAACTCAATATCCTGGTCAGCGGTAAAGTCTCGCAGGGTGTTTACAATAACTTTAAACAGGAAGTTATTGCCAAAGGCGCCAAATTCGTCACCAAGAACCTGATGGAGATTGACTATCTCAACGTCAATCCGAATAAATGGACCACCGACAAGGATAAGAACGACCTGATCAAGATCCTGATCAACAATTTCATTATTAAGTACAAGGAGATCATGGGCGTGCATAACCGCAAGAAGTTCGTTGCGGTAGTAGGTGATGATCTTCCTGCAGGAATTGTGCAGATGGCCAAGGTTTACATCGCCAAAAAGCGCAAGCTGAAAGTCGGGGATAAAATGGCCGGTCGCCACGGGAACAAGGGTATTGTAGCCCGCATCCAGCGCGAAGAAGACATGCCTTTCCTTATCGACGGCACGCCGGTTGACGTGGTGTTAAACCCACTCGGCGTACCTTCGCGTATGAACCTCGGCCAGATCTATGAAACCATTCTTGGCTGGGCCGGCAAGAAACTGAACCTGCGTTTCAATACGCCGATTTTCGACGGCGCTTCCATCGACCAGATCAACGATTACCTTGAAAAGGCCGGGTTGCCCAGGAACGGGAAAGTGTACCTCCACGACGGTTTGTCGGGCGAGCGTTTTGATCAACCCACCACGGTAGGTTTCATCTATATGCTGAAACTGCATCACATGGTCGACGACAAGATGCATGCACGTTCCATCGGACCATATTCCCTTATCACCCAGCAGCCGCTGGGAGGCAAGGCGCAGTTCGGGGGCCAGCGTTTCGGGGAAATGGAAGTATGGGCGCTCGAAGCTTTCGGCGCCGCAAACATCCTGCTCGAAATCCAGACCGTGAAATCAGATGATGTGATCGGCCGTGCCAAGGCCTATGAAACCATTGTCAAGGGTGAAACCATGCCGGTTCCGGGTATTCCCGAATCGTTCAACGTACTCGTGCATGAATTACGCGGGCTGGGTCTGAACCTCACCTTTGATTAATCCTTAGGCGGGCTCCGCCATGGAATGTATGTGAATTTCCTGTTTTTTCATTTTCAATCGAAATATAAAATAGTATGGCTTACAGAAAAGACGGTCAGATTAACAGCAGCTTTTCAAGAATTACCATAAGTCTTGCTTCGCCTGAAAAGATCCTCGAGATGTCGAGCGGTGAAGTGTTAAAGCCTGAGACCATCAACTACAGGACCTACAAGCCTGAACGCGATGGACTGTTCTGCGAACGCATCTTTGGTCCTGTGAAAGACTGGGAATGCCATTGTGGCAAATACAAACGGATCCGCTACAAGGGGATCGTTTGCGACCGTTGCGGTGTCGAAGTAACAGAGAAGAAGGTTCGCCGGGAACGCATGGGACACATCCAGCTTGTTGTTCCCGTTGCCCACATCTGGTTTTTCAGGTCGCTCCCCAATAAGATCGGTTCTTTGCTCGGCTTGCCTACCAAAAAGCTTGAAGCAATCATATATTATGAAAAGTATGTTGTTATCAACCCGGGAATAAAACTGGATGATGGCATCAACTACCTTGATTTCCTGTCGGAAGAAGAGTATTTCGACATCATGGACAAGCTTCCCCAGGAAAACCAGTATCTCGATGATTCCGACCCAAGCAAATTCGTCGCCAAGATGGGCGCCGAAGCGTTGGCTGAATTGCTGGGCAGGCTTGATCTTGACAAGGAATCATTTGATCTCCGCGTAAAGGCCAACACCGAAACTTCACAGCAACGTAAAGCAGAAGCCCTCAAACGGCTCCAGGTGTTTGAATCGTTCCGCGATGCCCAGAAGAGGTTGGAAAACCGTCCTGAATGGATGATCGTGAAAGTGGTGCCTGTCATCCCGCCTGAACTGAGGCCTTTGGTGCCCCTGGATGGCGGACGTTTTGCCACTTCCGACCTGAATGACCTTTACCGCCGCGTAATCATCCGCAATAACCGCCTGAAACGTCTGATCGAAATCAAAGCACCGGATGTGATCCTGCGTAATGAAAAACGCATGCTCCAGGAGGCCGTTGATTCCCTGTTTGACAACTCCCGCAAGGCGAGCGCCGTCAAAACCGAATCGAACCGTGCGCTGAAGTCCCTTTCCGACAGCCTGAAAGGCAAGCAGGGAAGGTTCCGTCAGAATCTCCTCGGAAAACGTGTCGACTATTCCGGCCGTTCCGTCATCGTGGTAGGTCCTGAACTCAAACTCAGCGAATGCGGGTTGCCGAAGGAAATGGCTTCCGAGCTCTACAAACCCTTTATTATCCGTAAAATGCTGGAACGCGGTATCGTTAAAACCGTGAAGTCAGCCAAGAAAATTGTTGACCGCAAGGACCCGGTTGTATGGGACATCCTTGAAAATATCCTGAAAGGCCACCCGGTACTGCTTAACCGTGCTCCTACGTTGCACAGGCTCGGCATCCAGGCTTTCCAGCCCAAACTTATCGAAGGCAAAGCCATCCAGCTTCATCCGCTCGTATGTACGGCTTTCAACGCCGACTTTGACGGTGACCAGATGGCCGTGCACGTCCCGTTGGGAAATGCAGCCATACTCGAAGCCCAGCTGCTGATGCTTGCATCGCACAATATTTTGAATCCCGCCAACGGCGCTCCCGTCACGGTTCCTTCCCAGGACATGGTTCTTGGATTGTATTATATGACCAAAGCGCGCAAAAGCGACAGCACACTGGTCGTGAAAGGGGAGGGGATGACATTTTACTCGCCCGAAGAGGTGATCATTGCCTACAATGAAAAGGTGGCCCAGCTTCATGCCATGATCAAGGTAAGGCATACATTCTATGAAAACGGTGAAAAGGTGACCAAGATCATCGACACCACCGTAGGAAGGGTGTTGTTCAACCAGGTTGTTCCTGAAGAATACGGGTACATCAACCAGTTGCTGACGAAAAAATCACTCCGGGATATCATCGGCATGATCCTCAAGAAGACAGGAACTGCCAAAACAGCGAAATTCCTGGATGACATCAAGGATCTCGGCTTCAAGATGGCGTTCCAGGGCGGATTATCCTTCAACCTTGACGATGTTATCGTTCCGGCTATCAAGGAATCGCTCGTGGCCGATGCCCGACTTGAAGTGGAAGAGGTGGTGAACAACTACAACATGGGTTTCATCACCAACAACGAACGTTATAACCAGATCATCGATATCTGGACCCATGCAAACTCCCAGCTCACGGTGTCGCTGATGACCCAGCTGACCAAGGACAAGCAGGGTTTCAACCCCGTGTACATGATGCTTGACTCAGGCGCCCGTGGTTCCAAAGAGCAGATCCGTCAGCTCTCTGGGATGCGTGGTTTGATGGCCAAGCCCCAGAAATCAGGTGCAGGCGGAGGTGAAATTATTGAAAACCCGATTCTTTCGAACTTTAAAGAAGGACTTTCGGTGCTCGAGTACTTTATCTCGACCCACGGCGCCCGTAAGGGTCTTGCCGATACCGCGCTGAAAACGGCTGATGCCGGGTATCTTACCCGCCGGTTGGTCGACGTTTCGCAGGATGTCATCATTTCTGAAGAAGATTGCGGTACCCTGCGCGGTTTGACCATCACCGCACTTAAAAAAGCGGAAGAGGTTGTGGAGTCGCTGTATGACAGGATTCTCGGCCGCGTTTCGTTGCACGATATCCACCATCCGCAAACCAACGAGCTGATCGTTGCAGCCGGACGCGAGATTACTGAGGAGATCGGCCAGATCATTGACAGTTCTCCGCTCGAAGGCATTGAGATCCGTTCGGTACTCACATGCGAGTCGAAGAAAGGTGTTTGCGCCAAATGTTACGGGCGCAACCTGGCAACCGGCAGCATGGTTCAGCGTGGTGAAGCGGTAGGCGTAATCGCCGCCCAGAGTATCGGGGAGCCCGGTACACAGCTTACCCTCCGTACCTTCCACGTTGGTGGTGTGGCTGGCGTGAACATCGCCAGCGCTTCACGCATCGAAGCTAAATACGAAGGACTCCTGGAAATCGATGAACTCCGGTCGGTCGACTATACCACCGATGCCGGCGAGAATTATGAAATTGTAATCGGCCGTTCGGCCGAAATGAGGATCGTCGATCAGAATACACGGATCGCCCTTACCTCTGCCCATATACCTTACGGTGCCCGCCTCTATTTCAGGAACGGTGATGCCGTGAAGAAAGGCCAGCTGATCAGCGACTGGGATCCGTACAACGCGGTTATCCTTTCAGAAGTCGCCGGCAAGGTCAATTTTGAAAGTATTATTGAGAATGTGACATTCAGGATCGAATCGGATGAGCAGACAGGTTACCACGAAAAGGTGGTCATCGAGTCGCGGCAGAAGGCAAAGAACCCTGCAATCAATATCCTGTCGTCTACCGGTGATATCATCAAGATATACGATATCCCGGTTGGATCGCATATCAACATTGAAGACGGTGTTAAGATCAAGGCTGGTGAAGTTCTGGTCAAGATTCCGCGTGCCATAGGCAAAGCTGGTGACATCACGGGAGGTTTGCCACGTGTTACCGAGTTGTTTGAAGCTCGAAACCCGTCGGATCCCGCCGTTGTTTCTGAAATTGACGGTGTTGTATCTTTCGCCAAGAAACTGAAGAGAGGCAACCGCGAGGTGATCATTACCTCGAAAACCGGCGAAGAAAAACGGTACCTCGTCCCCACGTCGAAACAGATCCTGGCCCAGGAAAATGACTATGTCAGGGCCGGAACTGCACTCTCCGACGGCGCGCTCACGCCAAGCGACATTCTTGCCATCAAGGGCCCGATGAAAGTTCAGGAATATATCGTGAACGAGATCCAGGAAGTTTACCGCCTCCAGGGTGTGAAGATCAACGACAAGCATTTCGAAACCATTGTGCGCCAGATGATGCGCAAGGTGGAAGTGGAAGACCCGGGCGATTCAAGGTTCCTCGAAGGAGAACTGATCAACAAGATCGATTTCCAGGATGAGAACGACTGGGTTTACGGAAAGAAAGTTGTGGAAGATCCGGGCGATTCACCCACCTTCAAGGCCGGCCAGATCATCAGCGCGCGCAAGCTGCGCGACGAGATTTCGATGCTGAAACGAAAAGACAAGAAACTGGTCGAGGCACGCGATGCCAAACCTGCTACCGCTTTTCAAATACTGCAGGGTATTACCCGTGCCTCCTTACAGACCAAGAGCTGGATTTCGGCCGCATCCTTCCAGGAGACGACCAAAGTGCTTACCCAGGCTGCAATCAACGCCCGCCAGGATGAACTGATGGGGTTGAAGGAAAACGTGATCGTTGGCCACCTGATCCCTGCCGGAACCGGTTTGCGCGAATATGAAAACCTGATCGTAGGAAGCAAGGAAGAGTATGAAATCCTGCTTGCTTCGAAAGAGGAAAACTAAAACTGAAAACTATGCAACCAGATAAAAAGAATCCGAACAACCAGATCAATATTGAGATTTCCGATGAAGTAGGCGAAGGCATCTATTCGAATCTTGCCATTATCACCCATTCACCTGCCGAGTTCATCGTTGACTTCGTGAAGATGATGCCGGGTGTGCCCAAGGCCAAGGTGAAATCAAGGATTATCCTTACTCCGCAGCATGCAAAACGCCTCTACAAAGCCCTTAAGGAAAACGTGGCCAAGTATGAAGCAATGCACGGCGAGATCAGGGATTCGGAAGGCGAAATACCCTATAACTTCCCGATGCCCACGGCGCAGGCGTAAAGGGTGACAGGGTTAACGGGTAAACGGGTGATAAGGTGACAGGGTGACAGGGTGACGAAGTTACTTGTTTGATTTAATCCGGGTTTCGATTTAAACTGTTTTTTTTTTCAGATGCAGGAAATTTACTTTCCTGCATTTTTTTTATCGTGATAGATCACAATCTTCCAGCGACACTATGGATTTCTTCTTCAATTAAAAATGATCCCTCCCCAACCTTCCTCTTGAAGGGGAGGGGGATGCCTTGCCAGCACCGACAAACTTTCTCCCTCACCTCCAGGGGGAGGATCAGGGGAGAGGTCATTTACAGGAGATTAAATGTTTTTTCACGAAAACTGGTGCAATTTTGAGCAACCATTTTTTTATCCCGGACACAATTCATGGGAGCTTCAACAGAAATTGTGTTGTGCGCTGTTCATTATTGCTTGAAAATTTTCAGGGAAGTCTCGAATGGCTTGGTGCTTATTTTTTCCTGGATAGCTGCATCCAGTGCTTTTTGTTCATATTTAACGGCTTCACCTTTATTACCCAACTTGAACATCAGGTTGGCATAGGTATCGTTATTTTCGGCGCTGTTCTTCAGGACAATGGCCTTCTTAGCCCATTCAGCCGCTTTCTCGAGGTACTTCTTTTCCTTGGTGAGTTGTGAAAAGGTAAATGCCATCTTGTTGAGTTTGACATAATCGCCTGAATAATAGGTGTCGAGTCCCGAAACAGCCAGGTCGAGGAACTTGTCCAACTCCCCGCGCATCACATGGAGATTGAGGGTTCCATCGAAGATCACCATGCCGGCCTGCTCAAATCCTGAATTTTTGATTTTCTGCGTTAATTCTTTGAAATTGGAATCAGAAGCTGCCTTGTTCTTGCTCCCGGCGGTGATGGCCTGGAAGAAAACGCTGTATATCTTCGCGTTGACAGAATCTTTCGTATACAGTTTCATATATTCCTTCTGGTGATGCAACAAATATTCAAACACACTGGAATTCATATCGGAAAGATAATTGTAGATCATATCCCAGTTACCCCTGCTGGTCAGGCTGCTCTCCTTTTGGGTTGCAAAGTACTGTTGTACCGGATCATCAAATGGCATATATGCCTCTTTCAATCGTTCACAAAATTTCATGATGAACTTCTGGTCGCGGTTGCCCGCCTGGTATTGTTTCAGGCACGCAGTGAAACCTTCGCCGGGGGTAAGGGCCACAGCACCCATGTCGAGGTAATCCCTTACTTTTTGGGCAACGCCAACGCGCTTATGAACCAGTTCCCCATCCCCGTTGATGAAAAGAAGGGTTGGATAGGCCATGACCTGGAAGGTTTTGGCGATTTCAGGGCCTTCGCCTTTTTCCATGTCAAAATGAGCGCAGATAAAAGTTTTATTATAGTAATCAGCGATGGTGTCGTTTGTGAACATGTTGGCTGCCATCCATTTGCATGGGCCGCACCATGTGGTGAACCCGTCCACGAAGACAAGTTTATTCTGTGCCTTGGCCATTTTGAGCAGCTCGGCGACAGGTTTGTCGATGAAGGTAATGGAGCGGTTCTGGCCGAAGCCTGCGAGTTGGATAAAAAGAAAAAGAAGGGTTGCTATCGCTAGTGTTTTCTTCATAAAGATGTCGGTTTTATTTTATAACATGCCAATTGTCAAAGATTGTGCGAAGGTAATATCATATCTTTGTATTTTTAGCAAAATTTTACACAGTGACAAACAGTAGTATTGGGTGTGTTGTTTTAATTGGCGCAGGTAACCTGGCTTTGCACCTGGGACAGGCACTGGTGCAACAGGGAATCAGGGTTGTTGAGGTTTATAATCGCTCCGCTGCGAAAGGAGAGGAGCTTGCCGGCCGGGTTGGTGCGGATTTCATCCCTGAGATCTCCAAAATCACAACACAAGCCGATCTGTACATCATGGCTGTTGCTGATGCAGCCATCATGCCGATTGCCGAATCCTTGCAACTCGGTGACAGGCTGCTGGTGCATACCTCCGGCACGATGGACATGATGTTACTCTCTAAAGCATCGGTGCAGGTTGGGGTGTTTTACCCGCTGCAGACATTCCCGGCCGGACGCCCTACTGGTTTTAGCGGGGTACCGGTATGCCTGGAATCAAATTCTGCGGAAGGAAAGTTCCGGTTGGAAGAGGTTGCCAGGAAACTGACGGACATGGTTTATTTCGTCGACAGCGATCAGCGGAAGCTTCTTCATCTCTCAGCCGTGTTTGCCTGCAATTTCACCAACTTTATGTACACGGTTGCCGAAGACCTGTTAACATCGAACAGCATGCCATTTGAATTGTTGAAGCCGCTGATTGCGCATACTGCCGAGAATGCTGTCCGTGGCGATGTTTTCAGGCATCAAACCGGGCCGGCTGTGCGCGGCGACCAGCCTGTGCTCGATATTCACCGCTCCCTGCTGGCCGGTCATCCTGAATATTTAGAGATATACAATGCCATCAGCAATAACATCATTCAATATAAAACAAACCATGGCAAACTATAAAGAGCTGCTTAAGCACATCAATACCTTCATCTTCGACTACGACGGGGTACTCACCGATGGCAGTGTGATTACCACGAATGAAGGAGATGCGCACCGGGTTTCAAATGTAAAGGACGGTTATGCACTCCAGCTGGCTGTCAAAAAAGGATACAGGGTGGCGGTGATTTCGGGGGCAAAGTCTCAATCGATGATGCATCGTCTCAAAGCATTGCAAATAACCGATATTTTTCTTGGGATTGAAAAAAAACAGGATACGTACCGTGCCTACCTGGAAAAGAATAACATCAAGTCTGAACAGGTGCTGTATATGGGCGACGACATTCCTGATTACGAGGTAATGCTCGAAGCCGGCGTGCCCACCTGCCCGGCCGATGCCGCCGAGGAGATAAAATCGGTAGCAAGGTATATTTCACATTTTAGCGGGGGGAAGGGATGCGTGCGGGATGTCATCGAACAGGTGCTGAAAGTACAGGGAAAATGGATGAATGACGATGCATGTCATTGGTAAGGTATGGGTTTGAAAAATAAGTTCAGTGTCGAAAATCTGAAAGCGGCAATGCAGATGATCAGGCTGCCAAATGTGGTTATTATCATCTTAACCATGTTTCTTTTGCGGTACTGCATCGTTATCCCGTTCCTTTACGCTGCCGACCCTTCGCTAGCCACGCCGCTGCCTGATTTCCTGGTCCTTGTGGCGGTTACGGTGTTGATTGCCGCAGGGGGCTACGTAATCAATGACTATTTTGATGTGAAGATCGACCGGATTAACAGGCCCGACAAGCAGATCGTCGATAACCTGATCTCCCATCGAGGTGCCATTAAACTCCATATATTGCTCAATACGATCGCGATCCTGCTGGGGTTCTGGCTGTCGTGGCGCGTACATACCCTAAGTTTTGGGTTTATCTTCCCGTTTCTCTCGGGATTGCTGTGGATCTATTCGGCCAAATACAAGCGTATCCTTTTCTGGGGGAACTTCATAGTTGCCTCTCTCTCTGCATTTGTGATCCTGGTCGTTTGGTTGTTTGAATTTTTCTGGCTTCGCATGCATGCCCTGGTGTTTGCCGGGGTAATCCCATCGATTCGCCGGGTAACCTTGTTTTTTCTGGGTTACGCCATCTTTGCCTTTCTTGTTTCCATGGTGCGCGAGATCATCAAAGACATGGAAGATGCCGAAGGTGACCAAACATTTGGATGTAAAACGCTGCCACTGGTTGCCGGGATGAAATTCACAAGGTACATTGTGGCGGTCATCATCGCAGCAACCATGCTGTTGTTGGGCAACGCACAGATGATCCTGTTCCGTATGTACATGATGCCGGCTTTCTGGTATTTTTCTGCAACTGTACAGGCTGGCGCCCTCATCCTGCTGGTAAGACTCTTTTTTTCCCGGAAAAAAGCGGATTTCCATTTCCTCAGCACCCTGTGCAAGCTGATCATGGTTGCCGGGATTCTTTCCATGGAAGTTATTTTCATATCCTTATAGCCTGAAATGATATCACCGAATTTACGAGGAAAACGCATCATCCTTGCTTCGCAGTCGCCCCGCCGACAGTACCTGCTCAAAGAGCTGGGCTTTGAGTTCGGCGTGATGGTGCCCGATGTGGAGGAAGTTTATCCTGACGGATTGCTTCCTGAAGAGATCGCAATATACCTGGCCGAACTGAAGGCCGACGCCATCGACCATACGCTCCTGGATGAAAACACCATCGTCATTACGGCCGACACCATTGTTTATATTGGCAACGAGGTGCTCGGAAAACCCGCCGATCACGACGCGGCCGTGATGATGCTTCGGAAACTCTCAGGTAAAACGCATGATGTCATCACCGCCGTGTGCCTGGTTTCAGCCAACAGGAAAAAGGTGTTCCACGTGCTTTCGGAGGTCACCTTCAAGGAACTGGAAATGAAAGAGATTGAATACTATATTGAGAATTTCAAACCGTACGACAAAGCCGGAGGCTACGGCGTTCAGGAATGGATCGGTTACATCGGCATCAGCAGGATTGAGGGATCGTTCTTTAATGTCATGGGACTCCCTGTTAAGGAATTGTATGAGGAGATGTTAACCTTTTAAGCCTCCCTCGGAAGTTTAATTTTCAGCCAGTTTAGAAGTTATTCCTTTAATAGGATTGTTTTTGTAACCTTGTGCCATAGGTAAAAAATATGGGTAGAGATCGAATGTCCGGATAACCATTTCGTTCCGTACGGGACGAAATAGTGCAGGTTTTTTTGTTTTTCTACCTATATAAAATCCCTAAAGGGATTTAAAAACAAGTTTAATCAGCCACTTAATTTTTTTTATTTTCCGATGCACCTGCATTCACTTGAATCCCTGACTGATTCCACGGAAACATCATCTACAAAATAGTAGGATGATTTGAAGAGGGAATCCGTTTTGGACTGCATACGGATGTTCCAGAAACTGTCGCCAGCTGAAAAGTCGCCGATCGTAAGCAATTTCTCCTTCCCTTTGGCTTTGTATATTCCCCGGATGCACATCCACTGATCCGCGTCAAGCAGGTACTGGCCGTTTCCCATGGGGATGCACGGCAGTTTCAGCTTGTGAAAAGTGGGGTCCCTGATCTCCGTTGCTGATAAAACGGCATCCAGTTCCTTCATGCCATAACTCACCTGCCCGAGGCTCACCCAGGCCTTGATGCAATAGAGCTGTCCTGCAACCAGGGTGGTATCGAGCACAGTTTGGAGATACTCGTAATATTCGTTGCGGTTCATGAAATAAAACTGCAACCCGGCATAGGCATGCCCTGCATGGGGAAGCTGCCCGCCCTTTTTATTGAATTCAGTGCCGTAATCAAGCCCGGGACTGCAATCGTTGAAATAGTCGGGGGTGCCTGCGTTCGGGCTGTACCAGGACTGTGCGAGGCTGATCTGTCCGGGTTTTTCGGGACAACCATATTTTTGCTCGAACCCCGGGTTCCTCACCAGGTTCTGGGCGTTCAGGGTTGCCGGGACCAGGATGGCAATCAGGAGGATGTATCGTAACATGCGTGATTTGTGAATGAACCCCTCAAAGCTACTGGATTTATTCCTAATTTTGAAGAACTTTTTAAACCAGCTGAAACCTGCTGAAAATCCCTGTAAATGGAGGAGAAACCCCTTATTTTAATAACCAATGATGACAGTGTTAAAGCGCCTGGTATCAGGGCGCTGATCAGTTACATCAGGCCTTTCGGACGTGTAATCGTGGTGGCGCCCGACCGCCCGCAATCGGGCACGGCCCATGCCGTTACAATTGCTCATCCGCTGCGGCTTGAACTCATTGTCAAGGAGACTGATTACGAAGAATACTCCTGTAACGGAACCCCGGCCGATTGCGTGAAACTGGCCTTTAAAATCGTGATGCGCCGCCGACCCGACTTCCTCTTCTCGGGGATCAACCATGGCAACAACGCTTCTATCAATATCGTCTATTCAGGGACCATGGCTGCGGTGCTCGAAGGCGCACTTGCCGGCGTTCCTTCCGTTGGTTTTTCACTCAACAACTACAGCCTGAACGCCAATTTCAAGCCTTCTGAAAAGTACATAAAGACAATAGCAGCAGATGTCATAAAGAATGGCTTGCCGCTGGGTGTTTGCCTGAACGTGAACATTCCCGACATTCCCGCAGAGGAGATAAAAGGCATTAAGGTTTGCCGCCAGGCCGAAGGGACCTGGGAAGAGGACTTTGACGAACGCGAAGATCCGCACGGGCAGCCCTATTACTGGATGAAGGGTGTTTATGTTATGACCGGGAATGGCGAGGACACGGACCAATGGGCGATGGAACACGGCTACATCGCGGTTGTTCCGGTGCAGTTTGACCTCACTGCCAACCATGCCCTCGAAACCCTGAAGAACCGTTTTTAATGCGATACTACCTTATTGCCGGAGAAGCGTCGGGCGACCTTCATGCCTCCAACCTGGTCAGGGGACTGAAAATCTGCGATCCGGAAGCTGTTTTTCGCGGCTGGGGCGGAGACCTGATGCAAAACCAGGGTGTGGAGGTAGTAAAACATTACCGCGACCTGGCCTTCATGGGATTCATGGAAGTGGTGTCGCACCTGCCCGTGATCCTGCGGAATTTTTCCTTCTGCGAACAGGATCTCGTTGCATTTCAGCCCGACGTGCTTATCCTGGTCGATTACCCCGGATTTAACCTGCGCATGGCGAAGTTTGCCGCAAAACAGGGTATTCGGGTGTTTTATTATATCTCCCCGCAACTTTGGGCATGGCGGTCGTCGCGGGTCAATGCGGTAAAGAAATGGGTTGAAAAGATGTTCGTCATCCTCCCGTTCGAAAAGGAATTCTATGCCCGTTATGATTATCCTGTTGATTATGTTGGCCATCCGCTCCTGGATGTGATCAATGAAGCGATGGAATTTACCCCCGGGCCGGAATTCCGCCGGATGAACGGGCTTGACGATAAACCGGTCATTGCCCTTCTTCCTGGTAGCCGTACCATGGAGATTAAAAAAATGCTGAAGATCATGATGAGCGCCCGGTCGTCATTCCCCGGCTACCAGTTTGTCGTAGCCGGCGCGCCATCGGTTCCCCGTGATTTTTATGCTGACATTATCAGGGATACCGGGGTGAAACTGGTGGTGAACCAAACCTACGACCTGCTGAACCAGTCGAGGGCTGCCCTGGTAACCTCCGGCACTGCAACCCTTGAAACCGCCCTGATGGGCGTTCCGCAGGTTGTTTGCTACAAGGGCAACTTCCTTTCATACCTGATTGCACGCCAGATCGTCCACGTTGACTATATATCTCTGGTGAACCTCATCTCGGCGAAATTGCTTGTTCCGGAGCTAATCCAGTCGGAACTGAACCAGGCCAGCCTGGTTAAGGAACTGGGGGCGATTGTAGCTGATGGCAGTGCCAGGGATGCAGTGATTGCCGGTTACCTGGCGCTGAAGCAGCACCTGGGCGGGCATGGCGCCTCCGACCGAGCAGCCCGTCTGATGGTACAATATTTAAATGAAAAATGAGTTATATTTCGACCCGGTGTGTGGCAGTTTCCGCCAGATCAGCCGTTCATTATTAAATTATTAAATCAACCTTAACCCTATGAAATTATTGAAGTATTTTACCTTTTCGATTCTCTGTTTGATGTTTATCACAGGAAATGCACAAACAACCCCTGCCAAAACTGTTCCTCCGAAGAAAAAGACAACCCAGCCTGCCGCGGTGAAAAAGCAGCCTGTCGATCCCAATAAGAAGGCGATGAACCAGTTTTCGAAAGAAAAGATGTACAATCCGGCCGAAGCGCCTGCAAAACCCTTAAGTGCCCAGGAGACCAAGGCCAGGGACTTTTACAATGCCGGCGCGAAAAAAGGCAAGGAGGGCGATTTTAAGGGGGCCATTGAAGATTTTACCAAGTCGCTGGAGGTTGTTAAAAATGCCGGAACTTATGTCAAACGGGGTTGGGCCTACCAGATGACGGGCGAATTCGGACTGGCGATCGCGGATGCAGACGAAGCGCTGAAGATGCAGCCAACGCTGACCCGGGCCTATTTTGTCAGGGGCATCGCGCGCTTTGGCAAGGGTGAATTCAAGGATGCGAAGACCGACCTGGCGAAGTTCATTGAAAAAGACCAGACGAACGCCATTGCATACAATTATATGGCAGCCCTTTATTACATGGCGAACGATTACAAAGGAGCCCTCACAAATTATGATGAGGTGGTGAAACTCGATCCCAAATACCCCGATGTTTATACCAACCGCGGCATGATGCGGCATATCCTGCAGGATTTCAAAGGTGCCATCCTTGACTACAATGAGGCGCTCGTGCTCAACCCCGGCAATGCTTCTGCCTACAACAACCGTGGCGGCGCCTATGCCCAGCTGAAACAATTTGAAACAGCACTGGCCGATTTCGACAAAGCTATCAGCCTCGACGGCAAATATGCCGATGCCTATAACAGCCGCGGCAGGGTAAAACAGGTGCTCGGCAATATGGACGGTGCATGCGCCGACTGGCAATTGGCTTACACCTACGGACTTGAAGAGACCAAAGAGCTGATCATCAAATATTGTAAATAAGCCGGGTTGATTCTCCCTTAATTCCGTATGAAGTCCCTTCTCCTGAGTCATCTTTTCCTTTTATTTTTTTTACTGGGGATCCCGGTGATGGTGGTTTCCCAGAAAACCGCACAGAAGGAGCTGATGGACGCAGGGATCCTCAAGGCCAAAATGGGTGATTTCAAGGCTGCGCTGAAAGACCTCAGCCATGCAGTTGAACTTGATTCAACGGTGGCTGAGCCCTTTTACAACAGGGGGCTGGTGCGCAGCGAGATGAAAGATTACCAGGGGGCCATCCGCGACTTCAGCAAAGTCATCCACCTCAAACCCACACTTGCTGAACCATACTACAACAGGGGACTTGCGAAGGATTACCTGAAAGATTACATGGGGGCCATCAGGGATTACGACAAAGCCGTTCTCATCAAGGCTGACTACAAGGAGGCCTTCCACAACATGGGACTGGCCAAGTACGACCTGGGTGATTACGCGGATGCCATCAAGGATTTCTCGCGGGCGTTGCAGTACAAACCTGATTTTACCGAAGCTTATTACAATCGAGGTTTAAGCAGGTTCAACCTGCATGACCTCTCCGGTGCGGTAAAGGATTTTGATGAAGCTATCAAACTCGACTCCTCCCAGTATGAGTATTTCTCAAGCCGCGGGGCGGCGCGTGCTGCGCAGGGGAGTTACGAAGAGGCTGTCCGTGATTTTACCGGAGCCATCGCCCTGTTTCCATCCGATACCACTTCGCGGCTGAACCTGGCCCTGGCGTACCTCTATCTTAAAAAATACCATGAGGCCATCGGGGAGTATGATCAGGTGATTGAAACCAACCCTGAAGATGCTGAAGCCCTTGCTGATCGAGGTGTTGCAAAGCATTACCTTGCCGACCAGGCGGGGGCGTGTTCCGACTGGAAACTGGCCTCCCAGAAAGGCTCAGACAAGGCAAAAGGCTATTTGTTGAAATATTGTGAGTAAATTATGTATTTTCTAACTTCATCCATATAAACAAGTAACAAATGTTGATAAACGTTACTATTATAAATAGTTACGGGATGTAGTTGTGGTGCAAAATTTAGTGTCACCTGGTTAATATGGCCATCAGGATATCTGAAATTAACACTATCGTATCATTGACCCTGAATCGTCGGGGTGACCGGTTAATCGAAAATCAGGAATACAGGAATGCCTGAACTGCAGGAGTAGCCACCCGGAGAAATATAAAACCCTGCAACTTTGGGGCTGCAGGGTTTGTGTTAAATCCGATTAGTTTATAATAATCATTTTTTCTGTTTCAATAAAAATATCATCGCTGGTGGTAACCCTGACGGTGTACAGGTAAAGTCCCGGCGCCAGTTTATCACGGTCGAAGAACAGGTTATGAACCCCTTCATAGTCGTCGGGATCATTGATCGTTCCAACCAGCACTCCCGGCAACGTCCTGATCTCCACCTTGGCCTTCCCCTTTACGGGAACCGTGAACTGAATGGTTGTGCGGTCGGTAAACGGGTTGGGAAAGTTTGTGAGGCCGAGACTGGTTGAGGTGATGACATTGGAGATGGAATTCTCATTGTCCTTGCACCCGGTATTGGACGCATCCACGTCGCCATAGCACAGCGCCCTGAAATCCTGGCTGACGGCAGATCCCGACACGGTCAGGGTGATGGTTGACCCCAGTGAGTTGGCATAGCATATTACACCCGCTGGATACGGATTGGCGGAGATGTCCCCTGCCTTTGTAAATACCCAGTCGCCGGTAAGGAATGAATACCCGGTGGGAGTTAACCTCCGGTTGTTGATCAGGTCGCGGTCGCTGGCGATCACAATTGCCGATGCACCGTTGTCAACCACGTCGGCTGCCAGGCGCTTGATCCCGGTCAGCGGCACTGCGCCAACCGGCTTGTAATGATTCTGGATCAGCACGATATCGGCAGAGGTGACACCGCCCCATGGTTTTGCAGAAGAAAGGTAAACCGTGTAATCGCCGCTGACCACATTCAGAAACTGGTAGTTGCCATTGCCCGTAGCCGGGGTCGACGCGGTGTATTTGGTCACATTCCCCTGTTTCAGCGTCACAATAACATCATGCATCTGGTTGTTCACCGTGTTGAAGGCATAGGCGATATTGCCCGTTACGGTACTTCCTCCCGAGACCATGGTCACCAAAGCGAAATCGGAAATGCTGGCACAGCCATTGCCATCGGTAACAGCAACCGTATATGTGCCGGCAGCAGCCACCGTCGGGGTGGCCGTGTTCCCGCCACCCACGATCGACCCGCCGGAGGTTGTCCACGCGTAGGCATAAGGTGCTACAGTCGGTATGGTGACCGAACCGCTCAGCGTACCGGTGCCCCCCGGGCCAATGGTAATGTTAGGACCTGCTTCAACGCCCGGTTGTATACGTACAAACACGGTAACCATGGAGGTATAGGTGCCATTGATGGTCACGGTGTAGACTGTGTTTACCAACGGGGTAACCGTTATCGCGGCCCCGGTCAGGTTCCCCGGTGTCCACACATACACCGGCGAAGGAATGCCCGATGAGATGGCGGAGAGTGTCGCTGAATTACCATAACAGACGGACTGATTTGGTCCCGCGTTAACACTGGCAACATTGACCGTATGTGAGGCCGATGCGCTGCAGATGCCTGTGGAGCCGGTAACCGTGTAAACCGCGGTCGCGGTGGGGGATACCTGGATCTGGGATGCGGTGGAGCCCGTGCTCCACAGGTAGGTGGTGGCGCCGCCCGCTGTGAGGGACTCCGAACTCCCTGCTGAGATATAGCTCGACCCGCTGGTCGCACCTGGCGCTGATCCGGCCATCTGCACCGGGGGCAGCGAAGTTACGTTTACTGAAACTGATGCAGTTTGCCCTTGGCATCCATAGTTATCGGTGGCGCTAACTGTGTACGTGGTTGGTTCAGCCGGGTTCACTACTTTGCTTGAACCAGCACCCAGGCCATGGTCCCAGAGATAATTCGCCCCCCCGGCAGCATAGATGGTGGTGGGAGATCCTGAACAAACCGAACTAAACGTCGCGCTGGCAGAAATAGTTTTAGAATGAACCGTGACGGCCACGCTGCCGGTCGCAACGGTGCCGCAGCCCCCCGATGAGGTCTGCAACAGGCGGTACCAGGTGGTTGCCGTTAAACCTCCCGGTTGGTAAGCGGCACCGGTTGCGCCATTGACATCCTGGAAGTTGATATTGTCGGGGCTCCCCTGCCACTGGTATGCATATGGCAATGTTCCGCCGTTAGCCGGCGTGCTGGTTAATTGCACCGGAGCCGTGTTGTAGCAGATGGTTTGACTGCTGCCGGCCACACCGGCTGTCAGCTTGGGTATGACCGTTACCCGCCACACCCCGGTTGACGTATTCCAGCCGGTGTTGCAGGTGCCGTCGTGCGCCTGGCGGCGATACCAGGTGGTGCTGTGAAGGCCGCTGGGAGGATCATAGGTGAGCGAATTGCTGCTGATGTCGGTTGGCGTACCTGTAAAGCCAGCATTCAGGCTGCTTTGCCACCGGTATGTGATTGTTCCGTCGCCGCCGCCGGCATCCGTGCTGTTCCCAATCACGGAAGGATTGCCGTCGTAACAAATGGTCTGTCCTGCCGTGCTTATCGCTCCGGCAGTGAAAGCAGGATAAAGTAGGAACCTTCCGGAAACAGCGCTCGTAGCCGTTCCGCAAGTACCCGTTACCACACAATAATAATACAGGGTTCCTGCAGTTGCAGTTTGCGGTGTGTAAGTATCCGATTGTGCACCATGAGCAGAGCCAAGATTTGCAACTTCAACACCACTGGTGCTGGCGCTTGTATTGCTGTACCATTGATAGTTCAATCCGGCTCCTATGGCAGTTACCGTGATTGCATCAAATGTTTCACCCGCACATTTTGTTTGTGCCGCTGTTGACTGATTCGTGACGGACGGGGGAATACATTCGCCCAAAGCGAAGTTTCCGAAAGCGGATAGAGCGTCCGCATTGGTGTAATCGGGACTTGCAGTTGGAAACGCCTGTATGCTACCTGCCTGCTCTTTCAGCATTAACACAGAATAGACAGGGGTGTAGCCGGTGGCATCCAGCGACAGGAGATATTGCAGGTTGCTTCCACCTGTCTGACTAATCGTCCATTGGCGATCTGATGTCAGTAACGTTATATCTCCCGGGAGGGTACCGCTGAGTCCGGTTTCAAACTGTTCGGCAGTTACAATGCTGGTTCCGGTGAGGCCTGTAAATTGTAACGTAACCGGCCGGTAGTTTCCGCCTTTGCCGATGGGAAATGGCTTTGTGCCCAAACTGCTGAAGGTCATGGCAAGTTTTCCATCCACATATTTTGTGGAAGTTGCGTTGGTGATGGTTCCTGTATCCCCGATGGTAACGAGGTAATTGTTTGTGGTAAGCATCCCGTTTTGAAAATCGAGCCTGCCGTTCACCGTTGTGTGTTGTGCAAGTGAAAAACCAGCACTGTTGTTTAAGTTCAGCGTGCCAAAAGTAGTCGGGTTTGATCCTCCGATTACCTGTGTGGCCGATCCGGCAAGGGTTACAACGCTTCCTTTTTCACTTGAGCAGGTGCCATGGTTTTGCCAGTTTCCGGTGAGTTTGATCACACCCGTGGCTTTGTTTTTGATGGTTCCCTGGTTCACAATGCCGTCGCCATTCACAACTATCTTTGTGCCGTTGACGAAATGCGTCCCGCTCCCGATCCTGATTTGCTGGGCTGTAGCCGGCAGCACCAGCAACACAAAGGCAAGCATCGTGAAAACAACAGCCCAAAATGACCGGAGCTTAATGTTTACGGGTGTTTTCTCTATTTTTTTCATGTATGTTGTTTATTTCAGAAGCCATGATTTCAAATTATCCATTAATAACCAAATAGTCTGTTACCTGACACAACGAACTGAAAGACCCCAACCCTTAGAGTAATTGACACGATGAATGTACGCGTTGTTATAGTCCATGCCCCAGTCCCAGTCGTCCGTCGTATTGACCTGGCTAGAACTATGGAATAAGACCATGACTCCAATGTTGTTGAATGAGCCATTGGTGAAGCGTATACCGCCAGGAAGACCTGTAAAACCACTTGTATTTGTGGCCCCTTCATTTGGAGTCGTCCAATGCGCTGTACCTGTTTCTTTCATTCTGCCTCCGGATTCACTTTGGGCGCCAATGAATGTGGTTAGGGTAATCCATTCTGGATCGGTAGGAAGGTGCCAACCTGTAGGGCAAATTCCCTGAACACCAGGAGTGGTGGAGTATTGCATCGCTTCATCCCATTGGTAAAGGCCGCCATAAACATCGCAGTTTGTTTCAAGATCACTGTAACAGTATTTTTCAGTTATTGGGGTTGGGCTGTTGTTAGTTTGTTCGGTTGTACCTTGAATCATCGTTCCCACATTCAAATTTTGCGCCATCCAGCATTGGGTGCCAATTTGCACCGTTGTGTAAACTTTGCTGTCGCGGATGTCAGTAAATGAACTGCCACAAGCAAAAGCGGGAGTTACTGCATTGGAAACAGCACTTGACGCACCTGTGCCATTTGCATTGGTAGCCTTAACGGTGAAAGTATAAGCTGTGCCGTTGGTTAGCCCCGTTACGGTTATGGTTCCGCTTCCTGCCTGTGTCATGGTGCCGGTAAAACTGCCAGGTGTTGAAGTAGCTGTGTAGGATGTTATGGCTGAACCGCCATCGAAAGCAGGCGCAGTAAAAGATACCGATGCCTGTCCATCTCCGGCTGTGGCCGTACCGATGGTTGGCGCACCAGGTATGCTGCCCAACGCGGCGCCACCGATAAGGTTTGTCCATGCATCTCCGTTAAAAACCTGCAATTCACCATGAGTTCCACAGTTGGTGCACCAGACTACTAAACCTGCTGGAGGGCTGGTAATGGCAGTCTTTTCTAAAAAAGTCATGCGTGGTGGGAGAAACCCTTTGGTGGTTGAACTTAAATCGAGAATGGCCTTGCTGTCGGGGCTTGAGCCGGTGATATTGATGCCGGTGCTGCCCTGCAGCACGATAGAACCTGTTCCGCTTGGCGTAAGCGTTACATTTTGATTGCTGCCGCCTGCAGCAAAAGTTAAAGCGGTAGTTCCGGTTATTGAACCGGTCGTGGTGCCGGTTCCGCCGTTGGCGATGGTCACGGTGCCTGTAGAAGGGGTAGTCCAGCTCATTACACCCGCCGTTGTTGCACTCAGCACCTGTCCGTTGCTTGCCGGGGCTGCGGTTGGCAGGGTAAGGGAATAAGGAGTTAAAACGGTTGCAGGCGCCTGTAACCCTACATATCCTTGTGTAGTGCCGTAATGGCGCACATTGCCCCGCAAAACGGTAGTTGTTATTGAGGTGTTTCCTAAAGTTGCCGTATTGCTGCCGGCACCCGTTGCAACAGAACCAATCACGATTTCGTTGTTTTGTCCATCTGCAAAGGCCCTGGTTGCAGCGCCGAGATAAACAGAATAGGTGCTGGTTGTATTATTAGTGCTACCATCTGTTATGAAATTACCTGAAGCATAACCAAGGGCTGTATTAAAACTACCCGTTGTGTGTTTTTCCAATGCAGAATTACCGTTGGCCGTATTATAACCAGAGCCATTTATATTATTATATAAAGCCTGTTGACCAATGGCAAGGTTATATAAACCATATGTGTTGGATGCTAATGCCTGATACCCAAAAGATGTATTGCTGCCTGAGCTTATTTCGCCTGCATTAACATTATTGACCTTAAAAATAAGAGATTGATTATCTTTTGTACCAATGAAGTTTGTCCCGGGCATGGTGCCGGTATTTCCGCTTAAGCTCCAGCCGGTGGCAGGGGATAAATAGTCTGTTCCGGCTACCGCAATGGTAGGTACACCTGTAGTGGTTGTGTTTTTCAAAATACCGGTTGCAAGACCTGAGAGCGCTACCCCGTTTATCTTTTTTACCGTGAGTGCGGCAGCACCTTCAGCATCGCCGGTATGGGTGGCATTGGATACCAGACTGCTGTAATTTGAATTGACAGCATTATCACCTGTGTTGGTTCCGGATGTGTTGCCTATAACGACAGCCTGGGCATCGGTCACATAATTTTTATTGGCAGAAGCGGCAATGTCGGCGGTTGTTGCATCCGCGCCGGCGGTTACCAACCCTTTTGCGTCGTAGGTAACTTTGGTTTTGGTTGCACCGGTGATAGCGGTATTGGCCGCGACGCCGCCCAACCCTGACAGGGTCTGGTCGCCGGTATTGGTGCCGCTTATACCATCCAGTTTTGTTTTGTCGCTGGCGCTCATAGTGCCGGCAGCACTGGTGGTGGCCGCTGCGATGGAGATCTCGGGCGTGGAAGTGCCGGTGGCCACGGTGATCGGGGCGTTTCCGGTTACACTGGTAACGGTTCCTGTGGTTGGGGTAGTCCAGCTTAAACTCCCGGCAGTTGCACCGGCCGTTAATACTTTACCGCTGTTTGTAGTACTTGTTGCAAGTACATGAAGGTTGCCATCGCCGGTTGGGTGCGTATAGTTTACCAATCCACTGTAAAGCGTATTCACCGCATTGTCGCCGGTGTTGCTTCCTGAAAGTGTGGTGATTCCCAATTTGGTTTTGATGGTTGCATTGGTTTCATCACCGGTGTTGGTGCCGCTTATACCATCCAGTTTTGTTTTGTCGCTGGCGCTCATAGTGCCGGCAGCGCTGGTGGTTGCTGAAGAAATGGTTATCGAAGGGGTGGTCGTTCCTGTAGTTACACTGATCGGGACGGTGCCGGTTACATTGGTAACTGTGCCGGTGGTCGGAGTTGACCATTGTGGCGCGGTTGCACCGGAGTTCATGGTCAAAACCTGTCCGGCAGTGCCTTTGGTCAAATTTGCAGCGGTTCCACTGGCTCCTCCGTAAATAACATCGCCCTGGGCGGTCATGGGTGAGAGGGCATCAAAAGCAGCTGCTTTTGTGGTGGTGCCTGTTCCGCCGTTGGTAATGGCAACCGTGCCGGTAACATTGGCGGCCGTGCCGGTAGTATTTTGGTTGAGCGTCGGGAAACTGGTGAGTGAGGCCGCACTTCCCGATGGGGTAAGGTAATCGGTGCCGGCCATTGCGGATGAAATCGTGGTCCCGTTGGATTTTACAATTCCATTGATGGCTTTCACCACCGGGTCGGTTTCGGTATAGGTACCGTTTGCAAGCCGGGTCCATGCAGTGCCATCAAAATAATAAAAACCTTCTGTTCCGTCATTCTGGTAAACAAGCAACCCTTTGGCAGGATTTAAAATGCCGGTACGCTGCAGCGCCGTCATCCGTGGCACCAGGATACCTTTGTTTCCAGCGCTCACGTCGAGCATGGCGCTGTTGTCGGCGTCGGCGCCGGTTGGGTTGATGGCTACTCCGGTCTGGGCATGGCTTTGGATGCTGAGGAGCATCGCAGCTGCAATCAAAAGTGTAAATAAAAGGTTTTTCATATGGATTTCAGGTTTTATTATTAATTCCGGAAACTGTACCCCTGACAGGGGTTGAAAACCTGCCAGGCTTAAACATCTGTTTAGATCAGTTGCAATACTATGATGAAAAAACAGGAAACAGGCAGTCAAAAGGTTAGCAAAAGGTTAACAAGACATGGAAAAAGGTTAGCAAAAGGTTAACAAGGTTTCTGCTTCACTCAGTAACCATCGCTGAGCAAAAGCGGAGAATCATTCCAGAAAAACCATCTTCATGGCAAAGCTTTTTTCGGTCACAACAGTAACATCATAGAATCCACCTTCGAGGTTTAATTGAATTGTTGTTTCTGTTAAGTCGTTCACAATTTTTTTAAATAAAATTTTCCCTGCCGGATCACTTACTTTTATCCAGCATCGCGGAACAGGTATTTTACTTTTGAGAAGGATTGTTTTGCCGAAAGCGCAAATTTCGACTTCACCATCAAGTGGTTCAAATGGTTTCATTATATTAAATTCAGCAGCAATAGTATACTTAAAAAACACTCCGCGGGCAATCAAAAGGTTAGCAAAAGGTTAACAAGGTGGGGGAAAAGGTTAGCAAAAGGTTAACATGCTTTGACAGCATCAACACCAGGGAAGACGGAGGGGTGGGAAGAGAAAGAAACGGAGGGATGGGCCGGGAAATCGGGGAGTCGAGAGATTCTGCTTAAAACGCCGACAAATAATTATGGAGATTGTGGGTGTGGGTAAGCCTGAGCTTTTGCCTGAGTCGTGAGCGTGCAACTTTGATACTTTCCGGGGTAAGGTAAAGCAGGTTTGAAATATCTTTGGTGTTCATGCCAAGTTTCAGAAAAATACAAAGCTTAACCTCAGCGGGGCTGAGTTCGGGATGTTTTTCAGCAAGAACTTGAATAAAACCAGTGTGGACAGCTTCAAAGGAAAGGTGGAAACGCTGCCAGTTGTTGTGATTCAAATGGCTGTCGAGGTTGGAAATAATATCGGCTAACACCTCCTTTTCATGAATTTGTTCAACAGGGATAGTGAGTAGCAGGCACTCGATTTGTTTTTTGAATTTGTCAAGGAAAGTCTCGTTTTTAGATACATCGAGGGCAATTTCAGCAAGCTGCCGGTCTTTTTCGGCCAACGCATTTTTATGCTGCTCTGAAAGCAACAATGCAGCGTGTGTTCGGGCGAGCAATTCTACGGCATTTATGGGCCGGGTTAAGAAATCGACCGCGCCCGCTTCGAGGGCTTCCCTTAGATTTTCTGGCGAAAGCATGATGCCGGTTGCAATAATCACAGGAATACCACGTGTCGCTTTGTGTTTTTTAAGTTCAAGGATCAAATCAATACCCGACATTCCGGGCATGTCCCAGTCGGTAAGAATAATGGCGGGCAAAGTCCTGATCGCCACATCCAACGCCCTTTTGCCGCTGTCAGACTGATAGATGACCAGGTCGGGGCGGTTTTGCTCAAAAATCGAAACGATCACCTGAAGGTTTTCAACAAGATCATCCACAATAAGTATGGTTCTGTCTTTCATTATAATTGATTTATTAACGAATGATAATATCGGTCGTTCATCGTATCCACAGCCAGATAAACTTCCTCTTTCCAGTGCTGCACTTCAACCGCTTTTGAAACAGGGATCGATTTAAGGCAGGCATGAATTTCGCTTACAGCAAACACCTCGAGTTTCCTGAGCTCCGAGACGTAGGGAGCAATTTCATCGAGGGCTGTTTTACTTAATTGCAACTTTTCCGTGTTGTTCAAAATCTGTTGGATTTCAACAGGGGTATCATCGCTTTCCTGATTTTTAATTAATGGCAGCGTAAACCAGAATACCGACCCGGTCCCTTTTTCCGAAGTCGCTCCAATGGTTCCGCCATGCGCTTCGATAACCATCTTACAAAAGGCAAGACCCAATCCTGTTGAGCCTGCCAATCCTGATTTTTTCTTTTCGGCTTGAATGAATTTCTCAAAAATTAAGGACAAAATCTTTGCATCAATGCCCTCACCTTTGTCGGAAACTTCAACTTTCAGCCATCCAGGTTCTCCTTCCAATAACTTGATATCAACACTTTCGCCGTTTTTTGAAAACTTGATGGCATTGGCAAGAAGATTGGAAAACACCCGTTGAACCAGCTCGCTGTCGGCATTTATGGTAAAGTTGGTGTTCGCAATGATGTTGATATTCAGATTTTTTTCCTGCGCCAGCAATCTCACGTCGTTGCATGCCTCCCTGGTTATTTTACCGACATTTACGGCTTCTTCCCTGATTTTTAAAGCGGTGTGTTCGTATTTGTAAACATCCAGAATGTTCATCACCATGTTGAGCATCAGCCTTCCGTTTCTTTCAACGATCTCCCTGGCATTCCGTGAGTTTTTCGCTATATATTCGAGGTTAATCATGGTATTCAGCGGATTCTTCAGGTCATGAATGATCATGCTGGTCATGGTTTCTTTAAAGTCTGACAAATCATGCAATTTTTGATTCTTGGTTTCGAGCTCTCCTGCCTGCCTGTTAATCTCCTCATTTTTCAGAAACAGCAGGCGATTGACCTTTTTTAATTTCCACTGCGTAAAGAAAACATATCCCAATATCAAACCCACCAGAATAATTCCGGCGGTGAGGAAGTTGTTCTCTCTTTTCTCCAGCCTGATCAGATATGTTTGCTCGGCAATACGCGACTCCTTTTTTTCGGATTCATACTGGGCATTCATCTCGGCAATGAGTTTATCGTGGGCTTCTGCATACCGCTGCCACTTCAGATTTTCCTTAATCTCGAGATATTTATAGGCTTGTTTGTAATTGCCTGTCGCGGAATACGCCTTTGCCAGACATTCGGCTGCGGATTCGAGCAGAATTTTATTTTGGGCTTTCGCGGCAGCCTCGTTCGACTTCACCGCACACGAAAGCGCATTTGGGAAATCATTCATAGCCATGTATGTCTGTGAGAGATTGTTATAGAGGTTAGCCTCAATTAAAATGAAACTTGTATCCGTAATTCTTTTCAACGCTTCCTGAAAGAAACCAATCGCCTTTTGGTAATGCCCCTGTTTGCGTTGTGAAGCTCCCATAATTTCGAGGTTGCTGATCGAAATACGCTCGTTTCTCCCTGGCTTTAATACCCTTTGCGATGAATCGATGTACGCCTCAACTAATTGATATTTTTCTAACTCGAACCAAACAGCAGCCATCCGGCTGAAAATATAGGCCTCCATATTGTCCATATCCGAAATATCGCAATGGGAAGCTTCCCCGAAATACCTGATAGCAGCTTCATAGTGACCAAATATCCTGCTTTTTTCAGCTACCAGAACCAACAGGTTTACCTTATGTGCCTTGTGTTTTTTTTTACCGAAATAAGCAATGGCTTTTTGTCCCTGAACAAGCGCATTTTCCCTTTTGTCGGTTTCATAAAGAGCAGAAACCAGGTTGTAACATCCCCGGAAATACGCTTCGGAATCCTGCACTGCCAGGGCTGCTTTTTGCAGTTCTCCGGAATAATAAATGGCAGAATCCAGATTATGGGCGCTCCAGTACTGCGAAAGAATGATGAGCGGAGGGATTTTATCCTTCGGCGTTCCTGCTGCTTCAACCGAAATGCGCAGACTATCAGGGTTTTCACTTTTGATTTGCGTTACTGAAAGCAAGAAACAAGTGATCCATAAAAATCTGTACATGCCAGCATCAATTTAGTGCAAAGTTAGGATAAATCATACACTTTTAATAGGTAGTACAGCGTAGTGGATTCGATGTTTGCTGTTTTGAATGTGCAGAACTTCCGGCTCCAACAAGGGAGGTTCGGTTGCTTCTTATCTTAATGAAAGCAACACCGGGTCAAAGTCAGCATCCTTTTAGAAGGCTGTTTTCGATAAAATAAATCAGCCTTTGGTCCATTTCCAAGGCAATCCAATTAGCTTAAATAATGGCACCCCTTGTACGGAAATGAACCTGGTTTGCACCATATTTCAGAAATAATATCATAACGGGTTGATAAACAGTATAAAGTTATGAACAAAAAGTAAAATGATGTTTACCTTTTCCTTTTTTTCCGATTAAGCAGGTAGAAAAGGTAAACATGTATGAACTCCTGGAGGCCCTATCCGCTGCTCCGGCTTATTTTTCCCTTTTTAGCCGGGATTGTTACTGAAATCATTGCCGGTAACGGCAGGATCCCGTTTTTTTTCATCCTGGCATCGTTATGCTTTTTACTGATCCTGAACCGGGTTTTTCTCCTCACGGTCTCCGGCTACGGTTACCGCTGGATCTCGGGTCTCCTGATCAACCTTTTTCTTATCCTGGCGGGATTCGGGATATCCTCCATCC